>Ga0224573_1000109_pt1 | contig 11438 bp, 13 predicted proteins | sample CRU1metagenome_FD_189088 | JGI IMG/M metagenome (GOLD analysis project Ga0224573, IMG submission 189088) | Spruce roots microbial communities from Bohemian Forest, Czech Republic - CRU1 | ecosystem: Host-associated > Plants > Roots > Unclassified | place: Czech Republic: South Bohemian Region... | reverse complement strand
ATAGATCTATAGCTCCCTCTATAGCTCCCACCCACCTCTCTCCTTCCCTCAAGTACTACAAGACAACCCGTTCTTGTTATGAGTTTAAACCTTGCTTGAATGAGACTCACCCTGACTGACTGACTGACTGAGGGTTCTCTATATCGAGGTGCTCCAAGCCCACTCAGCTATCGTGATTTGACGGGATTGGGCCCCCACCAGCTCAGTTCTCCCTTCAGTCAGATCGCTCAGATGCTCGCCGATCAACGAACGATATGAGCCCTCACATTCCTCCCTCAGATGCTTATTCCCTGGATGCCCCCGGGTCTTGCCTGGATGCTTCTTGAATGGATCTCCTCCAGGTGCTTCTCACTCTTGCTCCCACCCTTCCTACCTAAGGATCTACATACGAGCGAGATTATCCTCTCCTAGGACGGAAACACCACCTGGCCTGCCTTCCTTTAGGTCCCGTCCGAATCCCTTTATATCTCTATCGATCGGGAGCTTTGAATGATATTGAGCTATTCAGAATAAGGTAGCAGCAGTTCAAAAGGCGCTTGACCGAGCATCAAATCCACCAGCTCCATATCCAGGTGCAGCGATGGAGGCAGAGCATACAGAGCGATACCCAGTTAGAAATCCTCTAGCCCAGTTGGAGCTGACTCAGAGGAAGGATAGTACGGCGTTGTGGTATCCTTATATCTTATGCGATCATTATGCGATAATCCGGTCGCTGACGTAGGGTCTGCTTTTGATGGTCCGGCTGGAGTGTAGCTTGCGCTATCGTTATCAATGATGATCCATCGCATCGGGGACGTAGCACTTTTGATTAGCTGGAGTTCCACTTTCGATCGATCGTCCAGTGGCAGGCAAATCCAGATATAATTGACCTTGTTTCCCTATATCCAGATTCAGAACCAGAGCCAGTTTAAGCACTCGTTTCAGAACCAATTGATCCAGTCGAAGAAGCGCTAGAAGCATAGGCAACGAAGGCAGAGGCACGGGCAGCTAGAGTAGAAATAGAAGTAGCCGGAGCAGAGCCCGTTTACTCAGCAGAAGCAATTGATAATGCCAATTATTCAGTTGACCAAGTTTACCTTGAAGAATCAGATTCAGTTGATCCATATCCAGTAGCAGAGCTATCAGTTGACCTCTTTGCCCGAGCAAAAGTACCAGTTTGAGTGCCACCCCGCCTAGCGTCCTTGTTAGTTCGAGATCCATGGCCCATCCATTTAAGATCCTCTCCTTCCAAAGCCCATTACTATTCCATATCCAGGAACCGTTGGAGAGCTTGTTCTAGCATCTCCGCCAGCATATGGGCTCGTATAAGTAAAGCGTGTAGAGGCAGCATCCATTTGTTTGGTTCCATATCCAAGCGCAGTTCGAAAGCCAGTAACAGAGGTTCAGGCAGCTAGAGTAGCAAGCGCAGTAAAGGCAACAGGAGGGGAGGCAGTTCGATAGCCGGTTGGAGTTGGTCCAGCATCACCAGTAGTTCCAGTCCCAATTTCATATCCAGATCGAGCAGCACCCGGAGCAATTGTTTTACCCGTTAATGCAGATCGAGATACAGTAGCTGTTCGAACATATTAAGTTCCATAGCTTATTGCAGAGCCTGTTCCAATTCCATATCGGGAGTAAAAGCCCGTGGCATACCTTTCATTTATAGAACCAGAAGCAGATCATCCAGTCCCGGATTCAGTGGACCCATAAGCACAAGCATCAGGAGTTTCAGTTCCAGCTTCCATACCAATTGATCGAGTTGTTTACCTTGAATCAGTCAATTATACACCACCAGTAGCAGAGTCAGTTCTAGTGCCAGTTGATCCACCAGATGAAAAAGCAGATCTAATAGCAGCGGTCGATCCTGAACCAGTTGATCGAGTTGCTCTACCAGTTGTTCGTTAACCAGTTTAAGCACTAATTTGAGAACCAGTCCCGGTTTAAGTAAATCCAGCAGTCTCAGATCCAGATCCTGTGATAGTTGACCTAATTGACCGAGCAAAAGCATCAGTAGCAGACGGGGTTGGAGATCCGATTTAAGATCCTCCAGTTGCAGTTGGAGTTGGTCCACCCACGGATGATCCTACTTTTGACCCCGCTAAAGAAGCGGTTCCATATCCACCTTTAAATCGAGCAGCAATCCCACCAGTTATAGTTCCTAATCCAGTTGGAATTCCGGTTCTAGAGCCAGTAGTTCCATATGTTCCGACAAGAGCTTATGTTTCTATTTATAATGAAGAGGCAAAGGCAGTAGAGACGGCGGGTGACCTAGCTTAATCCATTGAAGAATCAGTTAATGATCCAGATGCAGTCGAAGAAGCATCCTCACCACTACCTATAGTAGCGGTTGAAGCAGTCCCAGTCTCAAAAGACTGACCAGCACCAGAGCGAGCAGATTGACCTGCAGCGGTTCGAGCAGCAGCTTTTTAGTGAGAGTCAGCAGCACCCGAAGCGGAGCAGGCAGTAGCAAGAGCACGGGAAGCGTCCCAGCAGTAAACAGCATTAGGGTAAGAGGAACCCCATATGACAGTGACGGATTGAGCCGTGTCTTGGACGAAGCAAACTGGATGTTATAGACCACAGGGTTTGGCGATGCAAGGCCTACTGAAGCAAGGAATTGTACTAAAGACAGGTGTTCTCGGTAAGGCTTTGGACAAGTGGACGGGCATCGAGAGATGCTTCTTAGATTGGCCAGTTGCTTCAATGATTTTGGACAACCCTTACAACCACCGGAGATCTACTGATCGAGCGGGTATTACGGCTAAAAAACACTTGGATTACCGACACCATTGGCGGGGGATCATTTAATCAGTTACAATGCGAATGCAACTAATGTGACGTGCCTTCAAAAGCACTTTCAGTGAAGGTTTCCGGCCCCTTGGTAGTTTGCTTAGGGCCCACCTCGCCCAAGTGGTTCGTGCATACCTTGCTTCGGGGGTTTGGATCTTCTATCCAAGCTAGAGAGACGGGTTTGATACTAAAGAGACGGCTGGTGGACTCATTCGCTGGCCCACTTCGATATCTATCTGTCTTTCGATCTATGTATATGCCTTTTTATACAGATATTGTGCTATTAGGCGTTCCGCACGAGTCCGTTACCAATCCTAACCCCGGCTAACCCTTCTTAACCACCTTATTTATAAACCTCTTACCCTTGAACAACGGGAGTTATGTCCTAATCCCCACGGTTATGCCCGATAGCACATGGGGAGAACGATGAAACCTAAACCTTTATACAGGCTTGCCTCTTTTCCGGGCTAGCTCGCAAAACCTAGACTCCCATGGCTCGCTTGGAAAACCTATGTTCGTACGTTGCTAACCTCTTATGCTCAGGCTTCTCTTTACTATACTCAACACCTCTTACGCAAATGCTTACCTATTTTACCCACGCGTAACTCATGCAGACTTATGAAACCAAATGCTGACTTATAACATACCATTGAATCACAGATAGCTGGGTTATGCCCCGTAGGCCATGCAAGACCTTCGAAAGCGCTTAACAATCCAATTCATTCAACCTAGCAACACTTATGCAGAGCCATATTCCATATTGATTGTAGGAGGATGTTTATAACTGCTTCACATTGGTTAATCACTGGTTAATAGCAACAACTATACTTACTATAATTTAATTCATGCCATGCAGAGCACAAAAGCGAACGATTACGAGGTGGTACTAACTCCTTGCATTCACTATAGCTGATTACTTATGCTTCGCTATGCTCAGCTAACGGGACTGGTTAACTAAAGGGTGGTACTAACTCCTAGCTAGTGATTCCTTAACTTCTTTGCTGCGCTACGCTTGCACATTAATACAGTAACAATCAACCGAGCTCATTGAACCTAGCTGAATGAACTCATACTTAGCTCATTGAACCCAGCTCAGGAACCTTGCTAACTCATTAGCTGGGTTTTACTCATACTGTATTCATTGTGCTGCGCTATTAAGCCCTACAGATCGATCCATTCATTGGTTCCAAGTACTCTCCGAGTTATTATCTACTCCATACAGTTATAGGGACTGCCTATAGTTATGTCTGCCCCGGCCATAGGGATACCTATAAAACACCCGCCTCTTGCTTATCATTTGGTGGATTTCCTGTCGGAACTGAGAGAGATCTAACTAAGGTTCCGAGCGAAAAGATCCCTGCATTCTTAGGTTATAACGGACTCTCATTGATTCATTCATTCGACAGATTTGGGGTCGGCACATTACTTCAGCCAACCAATGATCACTCGCATTAAAGACAGAAACCTTGGATGTACTTATGGTCTGACATATCGAAATCATACTTAGGTTCCGCAGATTCCTTCCTTTTGGAGATCTCCGTCAGTGGGGGCAGATCGACACAGATCGACACAGTGGGTCTTCCCAGGATATAGGAGACTTGTTCTTGCCGGATGACTTGCCTTCCCGAGCGTATACGAGGAGACTTGCCTTTATATATGTAATTACGCTTTAGCAGCCGAGGAAATAAGTGATGGTCACTGTGGCCTTTCATTTCTTTCACTGTGCGCCGTTGGGAACATGGGTCTTTCGGTGAACGGCTGTTTGGAACATGGGGAAACATCATCAATTTCTTTCCGTGTCTCGCTGGTGGTGTATTGGTGGCTTTTGTCTGGGGAAGACTCCAGCTCAGCCCCTTCTTCTCCAACTCCTCATCGATCGGTTGGCTCTGCTACTCAACATTGACAATGCTCCTCACCCTCCTTGGGTCGAGTGAGCCTTCTCCTCAAATTGTAAATCAACGTATATAACACCATGTTGTACATGCATCTTGGTGGGATGGTAGAGTAGATAAAAGCAAGGTAGGCTTCATAAAGTAAATAGTCAAGGATGTCTTGTCTCCTCCTAGCAACAAAGGATTCATGAAGGCAAGTGTATAATACTAAGTCTAGTTCTTCAGGTGGATGAGTTGGTAAAAAGGGAAGGGGTAATGAATGTAATGTCGTACCCTCCAGATCTGATTCCTTACATAAGGGAAGTGCGGTTGGGCAGCACTCCATCAACTAAGGTGAAGGGAGTACTAAAGGTAAGGGTAAGGTGGATCCATCCGGCCCTGAAAAGAGAAGGTCATGCATGGGTTGGGCAGCCCTCCATGTCCTAGGGTGAAGGCAGTAAATAAAGTCAAGGGTAAAGATGAGGGACGAAGTGATCCCGTCTTGATACCAGCAGCTTCTAATAGAAGGGGTTTATAGCATTCCATCCTAACTACACTAAGTGCATTCCTTCCTAAAGAGGTCTAGGTCGAACCGGTCTAGTTCTAGCAGGTGGGTGGGTATAAGGGTTGTTAGGAGGTAATAAAAAAGTAAAGGCTACTATTAGGGCTCTTACTAGGAATGCGGTTGTTTATAGTATCTAAATCGTATCCTGGGCTCGGCCGGGACAAGATGAATGGCGGTACCCAACCCAGGAGATAAATGTAAGTAAGTGTTATGTAAGCTGTTAAATCTGGTGAAAGCTGTCTGAAGCCCGTCCAAAAAAAGGTTTTCTGATTGCCTATCCATAATCTACCCGCCATGTATGTCTCTTAAGTTCAGGCTGTTTATAATTAATCCGGCAGTTGCACACGATATCTCTCTGCTAAAGGTCCCCCTCTCGGCTAATGGACCCATCATCCATCCAGCAATCGATCATGGGGAGCATAGGAAGCTACGACAAGTCCTCGGCTGGGCTAATGGATAATCCATCCACCATCCCATCATCCAGCCATGTTATCCAACAATTGGTAAAGCATGGGGAGTAAGGGGAGCTAGCTACTCCGTTCCTCGTTGAATCGATCATCAAGCCGTTTCTCTGAAGTTATGGCTGTAGATAGAGAGAATCAGGCAGTTCCAAGGATGCCACCCACCAACTTAGCGGTCTAAAAAAAGTAGGGAGGGGCGTATCGGGTAAATAGCAATGTTTTTCGTGCCAACCCAAGCACGCACGTAAAATCTCATCTAATAAGGCTTTATGAAATTCAATCCAAGAGGGCTGTTTCCTCCACGCACGATTCATTCCATCCACTACTGGGGTTGTTTTCCTGTGCCACAGACAGTAAGCCTTCCGTCTAAAGGTAAAAGCCCGTCCGAAGTCTATAAATCTAAAATAGTAAATATAAATAATGTATATAAAGGCCCACCCAATATATATAAAAGTTGAGGATCGAAGAGATTATAAATTCCCATCTTCAATAGGGACCAGGTGAGGGGCAGGTACCCAGGTCGGGTTGGTCTGTGAATGACTTCTAAAAACGTTCTGAAATGCGATATTATATATATATATATATATAACCTATGTTTGGAAGGGGTAAGAGGCATAATCCTCAATCCTCCACCGGTTCGAGAAATTTCATTTTGAATTAGGCGTTGTACCATCCTCAAGTAAAGGGGCGAAGCGTTCGAAACGTTCCCAAACACGCGTTTTATGAAGAAAAATTGTGTTGGTACGGGGTCCAAAGCATTCCATCCACTGGGGTCTCGAAGTCACGGTTTGATTAAGCGAAATCGCGGATTTCCAGCATGTCAGGTTCTTCCTTTCTTCCAATCAGGCCAGGTAGGAGGCAGACACCAAGGTTGTAATGTTTTGGTCGATCCGAGAAACGTTCCCAGATGCGCATTTGTTTAATAATAAAATATTGTTGTTAGGGGGGGTTCATAGACATATCCATGGGTTGATGACTCTAATTTTGCTCTAGCCTAATAGCTTAGTCCCTGTCAGTTTGTTTTGGTGGAACCCAAGCGCTCGATTCAAAATTCCCTGTGCCTTCCCCCCGCCCGATCTCTAAAATTGACCCCAGTGCGATAAAGCAATATACTCCCAGCCATGCGCCGATTGGGCCTCTTGTTAATTTCCACGTTTCGCTCAAATTCCTGTTTTTCAATAGTCGAACCCATTATTTGGGTGGGTGCGAGTCATTATACTTCAGTAAGCAGCCCCAGTAGTTGACTCGGAGCTTCCAGCAGCAGAGGTCAAAGCAACAGTAGCATCAACGGAAGCAGCACTGAAGGAAGCATCTTAGTAAACAGCAACGAATAACCAAGCATCTAATCCGCATATCCACCCTCCTCACATACAACAGAAATTCCCCAACCCACCAAGGGCGAGCGTAGCTCACTGGCACCCGCCAACAACCGCCACTGCTCACCCCGGCCCGGGACACACACTGCCCACCAACGACACGCTCAACGCCAACCAACCAACATCGGTTGAAAACACGTGGCCAATTACCGGGACTAGAACTAGCGGAGATGGTAGTAGGTAAGCTGCACTTTAAACGCTCAAAGCACACATTCCGTCATCTTTCGTCAATTTTCGAGTTATGGCCCCCGATGCGTAAAACCTACCGAGAGATGAGCTCAAAAGGGTAGTGTCTGTGTTGTCAAGCCCCATATATTGGGTATCCTGGTCCTTATATAAAGATATAAAGTGGGCTCGGATTGAAGTCCTCAAATTCACGCTTAGAGTGGGTAGACTTAGTTGGATCGCCCCATAGTATCCCTTTGACTAGGAAGTATATAAAGTATTTGGGTAGGGCCTTATGGGATGCGTACCAATCAATTTGACTTTAGTTTGTTAATGTACAGTGAGCAGTCCGAAGGTAGGTGATAGCCCGAGTAAAGAGATAAGCTATGGTATCCTGCCCTTTAGTCTTAGTATCCTAACAGGATAGAGCAATTTGAAGCGATCAATTCATGTCGTACGCAGCTTGAATCGATACACTCATGTATGCATAATATCATCTAATTCATACGGTTGTGGGTGGGAGTAGATAGTGCTATGTGCGAAGGATATGAACGCAGTGAGGGACCAGCCGCTCCTCCGATAACAGAAGATTCTATAAAGGCGCGAAGCGAACCTATTCATGATTCCAGCCTAATGGAGGACCAGGAAAATGAGTAATTAATAATGTCATATAAACAAGTCAGAATGACCTTAACCTAAATCTCAGGAATTGGACTTAAAGAAGCCGTCTTGCATATAAGAAAAAGATGAATCTCCGACGGGCGACAATTGCCCTGGAGATGGAACGAAGACGGGCTTTTGCGGCCGGCATACGTGTTCAAAAGTTTCTAGTTCGGTACGTTCCGAGACAAAGCGCGTTTCCTCCCCCCCCCTCTCGACCGACCTGACCACATACCGAAGAAAGAAACCGACCTTCACAAATAACAAATACGAAGATTATGTCCCTACGACACAAGTGTGCATATTCCAAAGTTCCCAGAAGCAGTAATCGTTATATATATATATACGTAATAATACACTCAGCCAGATCTATTGTCCTTCTTAGCGGCATGGTCATCTACAGATTTGGACAATTAGTGTGGCATATACTCCAACACATATTCCTCCTGACTTTGTGCTTCTACACTTATGCGACAACTCTGAGATCGACAGTCTCTGCCAGCATCTCTGAGCCTGCAGTCGAGGGTCCGTGTAACTAGATTCATAACTACTCTGCCACTCCTCTCTTCGGAAGTTTCCTCCAACTACCCTAACTCTATTCATCCTCTACATAAGCACACATTCTTGATCATCATCGAGGTTGGCAAAAGTTCCATTTCATGTTCTCTAATCCTATCCATCATTTCACACTCTATATGCACTCAAAATTATTGAGATATAAGGAATAGCGAGTGTAGCACTGACGTGTAACCACCCCTATAATGCACTGACGTGTAACCCTTACCGCTATCGTATTATTACTGAAGTATACTGCTATCGTAACACTGGAATTACTATTGTATACCGCCCATGAAATTACTTACCGCAAACGTGCTCCCTAGCCAGTTAAAGTCACTAGTCCAGCTAAAGTAAATAGTCCAGTTAAAGGAACTAGTCCGGTCGCGTAGTCCCGTAGTACCATTTTATTACGGTAGTCCCATTTCGTAGTCCCATTTACATTCATTGTTATATACGTTTACATTGGTTCGTAGTACCAATTTACCATTCACCTTCATAGTCACATTCACCTTCGTAGTCCCATCATCTATTCCCCTCTCTAGAGCAGGTCTATTCCTTTGGGTATTTACATTGACCACCAAAATACTTAGGAGAGCTCGGCGGGCCCCACACCACGCCTCATGAGCTTGAGCCATATCTCTAAGAAAGTAGCCGCTGTCTCTTCCATCGCATGTGGATTCGGGGCATCCCGGTACATGTTTTTCCGGGCCCCCGCCTGTGACTCGGTTTCCGCATCTCCTGCGTCCGATTTGGTGACAAACCGCTTCCTTCCCGTAACTAAAGAATCTAGGCATCATGCGTGTCGGTTTATTGCCATCCATCATGAAACCTTTAGGTGTACCGGGAAGGGATGGATAGCAGCCTTATGTCCTTTAGTCTTAAGTCCAGCAGTTGTAGGGGAAATTACAGGTTCTTCCATTCTGCTAACCACTATTTTAGAGCAAGCTAGGGTATAATGGATCTAGGATGTGCTCCACTATCACAGTGGAGCCAACTAGCGGACGGTCGGTGCACGTGGCTAGTTACTTTGGTCTCATGTAGTTCGGCAGTAGGGGATATAGGGGAAGAGCTCTAGCCCTAACCCTCTTCCTGAATCACCGCATTATCCCACTGCGATAAGAAGTGGAGTAAAGCCGAGCGGGATAGATTGAAGTGCATTGGTCGTTCTCGAGTCCCCACCAGGGCGGAGTGAGACGCAGATGAGAAGCATCGTCACCTGCGAGGGCCTCGGCATTAGTGGCAGTCTTATATACGTAATAGCTTACCAACTTGAAACAATTGCGTCTCGCTCTTGTCCACCGAGGATGTAAAAGCAGGACTGAATAGGTGGAGCCTACACTAGCATGGAATTCCCTGGCTCTACTAGCACCTGAACCTATAAAATCGGGTTATTCGGATTCACCAAATCGAACCTTGTCCCCGTTCGACTCAACATCTCGCTTTACCACTAATACACTCTCCGTGGGAAAAGAGCGAGGTCGAGTGGGTGAACAACGCACCGCGGCAACTAAGTGTCTATAAATAAGTGTCTCAAAATGATGTGTATAGACGCAGGTGACTATGCGGTTTCGAGGATTTCTTTTCTTTTTTGTAGAACAAGATGCGTAACTCCGAATACAATCTCCTGAATAGACGAAGGTGAATCGCCGTTCCAAGCGCATAGTTTATAATATGTGCTGTGTCGGTCATGAATGAGTGGCAGTCACTACCTCGAGTTGAGCGGCAGGCCACTACCAGTTTGTTTGGTGCCAGCTTAAAATGAGAAAGGGGTTATTTCGTCAGGCCTAAAAGCGAGCAAGGAGCCGATGGGTTCGACCAGCTTCCTTCGCTTTGACCAGGTTCTTCGGGTTGGAGCAGCCAGCATGTATTTGGCCTATCCTTGGAGCATCATCGTGTGTTTTCGTAAAGCCTTGAATTTGTTCAAGCGGCGCAATCAAATAAATCCGGCCAATTATATAGAAACGTAACGAAAGGTCATTCTTAATAATAAAGACCACCTCACTTTATGCGCGCGAATGAGTATGCCTCGTATCCCCTCAAGCCAAGGGTTAATGAAAAACCGCAATTTAGTAGGTTTTCACAAATATGTACCAACCAAACTGGGTGCCTGCCCCAAGGGTGGTGCTAAAGATGGTATCCATAAGTGTATCCATTCGATTAAGGCCCCTTAAGTAATAGGTGCGTTAACTTTCATTATATACAAGATTATCCAGCCGGAGTGTACCATATTTTTCCTTAATCGCCCATTATGACCCTAAGATAGTGAATAAACGTATATGAACCAAGCATGCATGTCTCTATTCTCTCGGGTCTGTGGGCAACTTGTAATGTGTGATTGGTGACTGGGTGCACCTAAGGCTGGAGACAATATATTGTCCCTGGCCTCTTCTCCTTCCGGCCAGCAGCATCATCAGCGGACTAAATAAGTTCTAATCAATCAATATCAAATGCCGCAACACCTACCTAACCTCACCACCTACCTCGAAAGATGTGGGCAATCAATTACTATCCGGCATCACGCAACTCAGCTCAGTATGTTGGCGCCGGTAACAACATGTAAGCTAAGGGTGTAACATATATAAGCGTCGATGTCTAAGTCAAAGCATGGCATCTCGTAGTTGAAGCGTCAACCCTGCCCGTGTATGGGTTCATTGCGTGCACGGCGTCCCATGGTTGCAAATAGTCGCTGTAAACTGTACATAGCTGTCATTCACTGTACATAGTTTCTTCATCAAGCGATGTTTTTTTTTGTTGAGCCTCAACAAGCAAATGATTGCATCCCGGCTATTATAGATAACCGTTCTGAGAAGGCATGTTTCATTAAGAATCAAATCCATTGTTATGTCCCGATAATAGATTCGGCCCTTTCTAAAGAGTAGATTATATTGGGCAAAACAAGCTAATGGGAAGGAGCGAGGATACGAGCCGCTCCTCCGACCACCGGGAGGGGGAGGTTTTCAATAATCTGTTCCAATGAAACTTATTGCCTGGTCCCAACCTGGCCGTGACTAAC
>Ga0224573_1000107_pt1 | contig 11488 bp, 13 predicted proteins | sample CRU1metagenome_FD_189088 | JGI IMG/M metagenome (GOLD analysis project Ga0224573, IMG submission 189088) | Spruce roots microbial communities from Bohemian Forest, Czech Republic - CRU1 | ecosystem: Host-associated > Plants > Roots > Unclassified | place: Czech Republic: South Bohemian Region... | reverse complement strand
TTCTTTTGAGGCCAGGTGGATTTTCCTGTTAAAGTGAAAGTGCCTATCTCGATTTTCCATTATCATGTTTTTAGCCGGTTCAGTAATTACGTATGTATAATGGAGTGAGTGTTTTGGCAAGTCCACATGACCTTCAACGCATTGAACCGATAAGGTTATCAATGTCTCAAATTTCAATGCCCTTTGAAGAATAGGGCTCCTACGTTAAGTGTTTCATACCGTTTAGCAGCGTGAAAGCTTACCTTATGACTATTATAATAAATAGGGGCTCTTCAATAGAGGTAGTCTCTCAGCCAGAATGGGCTAGACTAGGGTATAAGGAGAGAAGAGAGGGAACTCTTAACTCCAAAGGATGGAACTTGAGAAACTAGCTTGTGATGGCTAATTTTGTGATGCCAAACCAGGGAGTGAGCCATGCCTTATATAGGCGAGGGGGCTCGATAAAGGTTGGTTTACAACTGGACCTCACTACAATACTTCACTCACAAGTAATTGACTAAGACCTTGACTGAGGTCTTTTACAGCTATTCCTCACTACATTATTCACTCCACTCAAACAACTTTAATAAAGCAAACAGTAAAAGATAAAAATAGAATCTTTTGTGACATCATGCGTGACGTCATTCAAGAAACTCTGGATAGTGCCTTTCTGGGTTGAATCTGTAGCACGCTAGATCAGGAACTGGTTGATCCTTTGGTGGCTCGTCAATTGCTTTAATATCTTTTGGAGTCCAATCGACTTCGAAATTATCTTCATGGCCAGTGAGTGGTTCGATATACCTTGGAGGGTAGTACCACTTTGTCTTGAAAGTGCGGCAGAGCTGTGCCGTTAGATTATTCATCCTCATATCATATTCCCAAATTAGAAGCCAGGAATCAATATTGAAAAAAATGGCACGGCTGACCCTAGAGGTGGACATAGCAGAGCCGAGAACTCTACCACCATGAATATTATTAAGCACCGAGACAGGTAGTCCTTCTGCTTGTATGCAAAATCGTGGCCACCAATATTCATCAAACCAACTGGGACATCAAAAGTAGGAAGTTTCTTGTTTTCCGAAGATAATAATCCAGATGTGATTATTGAAATAGTTATTCGTAGTGAATAACTCAAACCAAGCAGCCTTGTAGGTTAGGTAGCTAATCATCAATGGATGACAGGTACCAATCTTCTTTTCTTCCGTCATGGATGAAACTCCAAAAGTTCGTTTCCAAGCCTTCGTTGTCGTGCGAGATCTGCAACTTCCTTCATAGATGTGAAATGACATGGTTCAGGAGTAGGTATTGAAAATCCTTTTATTTCTGTGAAGCAGAACGAACCATAGCGACAATGCCAATTTCGGGAGTCGTCTTCACAATAGCAGACATCGTCATTACAGGCGCAACTTTGATCGCCTTCGCTTCCTTCTTCTTGTGCAATGTGTTGCACCTTCTTTCCTCGGCAGTCTTTAGCAATGTGCCCTGGTTTCTGACACTTGTAACAGCGAATTTCTTGCTTTATATCAGTCTTTGGTTTATAACGCGGCCTTCGAGCAGGTCGTCGTTCTGAGATTACTGCCTTCTTCTTTTTCTTGGATCGATCCGATTTGCTTTCTTTACAGAAGCCGAATTGTTCACAGATGTCTCCTTCTTCATGCCTGAAGTCTTTCTTCTCAGTTTGACGCTGTCGTTCTCTGGCGCAATAATCGGTGATCTCTGCATCGATCCATTAGAAGAGGCGTTTTAACGGAACTGTGGCCATGTTTACGTTCCCAAGTTTGCTTCGTAGGATTTCGGCAAATCCTTTGGGTAGGCCAGCAATTACCTTATCTTTCCAAACAGGAGATTGTGAATCATTGATCTTGTAGATACGCGACATGAACGTATCTTTGTACCATTTGTAGTCCTGCAGCGTTGATATCTTCAGATTTAGAAGGGCCGTTCGATGCCGTTTCTCGTCCTTCTTCTCCACAGAAATGAATGATGATTGTGGAGAGCAGAGCTGTGGCAGAATTGAACATCGGCTTCTTCTGAGAATCGTACACGACTTCTCCGTGCTCATCACGCTTCGGGGACCACTCAATAGCATGCTTAGCTGCAGGGGATATACTTTCCCACCAGTCATGCAGTATTCCTACGAACCCATGAGTAATGATGTAGTAGGCTCGCTGTTGATCTCCACCGCAGGCAATGACTGCATTGACACAGGCAGTCATGAGGTTTAGCATACGGTTGATTTGATCGCCGTTTAAACCGTCAATGGACCACGGGAATATTGATTTCCCGTTGAAACCGGCGAAGTGTGTAGCCATTTGGTCATTGTAGGCGAGATCGATTGGAACAGGTCTGACCTTCTTGTTGATAGCCAATATTCTTTTGGGCAGATCATCAGCATAGCTTTTGTAGCTACTTTCTTCTGAAGAGAGAATGAACATTGCCATATTAACACGTGGCCATCGGGCCTTCTTTTTCTTCGCATATCCTGTCCGAACCTAGGGGTTACCCATTTCCATAGGTGGGGCTGTTTCTTACTCCGTTAACCTACCAGGGGTTTTCCTCCCTTGGTATCACCTTTGTTTATATAGCGGTTTAATCTTATATAAGATGATTGAATTAGGTTGCGAAAGTTCCACTAGCACTTTTCGAAGGTGCCCACTGACTCTCCATCAACTACCTATGCAGGCATAATCGCAGGGAGGGGAACTTTTTTCTTGCTCCTTGCAGACGGTCGGGTGGCTGCCGCTGAAGGCCCATCTGTCCTACTTACGTAGCGATGTGGTACGGTTCATGGCGTATACCTCCTCCCAGTGTCTTGTCTTAACTCCTGCCTTGGTTATTTCACCCTGACTATAGGGGGCGGGCCAGTAGACCTTGATATCCTTACACTCGTCATCGTCCAGTAAACTTTAGATCAGCTTTCCGATGACCCTTCGAGGTTTTACCCTTTGGCAGTCGCAACATTTACCTCCAAGTTACCCCACAATGGCGAGGGTAGAATACGGATGCGTAACCTTTCCGTTACGTGCGGTTGCCTATCCGCTTCTATGTATTAAATGTGGTTCACCTCCGGTCTTGACACCTTTGCTCGGTACTTATTCCATCTCTCTTCCCAAGGGGTGCCAAGGACGATGCCACTCCATCCGGAACAGTTAATCTCATCCAAATTCTACTATCCAAGGTTGGATATTCAAGTAAAGATCTAAGGAGACAGTGTCGAGGGGGGATTAAGGCTCCACTCCGCCACTTTTCTATCTATCTCTATTTCGAAAGTGTGGTGTGCCAAGGATCCTTCTTCGCGTTACCCTTCTAGCCGGGAAACTCGCACGGTTTTCAGACCACGAATGGCCTGTCACGAGGCGGTCGATGCATTCGATTGCATACCGATTTCATAGGCGGAACCGCTGAACCCCGAGCCCGATCTCGAGCATTTACCCAAGTGGTTGCTATTTCCAGTGCGTCAGCCAGAACACCCCTGCTCTGACCGCTGGCCAAGTTTTCCTTCTTACCAACGTCCCCTAAGCATAGCTCTAGTGCTTTCCCTGATTCACGCAGTTGAGATGTATTTCCCTCTTGCTGGGGGGTGACCACGGTATGGTCTTCCATAACTTATGACCTGAAGAAGCTATTCCGCTCTAAAGGGCTACTCTACCGTGGCATCTTTGATAGGACCCTCCTTCCCCCAAGTCCTTCCTGAGACTAAAAGAACCTTTTTTGGGGCATATTCGTCCTGACTGACGTTCTTCCACCCTTATTGGGACACTGGTCCTTAATGGCATTATGTTATGCCGGTGCACATGTCACTGGTCCTCTGGGTGGAGTACTTGTCCTTAATGCGTTTTTGGTTCTAGCCTTGGTTAAAGATACCTCTTATATATGTGAATGTAGAGTTGAGCATAGGAGCGTCACTTTTGGTTGACGCGTACCAGTCTTTGTTTATGGTTTGTTTGGATTGGTGTGGAGATGGGAGGTCGCTTTGCTGAGGAGAAAGGAGACAGTTTGACTTCGGAACCCTTTCGATTTCTTTGTAGCTAGGTTCAGCCTTTTCATTCCATCCCTTTTCTACCGCAAGGTGGGACCTGTCCATTAGAAGCTTCAGTCCATTTATTCCGGCCATTTTCTCACGTAGATCGGGTTGTCCCTCTTGGGGGAAGAAAGGGCGGATTATATTCACACGGTACTACTAAGACCAAAGTGAAGGTTATACCGGCAAGGGCAGCTACCAGAAGCCGAAGGCGGCCAGGGAGGAAGCCTACCTTAGACCAACAAGTAGTACCGCACCGCACAAGTAGGAGTTAGTAGTAGAATGAACCCTAATTAGCCTTTGGAACTTTAGGGTAACTTGTTTGCTACATGTTCGCTAACCGAGTCTATTGAGTGGGCTGTGACTTCTGCTTCGGCAGGGATATCGGATTGAAATTCGTATGCTTCCACGGATGAAAGAATTGATTCTACAAAGTCGGATTGGAACTCATATGCTTCTGCGAATGAAAGAGTGGATTATTTGGCATCTTCGGATTCGAATGCCTAGCTTACTCTTATATTATTCCCTTCTATAGTGGATTCATTGTGCAACTGATCGGAAATTAACATCTATCGAATTAGTCAAGTCGATATGCCGTCTTTGGTAAAAGAACTCTATCCTTAACACATGCAAGTCGGTGAGTTGCACCACTGCTTCAAGGAAAGGAAATGACAAGGATGCATCAAAGAGAGAACAACATCGGTAGATCGTACCTTTGAGATCTGCTCGAAGCTTCAAAATAAAATGAGCTTTCTCTTCCTGCTGAACTTGACAAGGGAAAGCTTGTCTTTCTAACTCGATTAGTTAGTGCTTGTGAAAGTGTTGGCTTAAGAGCAGTTGCACCCATAAAGCAATAGCTTAAGATTCGTTTATCTATTTCTCTATGAATAGATAGGATTCTGATGAGTAAGCCGGTTGCAGCGGATACTTTTCTAATAAGGCCGAGAAAGGCGTTAACTAATAGAAGGCACTAACTCCAATCTCACTCCTAATTTCGACCGGCAGAATCAGATTCGATTATAGCGGCCCTCGACCTTTTTCATCCCCAATTAATAGTAACTGTTTCTAATAGTAGGGCGTTTAATAGTAGTCAGTCAATAGTCGGCCTTTTAGAGAAACCTTCTCCTTTCATAATAAAACCTTCCTCTACTGAATCCTAATATCCATCCATCTATAGCTTTCTATAGCTTTCTACAACTATGGGCTCTAACAAATAAATCAGCTGATCGGGAATCCTATTTAGTAATCCGCCGATCTGGAATCCGATCTTGTTTTACGGGCCCCTTTACTAGTAGGCAGTCGAACATCCTTTTCTTTTTCTTAGTTAGGAGGCCCCCTTTTCTATTTCATAATAGTAGGGAATTAATAATAGCACTTTTCACTTGACTTTGAACGCACGTTACCATTAAACCTCGGGGTGCAGGAAGAACCATAGGAAGATAGATCTCACGTGGTTTACTTACACGCCGGGCTTTCCTTTGTATATTTCTGACTATAATGGGCATTCATCAGGCGGCCTCCCTTTGGATTAAGGATTTGGCATAGGGTCAGTTGTCTCGGCCGCACTACACCCCAATCGTATGTGTCTTTTCAGCGTTGTTGCTTGCCACTTAGTATCGATAAGCTGTAACAGGGGTTTGGATTAAGTCCAGTGAATAATATTTGATCCCGTAGACGTAACTGGCTCACAAGCTCAGTGAACTACGTTAACAAAGGGAGGATCAAAGCAATTCGGGAATTCGCTTTTCCGTAGTGATCTCATCTCAGAGATATAGGTGAAAATCCTGTTCTTCCCACTTGTTCTATGCTAGTTGCAGGTTTCCAATAGATTGAGAAATGCATCGTATGTAGTATAGAAATCGTCCATGGAGAATCAAACCTGCTGATCAATGATAGTGTATCGTAATAGAACAAAGCACCGTTCCCCCGATAAGAAATTGATTAAACCAGAATCATAGAGAATCAATAATTGAATGCACTGCTGAGTGGCTTGTGTAAGCTTTTTGTGTTAGACCAAGCCCCTTGAACTAGAGGATACTACTTTGAAGGAACGATCCAGATGCATCGGGCTCTCGCGGCTGTGTGCCAATTTCATTCACTGATCTACTTAATTAAGTAATTCGTAGTGGGCTCTTGCTTCATTGTGTTTGCCCCTCACCCCTCTTATCCCGGTCATAGCCTATAACTGTTCCCGTGCCTGCCCCCTCGACTCGAGACCTAATGGACGAGCAGTCATCACTTAGGGGCAGTTGGAATAGTAGTTCTCTGGCTTCCTGTTGTGAGAACTCGGTGTTTCTCTGGAGCCATCAACTTTTTCGTGGCCAGGGTTGGTTTTTCTATCGAAGATAATGAACCATCAAATAGAGCTTAATGAATAGCCGAAACACTTCACTATTAGATACGTATTACTCACCTGGGAAAATATATCATTGGCAGGCTCAACCACGGAAATGAATTCCATTGGCCAATTATGCATTTCTCTATTTTGCCATTCCTGAGGGAAGGCAAAGATCAGACGATACCTCGTTAAGGCGGGTCGTTAGCTAAGTCGAGTTAAGTCAATGAAAATGATTGAAGGGTTAAAAGGGGTTGTGAAAGAGAATAGGGTATGTTCCAGTTACCCAGTCGATACAGGGGACTCAAATGGCCTCTTAATCATTTGTGGTTGGTAGATATTTCTCTTTCATAAGTGGCGGGATGGAGTGGTGTTTTCTCTTTATTTATGCTATCTCTGCTTACCTCGAGTCCTGACTAGCTATACGTCGGGCAGGGAGATATTAGGGAAAGATATCGGGATAGTGATTTCGCTTTGATTGATTTCCGTTAATCGAGAACATCACATACGACAATGCTGTAATTATATATGTATGTAATTACGCTTTGCTTTCTTTATGGGCTGGTAATTCTCTATCTATAATTACGACTCCTAATCGATCGCATAATATCATATACAAAGAAAGAGAGATCTTATTCATTCTTTCACGTATTGACTCGTACCCCGTCTCGATCATGGGGAATAAGAAAATAGTCCCGTTAAACAAAGGCAAAGGAAATAGTTCTCGTACATCGTTCACAGCTAATCACTGAAATAAACATATCGAACCAATCGTCATCACTGGAATCAAAACCTTCATTCCCTCACCTACAAATAGAAATAGTATGGTGGAAGCTCACCTACAAATAGTCTGGTGGAAGTAAAGCAATAGTCCCGTCAAAGCTGTTACCGCACACTAACACTTGACTGATTAACCAATACTGATTCTAAACTGAACCTTACATCCCGCCCGAGCATTCAATCCTTCCAAAAGCAATAGATCTATCCCTCGCTCAAGCCATCTATCCGTCCAATACCTCCCTCGATCAAGCAATCTCAAAAGCAAAAGCAATAGATCTATCCCTCGCCCTCACCCCCAAGCAAGCTATTGAGTGGAGTGATAACCCCATACCCCCAAGCAATGAAACAAGCAATATATCTTCCATCGCTCAACACCTCATAGCGCTAGCTATCTCACCGTCTACTGTGCTTCCATCGCTAGCTATCTCACTTACGATTGATAAAGTACCATTTGTAAGTGCACTATTGGTTTAGGTCACTTGCTTGGATGGTTCTTATCCCGTCAGTTAATCAGTAAAGAGTTATGGTTCGGTAAGATCAACCAGACTATCAATTGCTTGACCGCTTCACCCAGACTATTGAAGTGATAAGATGTTACCCAAACCTACCTCTTGACTGATTCTCAGTCAAGGTAGGCAGAATACTCTTATCGTATTCTCGACTAGGGCCTGCTGTTCGAGAATATCCCTGTCCTGTCCCTGATGGATCGACGCTTCCAGCCCTAGACCCGGTCCAGAGTTACCGACTTCTGAGACATATATATCTCCCGGGCCACTGCTAGAGTGACCTACAGAAGATATAGACATCTCCCCCGGTTCACTGCTAGAGTGACCTACAGAAAGAAGATATAGACACCTCCCTTGGTTCACTGCTAGAGTGACCTACAGATATAATATCTTCTGTTGGTGGCTGGGAATCGAAAAGATTATCGATATTGGAGGACTTCTTCACTACTTATGCCCCCGATTCCAGATGCTGGGTTTACCGAACAGGACTGATATTTGGGATTTACCGAACAGGACTGATATTAGGTCAAAGAGCAAGGTCATAGGGCAACAGATGCTCTTTTTCTTTACCCCGGTTGCGTTGACTCTCTTCACTATTTTCCAGGCAGGCAAGGAGGCCCTATAGTATAGATAGGGAGGGCTCGGGCGGGGGCTTTTTAAGAGTAGTTCCGCAATCCCATGCATGTCATTTTCCTTATTATCCTCCCCCACTCCAAGTAAAGTCAAGTTATTCCCGATAGGCCGCATGGGTGGGTTCCTCCCATCCAGCTACTATGATAGTGATAATGCTCCGGTAGGAGTAGGACTTCTTCTGTACTTATTCCGCACTGTTACACCCATTTGAATATCCCATCCCACTCCCCCGCCTTATTCTTTTTATTTAAGGCCTTTGTTCTGCCATTGCATATATAATCCCCTCCCCATCTTTCCCGTTCCCAGTAAGCCCTCAATTCGGAGGTGCTTATTCATTTTTAATTAATAAATAATTCAAAGGGTATGATGTTACCACACCTAGGAGATATAGGTGTTCCGGGCCTCATCGCTTGCAACAGGTTCTAAATCGGAAGGGGGAATAAATCAGCGGCAGACCTAGCTACTTACTAACGAATAGGAGGAGTGGGAGGGGGAGATACTTACTAACGAATATGCTTATCCTAGAGCGAGTTATCAATCGTGTTACAACTTCAAAGATTTCTGGATACCCGGGCGAAGTTATTATATAGAAAGGGGCGGGCACTTCTCTCAACCAGCTCGCAGGTGGAGTATACTCTTATAGAGGCGGACCTACTCGGCTGCCGCCCCACCGGAACTTATCCTCTTTCCCACCGGGTAGGGCGGTTGGGAATGAGTAGACTGATCCCTATCCCAGCGTTCCCATCCTTTCGCCGCGAGCCTTCCCTATCATCCGAGAAAGCGAGTAAGCCATACCTTCTACTGCCATCGATCCCGCCTCTCCCACATAGGACAATTCTCAATTCGCCCGGGAACAGAAATAAAAGAAGGGGTGGGATCGGATATGGAATTCGAATGGTTGGGAGATCATCTCGCCTGCCGGAATGGGCCCCTGAACTACGCCATCGATTCATCGACTTGCCTTTTTGATGAAAGCATCGATCCACCTGCTCATCCATCCAGGTTTTACCCGACCCTGCCGATCCAAGCGGTAAGAGAACTACTAACCATCCTCCTAAGGTGATAGCACACGTAGCAAAGAGGGAGGGGACGATGCCTGCCAGGGCTGATGATCAGGTGCCTGAGGAGCATAAACGGGAGTGGAGTAGGCTGGTGGTGACGAGGCAGCCATGTATGATGATGGCTGTGGGGAAGGCTGTGGATGAGCCGGACCTCATAGGAAGGAGCTAGGGCGTGGACCTGATGAGGTGGAGCCTGAGGAGGCTGTTAAGTGTACCCGGTAGGTGATGGAATGGCATATGAGGGTGCCTGTGGCAATGGAGGAGCGTATCCAGTGGCCGGGTAAGGGATTTGAGGCATCTCTGTGCCATATGAAGGTGACGGCTGACTCATTACAGATGTGTAAAACATGGTGGAGTCAGGAGGACCAACAGAAGGTGGTGGCTGAGCTTATATAGTTTTGGCTTATGAGCTGGTGCCCAAGGTGACATAGCCTGAGGTGACTGGTCAAGCTGACTGCCATAAGCCAAAACAGCAGGAGGTTAAGATCACTAAACGTCTTAAGATAGGTCGAGGGGATAGGTGGGTGAAAGAAAAAGGCACTCGACCACATCTTTAAGCTCTCTATTTCTAAGGTAAACTTCCATTTCTAGATAGGTCGATCGTTCGTTATAAGTGATAAGGAGATAGGTAAACCAACTTCCTTCCATAGATAGGTCGATCGGTAAGAAAGTCAACCTGAAAATGGAGGCCAGAAATGGTTCCTTCTTTCCAAAGAATAACGATGCCTCCTTCTTTATTATAAGATGCTTCGACTTGCTTACAGAAGGAGCCACTGAAACGGGCTGGCTTCTTTAACGGGCCTCGCATTACTATTTCTTTTTCAGGGTGAGAATCAAAATCACAAGCTGGAGACCTCGCTAGCTGCTGTGCTGCGAAGAATTCACTTTCTCTTTAATAAGAGCCGGCCTTCTCTATGTCGGGGAGTTGTTGTACGAACTAACCTCTCCGGCTGGCGGTGAATACCTTGCTTTTGATCCATCGTATGTATCTTCTTCTGGCGGTAGTACTTCTCCAACAATAGACTGATTCATGTGACCGGTTTCTTCTATCAGTAAGTTCATGTTCATTTCATTCTTCAGGTGGGAAAACACCCTCCCATTTCTTGGGCATACGCATTTGGTCCAGGTAGGAAAGCTATATTTGGTTGGTTCTTATTCCGCCTGATCAAGCGATTCCGAAGTCCGATCATAGTTTGGCTTTCCTATCAGTCCGATCAAGCTTATAAGATTCCTAGTTATATCAACGTTTTTAGATTACGATCTTTATTGAGGCGCCCGACCTCTCCTCTCGTACGTATTGGCGCTTTCTCGTATTGATTTGCCCGACCTCCTTCTTGCTTGTATTGATCGCTTTGGGCAAACTCTATCTCTATTTCCCGAACGAGAAAACTCTCTGCATAAAGAGAATAGTTCATTGACGACAAAGCTAGGGTGAGGTAATAGTTTTAGCATTAGTTCTTTTTTTGGGCTACGGACATGGACAAGTACTTGCTCCTTTGAATGTCCAGAGAAAGGATTACATTGCCAAGCTAGTTATCTAGCATCTCGACTATGCATTTTGTAGTAATAATGAATATCTCAGTTTGACCACTAGAAGAATTAACAAATGAGGTAAAGGGGTCATAATGCTCACTGCAAAGTTTCACATACTCAGGGAGGGGATGTGTTTAAAGTACCAATTGTTTCACTAGCTCAGAAACCAGTAAAGAACCCTCTCTTTTCTTTGAATGAAATGACCATAGGTAGCTCCTATTTATTTTCTGGTGGTGGTGTATTACAGGCTGGGGGAGGATACTTTTGTGAAACTGTCAATTAATTGAGGGTCCAACGAGGAGGAGACGTCACTCAGTTCTATTCAACGACTCAAGGACTGAGTCCCAGACTCGTCAGAAAAGGTTTTCTTAGTCTTCGGTATGATGGAGGGATACTCACAAAGACTAAAATTGACCGAGAGAGGAAGATACAAGATCTTACCTAGTAATTTATGGCAAACCCAATTGATGGCTATTGCTGCTAATCAAAAGGATGGTGAATGCATCTAAATAAACTAGTCCAATTTGGAGATCCGAGGACTTGCTGGTCTTTGTTACTGAAGCTCCTTTCCTTGCCTATAGTCTTTATCTGAATGCCTACGGTTCAGGAATATCGAGAATATCAGGTATTTCGATCGGGA
>Ga0224573_1000105_pt1 | contig 11739 bp, 10 predicted proteins | sample CRU1metagenome_FD_189088 | JGI IMG/M metagenome (GOLD analysis project Ga0224573, IMG submission 189088) | Spruce roots microbial communities from Bohemian Forest, Czech Republic - CRU1 | ecosystem: Host-associated > Plants > Roots > Unclassified | place: Czech Republic: South Bohemian Region... | reverse complement strand
CATCCGATCTCCTCAATTCTGATCCAGTCCGACCACTCTCGGTATGTCTCCATCTCCATTTTCACTACCTTCCTCGTCCACTTAAAAAAACATGACTTGGTGCACTTTTCATAAGACTAATTCCCACACCTGTGCTGATTTCCACACACTTAAAAATTTGCACCAATAAGACTTCAGTTGCAGAGGTCTCTAAACAAGAGCCCCTCGACCAAACAGAAAATTTTTCTCTGGATAACCCCATCGAATTTGATCCCTCACGCATGTTGACGATATCCCAAGACCTAGGTACGACGAATGTCCCCTTATTCACACATAACTGCAAAATTAAGAATGAGCTAGACACCCTCATATTCGACAATGGAAACCAAAAGAATATCATGTCCCGTGATTTAGTCCAGGGATTGCATCTCCCTACCACATCGCATATGGCTCCATATCATCTTAGCTGTGTCTAAAAGGGCGACCCTCGTATTAAGGAAGCCTCATGTTGTGCCATCACCTTTGTTATTATCCATCTCATAGATATAGTAGTCTGCGATGTGGCACCCTTCTGTTGTGAAAATTTGTTGCATGTCATGTATCATGTGAAATCTCATCAACACCATCTCCAGCATGAGGGGTGCATCTATGTGCTTAAATCCTCTGCTCCAAAAGCTACCGCAACCTTTATTGGTAAGGAAACAATTACACAATTCAGCTTCCATAAAAATGCTTCATTGTGTTTGGTGCACCTTATTAAGCCATATAACGTCAACAATATGGAACCTACCAAAATAGTGCATCTCCTCCATGAATCTGTAGACGTGTTTAATCCACCCACTGACCTACCCCCGTCTCGGTCCATTGGACACACCATCAACCTCATTCTTGGTTCCTCCTTGTTAAATGCACCATCATATCACCTTGCCCCCCGAGAGGATACACAAATCGAACACCAAGCTGGCCGAATGTTAGAATCCACCCATAATTAACCCTCCTCCCCCCCTGCGCATCTCCATGATTTATTATTCCCAAAAAGGAGACAACCAAGTGACATTTATTTACCGATTAGGATCTCCTAACAAATCCACCGTAAAAAACCGATATCCCTTACCCCAGATTGAGGATTCGTTGGATCACTTACAAGGGACCTCCTTCTTCACCAATATGGTTTTGAGAGCTGGATATCATCAAGTATGCATGCAGCCCACCGAAATTTGGAAATAAACATTCAAGTCCAAGTTTTCTCTTTACGAATGGTTGGTCATGCCACTTGGATTGATCAATGACCAGAAACATTCATGATATTAATCAATGACATCTCCTCACCTCATCTGGGTAAGTTTGTAGTGACTTATCTTAATGAAATATTGATTTTGAACAGGTGTTGAGAAGAACGTCTTCATCATGTCCATAGCGTGCTTGAATTTTTGCGGGTACATAGGTTTCAGGTGAAGGGAAAGAAATCCATCTTTGGACAAACTTCAGTCCAATATCGAGTATTCATTTTGGACAGAATAAGGGTGCACCAATTCAAGAAGAACACCATCATCCTCTCATTTTTTTGAATTCTCTAAGTACAATTCAAGAAGAACACCATTTGAAATGGGAAACATACATTCAAAAATTTCACATAGTTATTGAATACAAAAAAGGAGTCACTAACAAACCAGAGGACTTGTTGAGTCGACCACCACTTCAGGTCGTGCAAATGTTATAGGTGCGATGTGCTCTGTGATTATCTAGTCAAGCTAAGTTTCAATGGGATGTCGAAGCTCAATGCCATTTTGAGAGGATAAAGCAAGCATTATGTTCTGCACCATGTGTCCGATTACCAAACTTAGAGAAACCATTTGAGATTGAGACAAATTCCTCTCAATTCGCCATTGGGGCCGTACCTAAAGAGGGAGGTCACCCGGTGGCCTACCATTCAGAGACACTATCAAAAACAAATATTAATTAGAACACATCTGATAATGAATTCTATAGTCTAGTGCAAGCGTGTAAGCAGTGGCACCACTATATTCTGGGTAAGAAGCTATTATGCACACTAACCATATTCCTCAGAATTTTTTGAATTGTCTAAGTACAATTCAAGAAGAACACCATTTGAAATGGGAAAAATACATTCAACAATTTCACATGGTTATAAAATACAAAAGGGAGTCACTAACAAACCAGAAGACTTGTTGAGTCGACCACCACTTCAGGTCATGCAAATCTTATAGGTGCGATGGAGTATGATACTGACCCATGCTTGGGGGAAATTTGGACAATGCTGCAACAACCCACAATTATCAACAAAACTCCCTTCCTAGAATACACAATCTGTGAAGGTAGGCTGTACAAAATGAACCAGTTGTGTGTTCCACAATCAAAGGATCTCCTTATTATTACCAGAGAGGCACATTCCTCTTCATGCAGAGGCCATTTTGGGGTAGCAATGATCCAAATTTATGCAGGAACGCAACAAAATACACAAATAACCATGAATACAAAGATGCAGTGGAAATAACACTTCATTTCATTAATATCAAAGAACTGAAATTCGTTTACAGACATAATAGAAATAAAATAGCTAGAGCGTTGGTAGCTTATCTCTGAGAAGAGATGTGGCAGCTACAGGCCTCTGAACTCCATGTTAGAAAGAGGCCCTAAGGCCTATATATTATTGAGAAACAATGGAAACCCCAGAGATCCAAAAACCTAACCCTAGGAGATGAAAGGCTAGAATATGGGCCCCGTCGGGGTAAATTGGTACATCAATTTCCCGGGGTCGTAGCTGTGGCATACTATCTCTGTTTGACGCATATGATACATCGTTAGAAACATCTATCCGAGGAATACAACTGATGACCGCGAATATCAAGATCTAGAACGGACTAATATTCGCCAGGCCTTTGATGGCCCCCAAAAAATCGTTTAGGGCCTCAAAACGGCTCCGGAAGTTGAGGACCTGAAAAGCTGCCAACAATAGTAAATTGTGCTACAATTAAGGAAACTGAAAAACTGAAAGAAACAATGGTGGGGGTCCAAGTGGAATCGGCCCGTGGCCACCAATATCCACCTGGATCAGGCAAAGACCATTTAGAACTTACAACGCCACTTCTACTGGCTAGCTTAGCTGAAACAAGTGGATAAATTTATCCGGTCCTACTCACTCTGTGCACAAGGTAAGTCACCTAATGGAAGGCATGGTCTTTGCCTGCCCTTACCCATCCCAACACGTCGATGGGAGTCCATCTCCATGGACATTTTGAGTGGTATGCTAACTTCTCATAATAATCATGATGTAATTTAGGTAGTCGTTTGTCGTTTTTCTAAGATGGCACTCTTCATCCCATGTCATAAAACCTCTTCTGCTGCACAAACTACCCATCTCTACTTTCGACATGTTTGACCACACTTTGGACTACCCAGTAGTATCATATCCGATCGGGACTCTGTTTTCCTCATCCCTTTTTGGTGCACTCTTTGGTCATCATCGGGTTTTCAGCGCCGGTTCTCCACTGCATTCCATCCTCGTACTGATGGGAAAACTGAGGTGGTCAATAGTACCATGGTTCATTCTCTTCGGAGTTATTCTGCAAAAAAAACAATGGGATTCCTATCTGAATATTATCCAGCATATCTACAACCGAGCTATCCACTCTTCCATAGGTTTCTCATCATTCGATGTGTGTCATGGTTTTCATCCCCTGGAACCCTCAGAGACGCCTCTGCATATCACTCTGTCAGACTCTGTACATCACCAATAGGGACAACAAGCAACACATCATTTCCTTCGGAATATAACTCGGCGCCATAGTGAGGTTGCAACCACTCTGAAATCTTCCTACGAACGTGCCATACAGTGCCGTGATAAGCAGCACACCCCCTTGTCATTCCAACTGGGCAATCGTGTCTAGCTCATCTTGGATAAACAAAGATTCAAAGGGATTCTCCATTAGCTGCATCAGGTCCGGTTTGGTCCATATACAGTATTAGAACGCATTGGCGAGAATGATTATCGGCTAGATTTTCCAGCACAACTTGGGATCCATCATGTGTTAACTTTGAATAATTTGAAGTTGTTCGAATGTGTAGTCAAAAACATCCCCGATTTCCATCCTCCTCTACTTGGCGATCTAATCTTGGATTCACAAACAAGGTCCACATCAGAGTCACTCAAAAGCTACCAAGAAAGTACATTGATACCTAAAGGGAACTCTTGAATATGGTAATGATTGTGTTAATAATTTGAATGTTAAGTTCAAAATTATTGAGACTTGATTAGGTAGGAAATCTAGATGATCAAAAGTGCACAACTCGTTTCACATTCCCTATAGGATTCCGTATTTTGTCGAGCGACAAGAACCGACCCAAATATTTCATTATCTTCTAATGAAGTTAAGTACAAAGAATTATGCTTACATGTGAAGCTATATTGCTTAGGCACATTCTTAAAAATATGGGAGAAAAGCAAGAAGTGGCAAAGTCAATTAAAATAGATAATCAAAGTTTAATAATGTCTCCTGAAAATCAAAACACATTGGAATCCTATACCAATTTTTAAGGAACCAAATACAATAAAATGAAATTTAATCCGTATATTATAGAATATATGAAAATGTTGCTCACAAAAAGATGCCAAGCTGCACATTTTGGAACTTGCCCAAAATTTGATGAGAAATCCAGAAAATTGTAAATCCATTCAAAAACTTGATATAAGCAAATATAAAATTGTGATTTCACCAACTATTACATTGTTGAATTCTGATGAAAGTTTTAGGAAACTAAAAAAGGTAGAACGTTTAGACCATGCCTATTACATATATTTAGGTTTTATAGGAGAGGTGCCTTCTATACTTTTTTTAGTATTAAGATATTTTAAATATTTTCTATACTTTCGAGGTTTTTTAAGTTTGGGCAACTTTATCCAAATTCAAGAGTGTAATTGTTGTAGAGATCACAATTTTACAATATTTAAATGACATTTTTGAATATATAAATGGATTCAGCCCCCTCAAAAACTTTAGGACATTCAAAATATGTAATCTGAATCATCGAAATTTGTAATTTTCTGAATTTCTGATCAAATTGTAAGTAGAACTCATAAAAGAGAGAGAGTAATTGAACAAATAAAAAAATAAATTGCTTAGATAATACAATGTATGAAAAACACGCATATTCATTAAATAAAATATTGAAAAAAGAGTAATTGAAGTAAGATGACAAAACAAATATAGAATGTTTACATAACTATATTAACTAAATAAACATTATGAAAACTTTTTGAGAATTATAAATACAATTCCATGTAAACCGTGTAAAAGAAAAGCAATCGATGTTCCACGGATACCGACGAAAATTTAGTCGAGCAACAATAGCATATTATGTTAACAATTTTGTTTATGGTTTCTTGTATGCTGGGCTCATAAGTCAGTGTTTGCGATTGCCTATGTAGCCACGTCCTCTTCCACCGGGTAAAACCAAATCAAAGGAAAGGAAAAAACTGGGTATAAGTATCTGTTGGCACTCTGGTATGCTTACCCCTGCAATAAGCAAAAGATACAATCCGCCTGGATTGCTTTCTTCTTCCGCGTTGCGCAATCAAATTCAGCGTTTGGAGAAAGGAAGAAATGATGAATTACTTCGTACGTTTGGGGTTTGGCATTTTAGGTTCGTAATAGCCACCATATTCTTATCACTGAACATCAAGCTTTGATTTCAGATTTCTTCAAGTATAAATAGGATTTCATATAATCATACAAGCTTTATTTTTTTACATTCTAGACAGTTTTGTTTTTTTACACTGAACATCAAGCTTGATTTCAGATCTCTGTAAATATAAATAGGATTTCATATAATCAAACAAGCCTTATTTTTTTACATTCTAGACAGTCTTGTTAGCATTTTGTAGATGAACTTCGTAGTAGCTATGGCAATTGATTTATCTGAAATGGCATTACAGGAAGTGCCTTTGCCTTGCTTATGTATGCTGCGCCAATGTAAGTATCAACTCAAACTTATAGTACTCTGCTTATTGATAAACTCAAAGTTAACAAGGAATTCAGTACTGATAAAGTCAAAGTTAACCAGGAATTCAGTACCGAGTATAATGTCTATTGTTAACGTTTTATTTTTATGGCATTTGCCGTACTCAATATAAGTTAACAAGGATTTCAGTAGTGATAAAGTCAAAGTTAACAGGAAAGGAAATTCAGTACTGAGTATAATGTCTATGGTTAACATTATTGGTCAACAGTACAACGTTCAGGAGGATAATAGAAAAGAGAACAACGGGCAGTTTCTCAGGGTTGCCGTATGCGATAGCGCTCTTCAACTGCCTTCTCTACACGTTGTATGGGTCGCCTTTAATCAGCAATGGGTGGGATAACATTGTTGTTATGGTTATCAATAGCATTGGCCTTATTTTAGAGTGCTGTTTCGTTTGCATCTATCTCACTTTCGCTCCACTGAAATCCAAGGTATTATCTCATCATATTACCTCAATATAATATTAATTTGAGTCCATCTGTCTAAATAATGTCTTATTTCTAATATAATAAGATTATTAGGAGGCATTTGGCAGTAGATAAACAGCTTAAAAATTCACATTGATCATATATATTTTATTTTGTGCAGAGAAATATGGGGACTATGGTTGCTGGCGTGCTGGTGATGTTTGGCACTATTGCAATAATTTCCTTTTGTGTTGTTCATGATCAAAAGAATAGGAAGGTCCTTGTAGGAAGTGTAGGAATGATGGCCACTGTTACTCTCTTCGTTTCTCCACTATCCGTAATTGTATGCACACTCTCTGTTGCATTTATTTTCATAATTCCCTAAGTTACATATTGTGGAATGAAAAATCTCGAAAGGTTTAGTGGAGCCTATTTCAACATGTTAGTTGTATTGATCATGTCTAATGTTAGTAATTCTAATAAATTTATACAGGTAATTCAAAACAAGAGTGTGGAATTCATGCGGAGTTTCTGTTTCTCATTGTTTGCTTTCTTTGGGAGTCTGTAATGTTATTAATTTTAACAATTTTATACAGAAACAAGTAATTCAAAACAAGAGTGTCTAATACTATTAATTCTAATAAATTTATACAGAAAGGTAATTCAAAACAAGAGTGTGGAATTCATGCCTCGTTTCTATTTCTCCTTGTTTGCTTTCCTTGGAAGTTTGTAATGTTATTAATTTTAATAATTTTATACAGAGACAGGTAATTCAAAACAAGAGTGCGGAATTCATGCCGAGTTTCTATTTCTCATTGTTTGCTTTCCTTGGAAGTCTGTTGTGGTTGGTGTATGGCGCTCTCAGCACAGACATAATCATCATGGTAATATATGACTCTTAGTATATATGTGAAAATTCATGTATATAAGCTCAATCACATAATTTATTGTTATTTTCTACATATTTTGCAGGCACCAAACTTTGTTGGAGTCCCATTGGGGTTGGGTCAGATGATATTGCATTGTATCTATAGAGACAAAAGAGGCCCACTTGTTGAAAATGCAAAGGTGGATACAAACGAGCAGCTAGAATCGATCACAGAAAGCATCAAAGTGGACATAAGAAACTACACAGACAAAAGAAAGTGCTGCTCTGATCAAGATATTGAAATGCAGTTGAAAGTGTGACTTAAATGGAGGCACACTAGTCTACTACTACTATGCTTAATATGCATATTCATTATTATATACATCACATTTCCAACAGAGCTCATCCCAATTCTTTGAGGAGACTGGCGATACATTTGTTTGTGTAAATAATGCAAAAATATTCGATTTACTTTGAAGGATACCTTGTATACAGTGACGGGGTATTTTTTTATTGTAATTTTTATTACATTGAATGAGAAAATTACTTTGAAAACAAAAAAACATTCAAGGTTCAATGTTGTCTTAAAGATGATTATTCAGGTGTATTTCATGACTCATTTTTGTCTAAAGTGATTCAAAGCCCCCGAGCATCTCTTTGAAAAAAACCATCTTTTAATGTGGAACATGAGATATTTGTGGTCAATAGATATTCACTTCAATATTTTTTTTCAAACAATTTGAATATTTCACAAATTATAAATGGGTTGCTACTAAATTTATCATATCAATACTTCAAAATGGAATCACCAAGTATGTTTGTGACTCTAAGATTTGTGTCTAGATGAAAAAAATATATAAATATGTAAGATGAAAATGAAAATTTTATTGTATCCTCTTTTTTTGTTTCTTTATGTTCAAATCATCTTTTCATTTCTATTAAATATTTGAAATCAATTAAATTTACGAAATCAATTGAATTTTTTATTATATTTTTTTCTTTCCAAAATGTAAAATTTTCAAAATATATATATATATATATAGTCATTTATTTAAAATAAATATTAAAATTTAAAATTATATATACTTGTTATATAATTAAATTTAAAATAAAATTAAAAATTGTATATTTATACATTTTCATTTAAATAAAAAATAATATAATAATAATTACATGTAAAGAAACTTAAAAATAACTTAATTTCAAGCTAAACAATGGTGTTTGTAAATGTTCTCATAGAAACATAAAATATGATATCCAATAAATTATAATAATGACTACACATAAAAACATAAAATATAGTATCCAATAAGTTATAATAATGATTGCTTGTAAAGATGGTGGGCATAAATGTTCCCATAAAAACATAAAATATGATATCCAATATTATGTATTGAAATTTGATAAATAAAAAATTATGAAATTTAAATAATTCTAATATTATTTTTTAATTTATTTTTATATAAATGTTATTTAAAAATTAAATATCTAATCTTCCTAGCAGGGAAGGGAATAAAAGGTACTCACCAATAGTCGTTCTCAGAAACTAAAAGATTATCCAAGCAAGAATCTAAGTGTCCACCTAAACTCATTGACCCTATACTAAGTGTCCACCTTGACCCTATACTCAAGCAAGAGTGCAATTTTCAAATGAATTTGTAAAGCATTGTAAAGAAAATAGGTATATTAAAGAAGTACACAATTCCATATACTCAACAAAATAGGGTAGCTAAGAGAAATAACATATCAATAGTTGAATGTTCTAGAAGTATGTTGAGGAGTAAACATCTCCCTAATAGTTTGCAGGATAAAGTAGTAAGTATAGCTATTGTAACATCAACTCTTTTCCATTTTTTTTTTCTAATTAGTGCCTTGGAAATATGCACCGTACTGTTAGCTTTGGTACTTCTATAATAGTTTGTGTTCTTTACTTTTGTGAACATTCATTTCTCGTTTTATTTAATGATCATGGTGTTACCATGACGGGACTAGGGGCTCACAAATTTCCAATACCGAGATTAATTTCTTGTGACAAACCAAATGACTTCACTCCATGAATTTCCTCCACACACACATGTATGATTATTTACAATTCCAACTTCTCTTAAAAATGTCTATATACATCATCGCACTTCATTTTCATAGATTCTCAATAAGCATACCATGTTATCGCATACCGGTCCTTGTTGCATTTGATGAGGATGTAATCTTAAGAATTATAATCTTCGCAACTTCATGGTTTCCAACATACTCCCTATTCACAGACTGTATTGATTGAAGCTGTGCTCCCGTCATATCCCAACTATGATTCTTAGTATCATCAATAACTTGGATACTCATTTATCACTAGTTGGATCGAGTTTAAGTGCTTCTATTTTCACTCAATCCATATTGACCTGGAAGCGTCTTAGCGCCACTAGTAACGCTCACAATCCTTTCTATCTGACCAGTACCTCCACTCTTAAACTCGACGTAGTCTCCAAGTTTTTCCGTACCGCAAATGTTTCCTCATATGAGTATCGAAGCAAGACACAATTCCCTTGGATATGAAAGAGGGTTACTTGAACATTTTTTCGTTTACTGGTTATTAATAGCACTCTAGGAATTTTTTTTGTCTAGGGTTACGTAGATTACATAGAATGCGCTTGGAAAACTTGTCTCTAAATTCCCTTTTTTTCTTTTTTCTTTTATCTAAATACATGTTGTTTGTACCCAGGAAAACTAGACTCTGGGTTTCCATCTCACCTCGCATGTATCTTTTCATCCAACATCTCTTGGCTCCCCAACATCTCCGGGCGTCAGTTCAACACAACGCATCCATGTGCCATACTCAACACCAACTCCAACGTCTTCCTTATAGCACTGATCATCCTATTTGGTGGATGAAAATCATGTCTCCATGTCATGAACGATCTATTGAAGATTCAATCCCAACCATGTCTAGCCCAGTTCAAGACTCAGCACTCGCTCGTTTGGAGTTACTTTTATTTCAGTAGTGAAGACCTCCAGTCCCTATGCATCTTGATACCCACTTTTGATTTCGCAAATTTCCTGGGAAAATGAATGGAGAGACTATTGATTCCTGGATCCAACCTCTGTCCACCTACTTAAATACCTTACCCGAGATGTCCAAGGACACGAAGTTGCGGATATCTGGCCTGTGACTGGAAGGCATCGCACAAGCTTGGTGGGATAATAAATTGGAACAATGTGAATTAGTCATTGAGCTCAGTGAGACAACAACAACAACGAGAAATGCACGCATCACTTCCTGGGATTAATTCTATCATGCCTTGCAAGATATTTTCTATCCAATTGGCCACCTCCAAAAATTTCTTTCAAAATGGTTGTAGCGTCTACAACTATCCAATAAGTTTGTCCAAGCATGCATTGAGATCTTTTGCAAATTATGTATCGTGTTTCACGTCAGTGATATAGAAGATGTATTAATTATCAACTTCAATTACATTTTATTAATTCATCTATGTCGTTAATTTGATTTGTTCAAGATTCCATCCTTGGACAAGTCCTCCCTATGGACCTTAGCCGTGGAACGTAATACGTTTCCTCGCATCCGATCTCCTCAATTCTGATCTAGTCCGACCACTCTCGGTATGTCTCCATCTCCATTTTCACCACCTTCCTCGTCCACTTAAAAAAACATGACTTGGTGCACTTTTCATAAGACTAATTCCCACACCTCTGCTGATTTCCACGCACTTAAAAATTTGCACCAATAAGACTTTAGCTGCAGAGGTCTCTAAACAAGAGCCCCTCGACCAACCAGAAAAATTTTCTCTTGATAACCCCATCGAATTTGATCCCTCACACATGTTGACGATATCCCAAGACCTAGGTACGACGAATGTCCCCTTATTCACACATAACTGCAAAATTAAGAATGAGCTAGACACCCTCATATTCGACAATGGAAACCAAAAGAATATCGTGTCCCGTGATTTAGTCTAGGGATTGCATCTCCCTACCACATCGCATATGGCTCCATATCATCTTAGCTGTGTCTAAAAGGGCGACCCTTGTATTAAGGAAGCCTCATGTTGTGCCATCACCTTTGTTATTATCCATCTCATAGATATAGTAGTCTGCGACGTGGCACCCTTCTGTTGTGAAAATTTGTTGCATGTCATGTATCATGTGAAATCTCATCAACACCATCTCCAGCATGAGGGGTGCATCTATGTGCTTAAATCCTCTGCTCCAAAAGCTACCGCAACCCTTATTGGTAAGGAAACAATTACACAATTCAGCTTCCATAAAAATGCTTCATTGTGTTTGGTGCACCTTATTAAGCCAGATAACGTCAACAATATGGAACCTACCAAAATAGTGCATCTCCTCCATGAATCTTTAGACGTGTTTAATCAACCCACTGACCTACCCCTGTCTCGGTCCATTGGACACACCATCAACCTCATTCTTGGTTCC
>Ga0224573_1000104_pt1 | contig 11816 bp, 13 predicted proteins | sample CRU1metagenome_FD_189088 | JGI IMG/M metagenome (GOLD analysis project Ga0224573, IMG submission 189088) | Spruce roots microbial communities from Bohemian Forest, Czech Republic - CRU1 | ecosystem: Host-associated > Plants > Roots > Unclassified | place: Czech Republic: South Bohemian Region... | reverse complement strand
AAGGGTGTTAACGCTCACTCATCATATGGGTGAGGGAGAGGAACGTAGTCGCTCGATTCCTTATTTTGGGAGAGGGGAATCAATCACTTATTTCCTCGGCTGCTAAAGCGTAATTACGTATTATAATAAATAAAGCGTAATTACATATATAATTATATATATATATATATATATTTGTATACAATATTATTTTATATTAGGGTAGATCCATTATGAGAGCCGCCTGCGTAATTACATATATAATAATAGCCACTTATTTCCTCTCCCGTTGGTCGAGAGTTCGCTGCCTCACCCTCGGCGAAGGAGGGTACTTAAACAGCTGTTCGGGAGGATACACCATGGGGACTACAAAACACAAGAGCTTATAGAACAGATTTTCCCCCTGGCCATACAAATAGAACAGTCCAAGGTGCAACTTCAGGTTGCAATAGAGCAGACAAAGTGAATCCACTCGACTGTTCAGAATTGGATGAGCATTGTAAAAAACAGTGAGCAACCTGCACACGACCTTCAGGAGGAGATGCAGTAGTTACAGCAGCAAGCGGATCTAGCCATTGATCCATCACAGAGGTAAGAGTTCCAAGAATCAATTGAGAGGGAGGACAAACAACTAGATGCATTGTTTCAGGCATCTAGGGCAACACAGGCACGGATCAAACAGTTTCGGTCGGTTGCAATAGAAAGGTACCAGGCACTACAGAAAAGAAATGTTGTAGCTTACCTGAACATCACCACATTGCACCAGACCCGAACAAGCAGGCCAGATATGGTAAAGGAGCAAGCGCTCCGGATCGTTCCAGAGTTGGCCCCTTCGTTTGAAGGGCCACAGCCGGACGCAAGTGCCAGTAATGAACAGAAGGGAGAGGCAAGCCAGAGTTGACTCGAGGGAGAGTCAACAGTTGTGGTCGTGGCCTATTGGCCCCTTCATTTTGAGTCAAGTTCGTGGGGGCACTTCGTCAGCAGAGTGGAGCCAGGTTAGCAGAAGATAGGAATATGACACCTATTGGGGGGAGTTTGAGGACAGTCCGCAGGCAGACAGAAGGAAACGCAGATGGAGCAGGAGATGGCAGACATCGAGGAAAGCGATTCCTCACACCAAGGAAAAAAGGCGGTGGAAAGGTAAATGCGTCATGGACGTGTCAAAAGGGAATGGGCGGCAGAGAGTCAATTCCACCATCGGGTAGCCAATAGCAGAGCATCTTCTGGATCCGCAAACTGCCTAAAGGCGCGACTATCAAATGTAAAGTCTAATGCCTAGATTCGGGTTCGTTAGTTGGTATTGCTGAGGTTGTGAAAGTTGGGAATGTTTTGAAAAGGATTGTTGTGAGTGTTGTATGGACTGTTAGTGCATGTAATGGGTTTTGGGGGTTCTGGTTGTCTGAGAGTATTGTCCAGCTTAGTAGGCTGTTGAGCCGCGACTTTCATGCTTATCTTCTGCTGAACAATGTATCTAATTGTGATAGAGATGAATGGAATGGTGGTATCCCTTCAAATTTTGGTTGTATTTCTATTTTATGTGGATGACGTTTATTTCCTATTGGATACATCTTATGATGTTAATGAATGAACTTGCATGAGTTTAATCGGTTGCATCTTTAAAGAATACAGTAGATAGATGTTATGATAGTATAATGCTTATTGAGATGGTTATGCTAGTTATGGTATGGATGTTGGAGTAGTTTGAGTTGCATCCTCTGTTCTATTAAATGGTCTTGCGCCATCTTAAGGTTCTGGCAATGCGCCTCGAGTGAGACCTTCCCTGTAACCCAGGAATTTATATGCCAGCGACTACAACGCCTATGTTGGACACCTAAGTGGACCTTGGTCTGCATTTCGAGCCAACAAAGCATCTAGTCATCCATGATGGGATGAAGCAATGAATTAAGAGTATCGTTCCTTATTGGATTGGTGAAAGATATCTAAGATTTACTCCCTATCCCCCAATGGAGGAATATTGTTAAATGTAAGTGGGTTTATATAACCAAGTATACTGATATCGTACCAGCAGCAGAAATGGACCCTGTGCAATCTGCACAATAAACCAGGCCCAGAACTCATACTTCTTCGTCAGACCACTCTTCCAGATATCTCCTCTTTCCAACGTAACCACAGCTCCCAGTCTTCAGATCTCCAGCAATCACCTGAGCGGGAAAATGTTTCCCCAGAACCTGTTGATTTGGTTGTTTACCTTGATCCCGCAGCAGAGTTCCTTGCCCCAGATACAGTTTACTAAGAACAAAAGGGAGCAGAAGTGGAGGTTATCAGGACCTGCATTTGGTACTTCCATCCTTGCTTATGCGGGGTCACCCAGCACTAGGCCTTTTTCTTTATCCGTTACCGGAGGCTTAGCCTTTTTCTTTTATGCTTTCACTGGGTAGTAAATACGTGCTTTCATACTAGCTCTGTAATCTTTCATTGGTCCATAAGCTGGCGCTGGTTCAATTGCTCCCACTCGGGCGACTGGCTATGATTCAAAACTAGCATTGGATCATAGGTGCATGGCTATTGAACTAAATATCCATCTGGGACCGGAATAAGGGGTTATGGACGAGGTGATGGATATCGAAATGAAATTGGAACTGGCAGGGAAGATGTCGGGTGAGATATGGGAAAAGATCATGTGCCTAATAATTACCCGCAGGAATAGCATGAGGGCGCTCTTTACTACCTACTACCTATGCCATTCATGCCTGTGCTTCTGCGTGCTTTACTTCTTCTTAGTAAAATCGTACGAATGCATCGTATCTAATTGGATTTTCCGCATCCGCCTCTGCTACTGCTCCTGTAGGGTATGGGTATGTATGGTAGGGCTCTGTAGGCTATGGGTATGTATCTGTGCAAAGGGAAGCTGGTCCAACAGATGTTTCAACTGGATCAATAGAGTCGACTGGATCATCTACTAGGTATGGGTAAACCCCCTTAGCTACTGCTACTTTCATTTGGTCAACTGCTTCTTCAACGACTGGATCAACGGGATCAACTGAGTCATCAATAGCTTAATCAACGGATGCTTAACCCGGACCTGGAACTACTCGTACTGATGCTTACTCTACTGCTGCATCTCCTGCTAGTAGCTACGGGTCTTTATATGGATACGGGTCTCGACCTGGAGATGGTACCGCAACCCTTGCTTATGATGCACCACTTATGGATCCGCTTGGCTATGCCGCCTTTACCTCTGCCTTATTAGATGCTCCTAGGTATGCTGTATATGTATCTACTAGTAATGCTATTGATGCTGCTAGGTTTCTATCTCGATCTGGAAGGTATGCTGCTGAAGTTACTGGTTATGCATCTGGCTCTGCCACCCGAGCCTCTACTGGTGCCTCCCCCGATGGGGAATATCTATAACCTCCTTTGGCAGATGTGGGTGCTGCGTCCTTTGGTTCAAGATTGACTATTGCAGTAGTTGGGTATGACGAAATGGACCAATCGATTAATTCAAAGGAACTATATATAAGGGGCTAGAATGGCTGGGAAATACATAGTGGGGCAGGTAGTTAGCGTGATTGACGGGTGGTATCTCATGCGTGTGTTCTACAGAGATTCGGATAGCAAGATGAGTGCAAGTGGATGGGTGCAGCAACAAGGTGGATGGATGCTTGTGGATTAGATGAGTTTGGTTGGTTAGTGCTCGCATGCTCGATTAGTGTTGATTGGATCATATGGTGTATATCAATTAGTGTCTTCTTATAATGGAAGGGTTCCAGATCAGCTGCTGGTGAGGCTCGACTATAGACGTGCTTTGTTCTTGGAAAAATGCAAGATGTTAGTAGCGTCTCAATCTCCCTTGCTGCGACCCTCCCTGGTAAGAATGAGCTCTAATACGATCGCATAATATATGTCTATTCTATGGCATAATCTCTTCTTCCTTAATCACTTCTTTAATCACCAAATGATTCGTCTTCATTGACATAGCACATCTATTTCCGAGAACAATGCACCTACTTTCTAGGAACACGTGCTAATCCCATCATATGCCACTCGATTTGATTCCTACGCACCCTATCTTTGCGCCCTACACATATTGATTAATTCGCTAACATCCCATCTCTTCACCTATAAGCCAAACTAACGAAGACGTAGCACACAGATTTACTTAGCCAAGTGCTACTCCCTCCCACTAGTTTTTGATTTTTTATCCTCATGCCCTAGCTAACTACTATTACGCCTTTCCCACCTCTCCTGCTGCGGGAAACTGCCTTTTCAAGTGCTTTCCCCTGGGATTCAATTTCTCTTATCCTGGGAAGGACCTATTTGAAATGCTTGCCCCTGGGATTGGATTCCATTTCTCCTGGTAGATTCAATTTTAACTACTTATGGGATGACCTTGCTCCTGAGTTACTTATTGGGTGGGAGGGCTCGAAGCTATCTGCCTTGCTTCACTTTCTAGACCTGGACCTACCTTGAGTAGCTTGCCTTTCTTGCTTCATTCTCTAATCTTGCTTCATTCTCTAATGCAATTAGCCATAATTCTTCTTCAGGGATTGGGATGAGAGATTGGGATTGTTTGACGATGGCATTTGAGAGGGAAGCAGGAGTGTTAGGCAGTTTAGGGTTGAGCGCTAGACAGTGAGAAGAGAGGAGATTGAGAGGAGATTGAGAGGAGATTGGGTTGGATTAGTTCAAAGTCCACCATGAAAAGTTTCATTAGCCAACTTGATGAGTTCCATAGGTGAGAGTGTCTAAGGTTGGCATGGTGAGGTAGGTTCTTTCTTTTCTTCGGTGATGTACATAAAAGCAAAGGTTAGTGGGATCTAGTGATCTCCGGGTGATCTACAAGAAAGCAATGGTTCCTCCCTCCTTGGTGTCTGTGTCAATCTTGGAATGTATTGCTTCCGGGCAATCAACGCCGCATATAATCAAAATGTAAGTCTAAAGTAAAGCTAGTGTCCAAATGTGTGTGTAATGGATCGTACATGGAAGGTGTATAGTGTGGCTGTGAGAGTTCATGATGCAGCTGATACATGCTAAAAAAATATATATATAAAATAAAGTAATAAGTAAAAGCTAAGTGTGTAATAGGACTAGGGCAGTTTGGGGTAATTGAAAGCAAGGCCTGGTAGCTAAATGGACCCCTCAACAAATAGTGTATTTACGTACAGGCTTAAACCCATAATCGTGTCTGTAAGTAACCCCTCGTTCCTTAGGTATACTATTTCCATCCTGCAAGACACTAGCTCTGACGATCCAAATAGCTCTGCGGACACAACCCCCATAGTAAGAAGGAAGAACCAGCGCCACCAGCAAGAGAGTAAGATATAAGAGAGTCTGCAGCTCCAGCACCTCAATGTAGGTGGGCTATAACCTAAGAAGCATTGTAAGAATCATTTGGGTAAGTTAAAGGAGTTTCAAATTTGGGTAAGTGAAAGAAGCATATAACCCATTAGGGTAAGGAGGCTAGCTAGCATGAGGGTAAAAGGAGCAGTTCGTAGTCTCTGTCGGTGTATTGGCGGGCTCTCTCAATCTCTTCCAGCGGGCCTAATCTCATTTGGCGGGCTTGCATTTGGCGGGCTTGATCGTAATCTCTCTTATTCATGGAAGGAAGAGCTTGCTTGGGTGGGTCACTTACAGCATTGCTATTTACCTTTAGCCTACTGGATTACTGATGTTGACAACCTACTGCTTATAAACCTTTTGTGTTAACCACCCTTCTATACTTACTACTTTGTTATTGTACGTGCGCGCTTGGGTAAGCACTTTCAGCATTGCTAGGAACTTGACCTCCTACTTTGATTACTTTAAGTTTACCTACTCTACCAACCTACCCGCTTTACCAACCTATCTATACTCCCTCACTTAACCAACCTTTGTTATTGTATGCCCCAACCACCTGCTTGCTTGCCTTTATGAATGCTTTGTGGATAAAGAGATATACCAACTAATATAGGAGAGATAACTCCTTCCTTGTTTAAGGCATAAACCCTACTCTCCAACTCAACTATGAGAGATAAACCTTTAGTGACTAAGACTACTATTTATAAGACCTTCCTCATTTATTCATACCTAAACCTAATCTATCTAATACCTAATATAATAACTATCTAATACCTAATATAATAAATAGACTTTCCTAATATAAACTTACTCTATAAGATCTAAACCCTACTATCTATCCAAGTAAGAGGTGAAATGCTAGGAGTAGCGAGTCCTAGCGTTTGTGATCGACCATGAACACCATGACTCTGACTAAGGAGTCTCAGTAAAGTAAAAGAAGAAGCTCCCAAGGGAAACATATTATACAACATAGACGACATGAAGCTCTAACCTAGCCTTAATTCCTTCCCTAATGTGGGTGTATGCCTGGGATTGTTGCTTATACCCCAGGTTTATATAATAAAAATCTTAGATAAATTGATCCCATGATACACCTTACCTGAGGTATTTCTAACATCGATTCTTGATTCTATTTTATTATATAAACCAGGCCTCTCCTAACAATCCATGCAGATCTCCCTCATAAGGCATAAAACTAGGTAGAGTACAATAGACTCCATTATTATATGGAAGACCAATACTCCAGACTTCTTTTTATCCCCTTGTATCTTTGTAACCATTTATACCTTTAGAATAGTAGTTACTCCTTTAAAATAGAATCGTTACTCCTTGATATATTTCATCTTGTTCTATCACTACAGAAATACAGCAGAAATATAACAACACACATACAGCCAGCTACCTTATTTATCTTCTTCTATACGGTATTTGTATTCTCTAGTCAAAGCCTAACCCTATACAAAAAACAAAAGTGCAGAATAAACCATGGCGAATGAATACGATTCTCCTCTATATTGAGCCTAATCCATCCATTTGCACGCTCCGGCCTGAGGGGCCAGACGAAGGGCCTAAATAAATTGAAGGTGTTGTGTCTTATCTTTCTTACTTATAGGTCATGGCTCTTAACAAAGTGTTTCACAAAGCCCCTAAAGACTCTCATTATAGATGTCATTACGCTTATCCCGTTGGTCAAAGTATGTATAGTAGCTCAAGGTTTATGGCTCTAATTATCCAGAACACCAACGCACCCTTTCTTCAAACCGATCGAACTTACCTGACATAGAAACTTGGTGCCATTTGATGAGTAACTAAACGGGTGGATATGGAAAGGATGAATAAAATGGGGAGGGCCGATAGAGTCCAACAAGGAAGTAAGTTGGTCCCAGGTTCAATCTCAACCCCAACTCCATAAAAAAAAGGCAATCAATTCATTGCAAAAGAGAAATAAAAGAATGGCTCTGGATCTGGCCCCCCACCACCGCTGCTTTGGGGATGTCGCCCCATACTTATGGATGGGGAAGGCGGATCTTCGCTCCCCAATCTGTCTGTGAGCCTCCCCCCTGAAACTAAAACAATAGTACGACAAACAAGGTAATCGCTGGGACATCTTCAAATCATCCCCACTATATTTATTTCCTCAATCCAGAATCTATCATAATATAATATATAATTATATCTCTCTTTATTTGGTAAAGTTAGGACCTTACTTTCGAAGTGTTGCTTCCTCGATCTCCCTACGGTCAATCGAGCGTCTTCGTTCCTCTCCCGTTGGATGAAGAAAAAAGGAAGAGACAAGAATAAGAAAGGCATAGAATAGAGTGACTTCTCTCCTAAATGACTATTGTGGTGGAGGGGCCTAACGTCGAGCAAGCGAGAAACCTCTCCCTATTGGTGTCTAAAGACCTTCATTTTTTTCCATTTTCATTGGAATAGCCCTTCAGGCAGGCCGGATGGAGAGGAAATCACCTCACTTAGCCCGGATGGTAGAAAATCTTTCTTTCATATGCGCCAGGATTAAATAGAGATTGATTCATATATAGGGATTTGATTCTACCTATTTGAGAAAGATAGGTTGATACCTGGAGGGCACTTTGCGGGCAGTGGATACGTACTTACTGGGTGGACGCAGCAGAAAGGCCTGTACTACATTCATTAGCTTATTGAACAAAGGGTAATAGCTCCTGTACATCTTAGTGGCCGCTGCATAATATACATGTACTACACACATTAGCAATTGAAAAGGAGTGGCAACAGAAGGAAAAGGAATGGCAACAAAAAAGGAGGAAATGGCAACAATGGCAACAGAACGAAGCGATCGATAGTGAGGGAATAGGAATAGAGTCATTCGCTGGAAGCTGCCGAGCTGGAAGCAATAGAGTGGGATTGTTCTCGAACAAAGTGAAGGCATCAACCCCCGCACGAAGTGACACGCAGTGATAGGTATGAGTATTTCCCGCCAGCAGGGAGGTATCATACGGGTTGTTGCCGAACGAAGAGAGGTATCATGCATACTGGTCCTACCACCGGATTAATACATTCGCTGGAAGCAGAATGCTTTAAGCGGCATAACACTCCCTCTACCACTCAGGCTTCCTTCCATCACGAGCCTTCCCGCATTGAATGATTGGAATGATACTTATTGAAATGGAAATCGTGGAAATGACATTCTTTCCGGAAGAAGAAGTTGTGGAAATGAACACTCCCACTCCATGCTATCCAGCTGCCCCTCTCTCTCATTCATGCCTATTCGGCGGGCCGTCACTCTTATGCATCATCATCTCTTGCTGGCCATGCCGTCTTTCTATTGCTGCCCCTCTCTCTCATTCATGCCTATCTGGTGGGCCATGTCTCCCTACCTTCTGACCCTACCTACCTTCTGTCTAATACAGATTCTTACCTACCTATGATTGATCCATACTGACCTACTAATGATTAATACTTCTTTCAATGTCATAATAATAAGTAAGGGCAGTAATAAGGCATGCCGGGTCATCACTTCCTTTCACCTTCCTAACTCAGACTTACCTTCGTCCAGACGCTCACCCATCATCACGACCTACCAATCGCAATCATTCTTACGCACCCTTCTTCCCTTACTTACGCGCAATCACTCTTACGCAGTTCATAAGTCATGGTGGAAATGAAGTATATCCCTTCTCAGGGACCTATGTTTATTCTACCAAAGCCTGAGCAGAGCTCGCTCTTTGAGGGAAATAAGGGGCCCGGAAACTATCTATACGGATATATAGATATCAGAAGACTTAGTGAATGGTGCTATATTTTCTCTTGGCACAAATTTGGTATACTTTGGGCTTTTGGCATACTTTGGGCTTAAAGACTATGAGTTTGGTGTGCGGCTTCGGGGCTTGAACGAGCTAACAGTCGCAGTCTTTGGTTGGGGCCTCGCTTATAAAAATGAACGAGGGATCTATTAAAGACTAAGTGAGTCATCGGTTACAGCAAATCATTCATTGATCGGAAGAATGAATGGATCAATCAGCATGCATATGATTTCTTCTTTCTGGCTGGATCGATTGAAAACAATTCCTTTATCTACGTTGATACTGAGAGCGAATTGACATTGATCAAAAAAGCAATCAGCAGGTCTAATCATGTGTGTAGATAAGGCAGGAAGGAAGGATGATCCTGTTTTTCATTATGAAAAAGAACACGTTTTTCGCAGAATGACAGGATCAATCAGATCAGCTGATAGGTCGCCGAATGAATGGAGGGATCTTTTCTTCTTATTTCTTTAGGATAACGCGCCAGAGAATATATATAGGCGATAGCTACTGAGATGTTTCAATTCGCTAAGTCTTTCATAGAAATTCCATCCACGTACCAAGATGGATAATAAAATGCCAGGGCCAGGAAATGGCCTATTAGGCGGTTGAATATGGTGATGCCTGCTCCCTCCCAATGAAATGAAATCCTTCTTTCTTTGGGGTTAAATACCTAGTGCTTTATATATTATCTGTCTGGGGAGGGAGGAAAGCCAAAACATGAAGTATACCAAATAGTATTATTCCGGGTATTCTGGACCCAGTGCCATTTTATGGGCTCACATAGCCCACTTCACCAATTATCTCCTTGGTATCAAGAGTCATTATATCCCCTAATGGAACAGTCGAAGGCTGCTAGCGTTTGTTTCGTCTACTCCGTAACACCGGTGACCGACTTCCATGAAGTGCTGTGTGGGCGACGTTTGGACTAACTTGGTAAAACAGTTCTCCCTCGCCAGTTCATCTATTGGGCGTCCCAGGGTATCATAAGGAATAGAATAGAATAGTTAAGGAAGATATCTACTTCTTTCTCTATGAGTCTTCCCATCTTATATATAAGGCTGGCTATAGGCCCCGGAGACAGAGGCTATCCCACCCAGAGAATAGGGCTATTGGTAGAAAAACAAGGTCCTGAAAGGTCCCATTCCATGCTATGCTATAGTTATTCTTGGCTTGGCTGGCCCCTCTTACTATATATGGATATGAAAGCGAGTTACTACGTTCCTATTTTACTATTGTGGTGTGGGGCCCTATGGTTGAGCAAGCAATAAAACTAAAAGTGAAAGGGATTGAAACCAGCATCAACTCCATTGATTGATAAAGATTGATCAATGTCCATTCGCATTCGCTAAGTAGACGCATAATTAATATGAAAATTAGATACACATCAAGAAAGAATATGGGAATCAATACTATTTCTAATTTGCATCATGAATATGAATTAGATTCTCGCTTGCACATCCACGTGGAGGATAATATGGTAATAAATCCATCCATTCTTACTTCTTTCTTTGCGGGAGAGATTGATGGAAATGGGGACTTGCGAACTGAAACATCTAAGTAGCTAGAGGAAAGGGGGAATGAATAGGCCTACCCTTTTAATAACGTGAAAACGCCTGGCCCTGCCCTGGCAGCAAGCATATTCTCGTATACCTCATATCTCGAGACAATCTCCCATGCTTTCCGTTGGTAAACGAAGAACCGACCACCCTTGCCCTATATCGAGAGCTTGTAGTTCCATTTTAAGATCAAGATCGAAACCTAGTAGCATAGTCCCCAGGCACGGATCCGGGTACAAAGGTAGCAATAAAGTCAGTAGAATAAGCATCAAAGACAGAAGCAAGGGTAAAGGCATCAAAGCCGGAAGCTAAGGTGGGGGTACCCGCAGAAGCAAAGGCAGAGGCAGGCACTAGCTAGTGATCCGGTCCTAGAAGCAGAGACAAAGATAGCAAGAGCAAGGTAAGCACCACCAATGACACCAGTAGTAGAGCCAGCAGCCTTAGCCGATATAGCAGTTGATCCACCAGTAGTAGAGACAGGGACTAAAGATGCACAAGCAGTAGGTCCAGCAACAGTAGATCTAGCACTAGCAGCACCTTGCCCAACATCCCTTACAGTTCGTATAGTAGCACCCCTTCCAGTCCCAGGGGGACCCTATTGATCCAGCACCTGCAATATAAGTATAGGCAAAGGTAGCTAGGGCAGGGTTGAAAGCGGCACCTTTGAATTGAGTATACTAAGCAGCATCCATAGCAGAGACTACAAATCCAAAGCCAGTTGTTTACTCAGCAGTTGACCCTGTTCCAGGTGATTCTAGCCAATTCCAGGTGTAGAGACAGAGCGAGACCCAGAACCTGTTAATGTGCCAGCTGTTTGCCCAGTTTATTCTTGCTTTTAGAAAGTTTCAGAAGCAGATCAAAATCCATATACAGATATAGGTCTCGTGCCAGTGGACTTAGTTTACTCGGAAGCAGCCATAGCACCAACATCAGTGGCAAAACGAGAACCATGACCCGAAGATACAAGGGTTTCAGAACCTAAGGCAGAACTCGCTAGAGTACGGGCAAAACACGCAGCGAAGGCGAACGTAGTAGATCCGATTCCGGGTGAAGATCCGGAGTTTATAGATCTAGAGCCAGTCGTTTACCTTGACCCCGTGGATCTCACGGAGGCATAGATAGTGACAACATTAAGGGCGGAGGCATTGGTCGCTTCAGGTGGGATCTGGGGATTGAATAGAGCTCAGAAAGGGCTAAA
>Ga0224573_1000102_pt1 | contig 11883 bp, 5 predicted proteins | sample CRU1metagenome_FD_189088 | JGI IMG/M metagenome (GOLD analysis project Ga0224573, IMG submission 189088) | Spruce roots microbial communities from Bohemian Forest, Czech Republic - CRU1 | ecosystem: Host-associated > Plants > Roots > Unclassified | place: Czech Republic: South Bohemian Region... | reverse complement strand
ACGCACGATCCTGCCCGCTTTTTCCCACTCGGGCCGGCTGGAGTTCATCTAGGGAGAGGCTTACCCAGCTTCCTTCGTGTATACATCGCCCGGTTGGAGTCAGCTATCAGGCTTGCCTGGCTTTCTTGATTGGCCGGAGAAGGTCCCGGTCTCATTCCTTATGAAAGAAAGTCAATGGCGAATACTCGTCCCCTCTTGTTCCCGCTATTGAAACCTATAATCTGTAGATAGATGTGAAGTGTCCGTCCATGTCGCGGTTATGGCGCTTGGATTGGTGCAATGAGATTCCTGTCAAGAGGGAAACCCAGAAAGAAGCCGTATCCCTTTATATTATCTTCATCGCAACTGGACAGAGTGGGTGGGTTAGGGTCCTCGCCCCTGCATTCTCTTCACGGCCAGATGTCTCCCAGTTGTCCGTCCGTTTGATGGATGACGGAAGTGTACCATGTCGAATCCATCAAATTATGTTTAGTAATCGGCTAGCCCTCCATCTTAGAACCGGAATGAAGGGAGGAATATTATGAATAATGATGCAGTTCATCATTCGGGAAGATCCGGCTGGAAGAACCACCCGGTAAGATAAGAGGCTCGAAATAGGCATGGATATGGGAATGATAGATTATAGTAAGGTAAGGACCCCCTATTTCCGAAAACTCCTCCCTCCAACCGGCCCCCTCCAACTCTCTGAAAACCAATACCGCCGACTTGGGAATGAATAGAGATCATAGGGACGGGGAATCCATTCGAGCCAAGCTTTGTTGGCCCTTTCTTCCCCTCAAAGCCAATTCGATCGATATTATATTATATATGATTCAGTGGTTTTCAATTTGCAATCTTATCTATATCTATTTCTTTATTTCTATTTCCATTATAGATGTTTCAATGGTTTGCGCCATCGCCGCCCCTCTCTTTATCAAAGAGGCCGAGTTCCCTCCGAGTGAGAATCATCACTTGGACCTTAGAGCAGTAAGGCTGTGATTCTCATTTATTTAAGATATTCCCCTATTTCTGCCGCTAAAGAGTAGTAAGTCTTTCGGCCCTACCTTTCACCGGCACAGGTGGGTACCTTATATATGTCATTACGCTCTTCTTTCTCTTAAGTAATGACTCGGCCAAGTAAGCCAAAGAAACTATAGCCTATTAGTAAGTAAGTAAGAATAATAGATGGCAGGACCTTGCGCTATGCTTTTGACTTACCTACCTGAGTGAGCTATGCGACCTTACCTGAGCGCAGGGACCTTACCTTCGCTATGCTCAGTCAGGTAAGTGATCTCCTCGTGCACCTTCGCTATGCTTAGTTCATAACCTACACACACAAATTACCTACACAGATTACCCGTAACCTTGAATAAATGAAAAGGGTATTTATCGGAACATCACAGCCTGCACTTTCTCGCGTTAAAAACTTAACAGGCCGGCCGCCATAGCCATAGTAAGGCTCCAGCTTCGTTCGATCACCACTTTCCCTTACCCCTCCCTGAGCTGTAGAGCTCACCCCGATAACCCAGTAATAGGATCACGAAATAAGCAATGAAAGTGGCTAATGAAGAATAAAAAAGTGCCGACAAGTAACAAAACGACGAGTCGAACCGGGAGAAAGCATAGATAAAGGTAATGCCATAAGCTTGGTTCTTAATTGTGTTCAGACATGGTACACTTGGAATAAGGTAAACCGGGTATTTCACACTGCGAACTACCTCAGTAGAAACTGGACTTGTTGGACTAACTGGACTGGGGTTTGGGGTGACTTGGACTTGAAAGTGGCACGCTAGTAGCACATAATTGATGCACGAAGGCAATAGTCTTCTGTGTGTGCTACTTGTATCCACATCCATCCCTATAGGAGATGCCATTCGTTGGGTGTGTATTCCACTGAATACCCTGTAGTGGCGACGGGGGGAAGTGATCTTACCTGCCTGCCTGAGGAGGGAGCATATAGGGTTTGGGAAGATATTACTCTATATCTTCCCCCGGCAAAGCCGCATTGAAGGCTCTGCTCAGGTTATCCCGACCCGCCCTTGGGGCAAGGAAGAAATCTAGGGCCTTTCAGGACCAGGTAAGGCCGGCGCAGGACCTACCTGATAAGACCTTTCACCTTCTTATCGATCGAAGGATTGACCTGAAAAGGCCCACTCCCCATTTTCTGCCTTGCCTCTAGCTTTGAGGGGAATAAAAGGACTTGCCTGGGTTGACGGGTGAAAGATAGCAGGGCTGATGAGCTTGAGATAAGGTATTATAAGGTAGAAATTGGGCGTGTCTTACTAGCTGGGTTGATCAGGACTGGGTTGACCTTTCCCGTAGCTCGCCTTACCTTCGCAGAGCTCTTTGATCTTCTATCCCTCCCTCAAATGGGTTGGGTGGGAGAAATAGCGAAAGTAAAGGGTTACCAATGCAATGAGCAAAGGGAGGGTTAACAACCACCTTGCCATCAATCGTATCCCCGATGAATGGGACTTAATCATCGACTAGATTGGGAATTGAATCGTAAACAGACTATAGCTCCCGATTAGGCAAGGATGCTGCGGCCCTTACTTACTTACAGGTGTGTTGGTTTGGCACGATATGGTTTTATTTACATTAGATTGATTGAGATAGAGCGGTTTAACCTATGGGTCTTATATAGCCTGATGAATTATGGGTCTGCCATGTGCTTACTGATTCATGGTATTAGGTCCCTTCACTAGGATGATGCGCCAGCTGTGGCCTGATTCGCCTATCCCTGCCGGTGCTCCACCTTCTGGATAGGGAGGCAAAAGCAATGGAAAGGGTATTAACTATAAAAACACCAGCAATGGAGCACAGGAAGCAGTTTTTCACCACCTCCCCTTGTGTCCCTTACTGTCCCGAGTTCCCTTGGTCCAGCAGATCCCGTAGTGGAGTCCCTAGATCCTGAACCAGTTTACCTGGAATCAGTGAATGTGCCTGAAGATCCCGTTGTTAATCCATCCGTAGCAAAGACAGGGGTTTCTTCAGCAGCGGGAGAGGTAGGAAAGGCGTAGCCCCTAAACCCTGCGCCAGTGCGAGTTTCATATCCTCTAAGTGCAGATCAAGTTCCGGGACCAGCACTTCGTAAAGATCCAGACCCAGATCCCGAGCCATAGCCCATAGCATCTCTTCCATTTAGAGAGCCATAACCAAAAGTGGGTTACCTGGTTTATCCCATCAAAGAATCCGTTTACCCATGACCTATTGACCAAATGGTTGCAGCACACATTGCATCTGATCTTGTTTAACCACCAGCACCCGCAGATGTCGGAGCAGATCCTCTAGGCACGGAACCTCCGGGTTTAGATCCTCCTTATTAGATTGGTGATTGCAGCATTGGATGGGTAGCATCGACATCGGGGCACAGCTCTCATTGAAATCCTTACTTCAGGCACGGTTTCGAAATTGCTGCGTATATATGGATCTCACTTGGAATGCTAGGAGTGATGGTCGCCCCTGCATCGCAAGGTAGTTGGTTGTTGGTCTTGGAAGGGTTGGCTTATGAGAGAAGAAAGCCAGGCAAGAAGAGTAATGGTTTCATGCGAAGGCGATATAGGCGATATAGATAGGGAAGATAGCTAGGCAGATACTGATTGAGGAGCCGGGAAGCAGGGGAGCAGGAGAAGCATCCAAGCCTAAGAAAGAAAAGAAATAAAGTATGAAGGGGAGCAGGAGCCGGGAAGCAGTTAAGCCATTTAGCATTTGTTTAACCAGTAGATTCGATGTGATCCAGTAGAGTAGTTGTTTCACCAGTCCAGATAGATGGGGAAGACAGCTTGGCAGATGAGATAGGTTGAAAGCTCGTGAATTAAGGTTGGAAGCTAAGGTTGGAATCGTATCGTATCGTGTTGGAATGGTTTCGCGTCTAACCTTGCCCCAGAAATCAAATCCATCTTTACGGGACTTCGTATTCCATGGCCTCTCCTCTCTTTACCAGTAGTACTCGAGTCTTAACGGGACTTCGTATTCCATGGCCTTGAATGTCCCCCGAGTCTTTGTATCGCTAACAGGTGACAAGAATGAGGGAAGCGAGATAGCACGAATAGCACAGATGCAGCACAGTCTTACTTAGGTAGTATTCGTATGCACCGGGTCTCGGATCTTACGCTTACGACGGGTGGGGATTGAGCAATTCTCGTGATATTGACACTGGCATTGTTGCCGGGTACGCAAGTGGATTCTACCCCTCCGATCAATCTGTTCTAACCCAGGTTCAGATCGCAGATGTCGGACTATATATTTTACACTGCCTCTGCATTGAATGTGCTATATTTCCGTAAGTAATAATAAGTTCCCAGTCCCTTTTGTGTACGACTTGCCCATATTGATAAATATCGAAGAGAGGATCATCACCGCAAAGAAGAAGTCCTACCAGGTCACAGGCTTAAACTTTATTAGGCCCGGAGAGAGAATCCAACGAGTTAGTTCGAAGAACACGACGGACATGACGAACCCCTGAATTCAAGCAGAACAGTGCGAAAACGAACGATGTGAAAGCTTATATATATATATATATATATAAATACTAAGCTATACTTGATGAAAGAAATAGGAGCACAGAGATAGAACCATAGCCACACCGCCGGCCCACCAAAACATTCCATTCCATTAAGATGCCCACCAAGAATACTTGCAACCGGTGATAACCATAGACCAGGACCGGTGGAGTAGACCTACCTAGGGCCATCAGCGGATAAGGACAAAAAAAAGATATATATATTTGAAAGCGAAAACAAGAATAAGACCGGTCGGTCAGGCATATTGAGCAAGAGATCTGGTGGTGATTGGTAGATCCGTAGGAGAAAAAACGGGCAAAGGTACATGTTTCGTATATGGTTCCGGCAGATGTCATCCGTCCAGGTTCGTGCAGCTCTTGATTGTGTGTACCTGCAATGGTTATGTCTGCACCTGACTGAGGCGGATGAATAGGTGTTCCAGCTTCGGCATAACGGAAATGGATACCACTTAATAATTAGCTCATTATTTCGCTCCAGCGCATGCTAAGATGTTCACAAAGCTAAGTATGCCCGCGTGTAACTTTACCGTGACAGCAACAACTGTTTCCCCAATGACGGATATGGTCTTTCACAAGACAAGGGTGCTCTGGTTCCTCCAGCTTTGTTTGAACCTGTATAAATCAATTATATCAAGCCGCTTCTCCGTGTACGTAGTAAAAATGCTTGCTCATTCAGCATCATCCAGGAGGGAATAGAGGGAGGGGAAAGTGGTGGAAAGAGGAACTTTCCATTGCTATAAAAACGGCTTTCTTCGGTTAGCCCGAAGCTAAACAAATATTACACCGACCGCTGACACAATAACGAATAATCGGGCGGGATATTGAGTTTGTTGTTAGCTAAGTCGGCTTTCTGGAATCTTTTCCCGTATTCCGGGGAGCTGCCGCCCGTGCCACAAAAGAGCACACACAATAAAACCCGGTCAAATACACACACAAAATGTAGATATGGCGAAAAAGAAAACTGACTTTCTAATATGGCTCGAACATCCGTGGAAGGATCTATTACATATATATATATATGAGGAACCTATTGATTATGAATGGGTTCGTGAACGAGATCAAAATGTCCTATCAATGTCCTATATACTGTAGCACATCCCGCGAATCTAGTGCTCGCTTATGAAGAACTTCGAAGCAATGAGGAAAATACCCGGGAATAGGACCGAAGACGTTGAAAGGCCTTTCCTACTCATATATAGAAATAGTCTCCAACAAAGTATGTCTATTTTGAAGGACTCGTTTATATTCTCTCCGATGATACGAGTGTTCGTACCAAAACCAAACTCTACTGATAAGCTAAGCGGCAAGGGAAAAAACAAAGGATAAAAAAATAAATACTATTTAAAGCGATTACAAACGTTCTCGAGGATATCTTTTAAGATCAATTTATCCCTGTATCCTATGGATTCCGGCCCGGGCGTAACTGCCATTCTTTCTTTCAGGAAGTAGAGAGGAGCTGGACGGGGGTGCGCCGAATAGTACACGCCGACGTGCGTCGCTGCTTCGATAGCATTTCCCACGACATTCTCATCTAAAAATGGAAAGAGTATATCAATGACGAACGGTTCATGGATCTCATAAAAATATTATTGACTACCCCTATCATCGGAACAGATGAGTCGGACTATAGCAATAAAGGAATAGGTGTTCGCTGCTATTTCCCCCTTATAGATGAATGTCGTACAGTTTGATTAATTGCGCATTATTATAAAACGAGATTAGGTTCAAAAGTTATGCCCAGCGTTCTGAAAGTCTTGGAGCCTAAACCTGTGCCAAAACCAATAAAGATCCCGGATCAACCTAAAGGGTCTTGATCAATGGCAACGGAATCTTTCTGTGTGATGAATAAATCTGAAGGAATGGAAGTATTTCCCCCTTAAGCCTTTAAAGCAAGATGCTTTTATTTAAGCTAAGGGGATAACTGACCTTTACAATCCCATTATCGGTATGAGTAAAAGGCGTGAACGTTGAACGCTATGCCATCTTTGGAAATAATGTGGGAGGCTTTTGATGGCACTCCAACCTGAGTTCGCGAACTAAGGCACATCTGTTCTATTTCTATTGATGTCACACTTCGCTAACGAATGAATCTGCCTTTTATCCTGGTTGGGGCATTCTTTTTTCTTTATGGAAGCCGAATATTGGTTGGTAAAGTGATAGAGCGCGTTTGAACCAAGCGTATTTATGCTTGATTGAGAGGAAATTCTAGGGTGAACGAAGAACACCTAATATAATCAAGGTATGTGAGCTGCCTGCGGAGTCTCTTGGGAGTGCAAGTAACCGAACGAACAGGCCGGAACGTTTCCGCAAGAGAGTGCTTGGTTCAGGAATAATAATTGGTATAGAAACTATTGCTTCTAAGGCAGGCCACCTTTGCTTCGTTTGAGGATCTGTCAGTGAGCATTCAATATGTGGGCCATATTTCTGACGAAATGCGCCGATCGATGACACATTTTAGGAGTTTGGAAAGGGATATTTGAATTCCGTGAATTGGGTGGGGAAGGAAAGTCGAGCATGCCCCGATCGATATTACGTAATTAATATTAAGAAATAAAAGCAAAATTACATATATAATATACGGGTGAAAATGAGAAGGGTGAATCAGGACTGGGAAGAAGGGCCTTACTGACCGACCCTGTGCTATATATCGTTTTGGGAGGCGAGGGCAGGATTCGAACCCGAAGTTTTCAGGCCCCATAATAATATTAAGGCCTGACGAGTCGACCAATTACTCTACCCCGCTATCGTTCGTTATTCCCCTGTTATTACTAGACTAGACTATTACCATGACCCCTTAATACCTTTCAGGCAGGTCTTGATCACTGCGAAGGGACACTTGACCCTGATAGCATCGGTAAGATCAGGACCTGATTTGAGCGAAAGGTTATACCCCAGAGAATCTAAGAGCTAGAAGGGTTTATCAGGACCTGACTGGGCCCTTGATTTATTTTAAAGCCTGTCCTGTAAAGACATTCTCGTACCGATATCGGATAGTTATGTGATATCATCTCATTTACCGATATCGGAGATAAGGCCTGGTCTTGTAAAGATAAGGACCTTTCCTTTACTTTGCCCACCCTCGGAGTGCCTTATTGCTTTTTCCTCTCTATCCTGATTCTTATGCTATTATTTTTTCGAATATAGAATTGAATTCGTTTAATATAGAATCTACTTAGTTTAATATGGAATCGACTTCAATTGATATATAATTGTAATCAAATTGGCTTTAACGAATCAAGTTATACCTATAGGGAGGGAATACCGGTAAGGACCTAAACCAAGCTAACGACTTCAGCCCCTTAATGCCAGGGAGATAAGGCGCTAACGCCAGCCAGGGAGATACCCACCCTAAGCTAACGACTTCCTCCCTCGTATCCCTAACTCCGCTTAACGAAGCCAAGGATATAAGGCGCCACACTCAACGAAGTATTCACGAAGTCTTCTCCAAAAATTGATCCCAACCAATATAAATAAGAAAATAGAACATCACATATAGAATAGAATAGAATAGTAGGATTCGTCGAGAGATAATATAGTAGTATTCGTCGAGAGTAGTATTCGTCGAGAGAGGATTTCGCCTATAAGTTGCCTTAAAGACTTGGCCCTGGCTCTGGCTCTAGTTACCGACATGATATACGAATCATTACACTATCTCTGCCAAGGCCAGGCTCCTCGCTATGGAGGCTTCTCACTCCCGCTGTTAGGGGCAAGAGAGAAAGAAGGGAAGCTCGTTTCAGTCCTTGTTTTTCCTCATCTCCAGATTTATATCTTTCGACCAATATCGGGGAAGGACAGCCTCCTCTCTCACCCTACCAGATTGGGTGAGGAAAAGCTTTATAGACAGATTGGCTTGCCTTACTATTTGGGTGAGGAAAAGCCTTGCCCTGGAGAATACAAGGTTATCCCTTCCTTCGTGAATGAAAGACATAACTACAAAATCCAGGTCCTTCTCTTTATAAAGGCCGAAGGCGCCGGGTAAGGTCCGGAGCCAGATGCCTGGGCTTCGGACAAACTAATATTAAAAGTTTATGTGTCAAAACACGTAAAAAACAACCATTTAACGTCTCGAACCGGTAAAAAAAGAACTCTACACCAAAAGAGAAAAGGTAGGGATTTCCGTCAATGAAATGAAACAAGCAGATTTCCAAAATTGGTACAAATCGGGTAAGATCGGATTGGATCGGGAAGGATTTCCTTAAAAGGGCCGAAACAAGCATATTTAAAAAATTGGTTAAAATCGATAAGAGTGAACGAAAGGTACCATGGTTTGCAACTCGGGTTCGAATCCGGAGGTCTCTTGCCTGGTAACAACTAGACCGCTTTGGTCGACCTAAGAGTGGAGAAGGATCAAAGGCGTCCGCGAAGGCGTTTGAAACTGTCTGGGCCGGCTACGGAGGTTCTTCCTCCTAAAAGAAGCGTAGAAAACTAGGGGAGTTCTCTAAGTTTTACAGGGCTGGCCGGGCCTTGCGTATATGAGTTGTGAATGACAAATGTTTCTTTCGCCTGCCAGGTCGGTCGGCGGAACCAACCCAGTTAGGCCATTAGCGGGTGAGAAATGAAGTTAAATTCACCTGGTGCGAAAGATCTGATCAGGCCTCTCGGATCAAAATCCTAATGGGCGAAGACCCCTATAGAGGTCAGTCAAGATCTAAGCCGAAATATTTATGCTGTCTACTTACGCCAAGGGGTGGAAAAAACCTTAGAAGAGAACATGTCAGACTTGGAGAACAAAGAGAGTTATACTCAGAAATAGAACTGGGGTTAATTAATTTCCTAGTTAAGCCAAACAAATTTTAGCCTATACTTTACACATCAAGGGTGAGTTACCTCCTCCCCCAACAATGGACCCTCTACTTATATGCTTGAGAGGTGGTTACCACAGTTGGGACTCGATATATGGGTTGTATAGGTTTTAGACTTCCATAACATCCACTCAAATCCGTACATTTTGTACTTTCATTATTTTTCTGGGCCATTTTGAGTGCACTCAAAAGTTTCTAGCTAAAAACCTGCGAGCTGCTCACGAGTTTCACTTCTATAGGCCGTGAGCACAAGGAAAGTGGCTATACAATATAGTCCAATAATCTGCAAATTGCTGAATCAAGGTGATGATGTGGCCAAGCTCAACTCAATGGCAAGGGTTACCAAAATAAGCTATAATAGATTCCCCCTAATGTGTGAGGGTAGAAGAGGAGTTGATGAATGAAATACATTATAAAGCTTAAAGGAGTTTGACAAGCGAATTAAGGAGGAGTCTAACAGACCAAGGATCCGAAGGTTACCTGCGAGCAAAAACCAAAGTATCAGATGACTCCCTTCCTCAAGGTAGGCATACCCATGCCCAGATGGAAAAGAAGTATGGCCTCCAAATAAAGTACACTGCGGATCCATGAAGTACATAGAATTAAAAATCATGGCCACAAAAGAAGTGGATCCATGTAAAATAAAGATCATAGCCACGAGCAGATACAAAGTGGATCTATGTCTCAGTGTACATCAGGAGAACAACTGGAGCTATTAAAAGGTAAAATAGGTTCTCCAAAGTACCAATGCAATATAAGATAGTGGCACTTGATTATAAACTCAGGCAGTAGCACCAAATAGGGATCCCTCCACAGCCCAAGGTCTTCAATCCAAATCCGTCACAATGTACAAATCTACACCATGTGAAGAAATGTATTGAATCCGAAAATGGGAGAAACCATCTAGTCACCGGTCATTGATGTATACCTTTTCCAGATGCAAGGTGACCCGCCGATGATTATAATGGGCACCAGGATACATAGTACATTCTAGCAAGTGTGAATAGATGTGTTGGTGCCGAACACTTGTAGAATCAACCGATTAGGGGTCATTGATGAATACCCACTGTCGAGTATGAGGGAACCTACCATTGATGACTGCAAGCCCCAATAGACGGGTCTCTAAATCTCATTCCCAGAGCAATGAGTCAGAGTTTATAGGAAGAGATCCGTCGGAAGGAGGGAATTAAGGCATCCCACATCAACTGACATGATATAGAATAGGAACATGGTTTTATTTTATTTATTGGAAAATAACTTGAGAGAACATACTACTGAGTATGACTCTCAAATGCACTAAATTTAAATAGTAAAAAAAAAGACCCTATAATTAGTAATCAATGATCAAAATCACTATCAGAGGCAAGGCATTCCCCCAATAAGGAAAATGGAATCTAAGTTACAACATGAATCCCGCTATGTGAATAAAGATCTTGCCATCGAACATAGGGAAAACCACTTAGTTAGCAACCAATGATGAATGTCATTTGCTGAGTACAAGGCAATCTGTTAATGATGAAAATAAATCCTAGGGTGCTATCGTTTATCTAGGTATACTTCCTACAGCAATGTGTCATAGTCGATAGGATAAGACCCGCCAATGATAAGGAAATAATGAATCCTTCCACACTGGCACGAGATACAAAGCATTGGATGTTATTGTAAACTGAAAACAACTTGACACAGGGAAAGACCGACATGGACACTCGTAAGTAATAGCTGAGGAATGGCCAACACAGGGTTATCAGCTTAGAACTTCTCTTGAATAATAACATGAAATAATAATGACTTGGGTAGCAACTAACTCTAAAACGAGAAGTTAATTATTCCAGCTTCTCCGGCCCACCTAACGTCCCTTTAGCCTAACAGATATGCATTCAAAAGGGCAGATAAATACTTAAAGAACCGTAAGTAACCCTAGTGTATGTGTTTTACTCCCAGAACACGACCCTACTATATGAAAAAAGCCCTTCGGGGAAACAACCTCAATCTCCACTACACTATGTCCACATTGTCCCGAAATAGTTCACTTTCTTTCCTCTTTTTTGTACGTAGAACAATTCACCATTTTGTAAAACATGCCGTTTCCTTAATAAACAATTTATGGTCGTCCCCCCAACCCATCCCGCTATACCTGCCCCCTTATGCCACACCTATAGTAGTCCCTTCCCAATTATAGGAAATAAGAAATGCACTCTATTGTAAAACGTTATCTAAACTTTGGTTGCATTTGTTCGTAGCGCTGTCCCTTTTTGGGCATGGGATCTATTCACCTATTTGGTTAATGCTTGTCTAAAGCTCCAATCCTTACTTATTGCGACTATCCCAGAGGATCCTTTGGGGTAATGTTGGGCATTAACGACGCTATTCGCGGGGGCAGCAGCGATATATGCTTTTTTACCCACATGGAGGGCAGGGGCTTGGCGAAAAAGGTGGAAAAACCCCTTATTCAATTACCCGAGCTATTCCGGTGCATCCACAGCAGAAGGCGGTCCGGGTGCGGGGTGAAAATGCCTGTGCCTGACCAAGAGTGGGCAATAATATAAAGTACTTTTGGGGAAGAAGCTAGTTGGAACTTTT
>Ga0224573_1000101_pt1 | contig 11888 bp, 6 predicted proteins | sample CRU1metagenome_FD_189088 | JGI IMG/M metagenome (GOLD analysis project Ga0224573, IMG submission 189088) | Spruce roots microbial communities from Bohemian Forest, Czech Republic - CRU1 | ecosystem: Host-associated > Plants > Roots > Unclassified | place: Czech Republic: South Bohemian Region... | reverse complement strand
ATCCCATCCCATATGATTTGTTATAGTACTTTAGAGACCGTCCCATACCATACGTACCAGCCTATAATCCCATAACAACCGTAACAGCCTATCCGTCCTATCCGTCCTATCCGTCCTATCCGTAACAGCCTAGCCGTAACAGACTGTCCTGTCCTATCCGTAACAGCCTAGCCGTATCATACCATCCGTACCATCCAGCCATACCACACCTGTATATCTGGGAAATCAAATACTTCAAGGATGAAACGCTCGCTTGACCATAAGGAGAGCGAGGTGGCGTTGTCAAAGCGGTAAATTAAATACTTCAAGGATGAAACGCTCGCTTGACCATAAGGAGAGCGAGGTGGCCTGAGAGTTTATTAACCGTCCCTCGTACCTCACCCTTCCCCGATGCGGACAAGCAATAAATTCGTATGAAACGATTAGAACTGCGAAAGAAAATTGATAACCTGCCTATGTATTGATAACCCTCCTATAGATCTTAAATTCACCCTTGTATCAATGGGTTAGAGCTTACCCATATAACCAGATACTCATATATAAAGGACTCTGGGTATTTCCAGATATGCGTAGATAATTAGAGGAGCCATATCAGAGCGGTTCTCAGAGCGGTAATGAGAGGAGCAGTACCTAAGGTAGACATCAATTTTCAAAGTGATGAAACCATGCCAGTCATGAGGCAAGAACTCTAACCTTGAAGGAAGGCAAGTCAGAAAACCTAACCTTTAAGGAAGGGAAGACTCCACCTTTAAGGGAGGCAAGAAGACAACACCCCTTGAAGGAAAGCAAGGACTCACTAACGCAAGGCAAGTCATGAGGCGATTACTCAATAACGCTCGAGTTATTATCTATCGAGTCAATTACTCTATCGAGTGGCTATTTCTATTGAATAAGGAAGTGATAACCTTTTTTAAACAACGATAGGCGTGAAGGATGAGCAAGACTGTCCATACCTATATGGCCCTACTTATAAATCCTATATCCATTCATGAATCAATCCTCTATACTTACAAGTATGAACGAGTAGGAGGGGAGGATACATCTGTACGAGCAAGACTATCTGTCCTTACGAGCTTACAAGTCCTTAGCTATATGAACAGGATAAGCCGCGGGTTCCTTATAAGCCGCGGGTTCTGAGTGATGTCTTATAAGCAACGGGTTCCTTTATATAAGCCACGGGTTCCTTCCTTATAAGTACGAACTGGTATGAGTAGTTCTCCAAGAATGCGGGTTCAGTGACTCAGAACGGGTTCCTTATAAATCCATAAAGAAATCTATCCATCGGAGGAGTGATACACCACACTTCAAGGAGATGGACGATGGGCACGCGAAAGACAATCGTTGCCGCACTACCGACAGTCATCAAGTGGCAGAAACAATGACCTTACCGAGATGGGACCAAGACCGCTCTTGTCAAAAGAAATAGAAAAGAGAACCCTTACTTAAGGGAGAACTCCTATTTCGCTATCGCGAAGCCTGATCCAACTAGTAGCTATTCTGGTATTTGGCCCTGCTGATCCAACTAGTTCTAATTAGCAGTAGTTCACCTTAGCAGTAGTGTAGTGCAGAAGTAGAAGTGTAGTTCTGTCATATTAAGTATTTTAACATTGTTTCTCTATGATCTCAACGGGATATGCCGTCCTTGCACCCTTCAAAGGAGGCCCACTTCCAAGGAAATAGAAAGAAGAACAGGCCTTCTTTTACAAGTCTCTACCCATGCACCACAGGAGATAGAAAGTACTACTCGCCACACTACAAGCTCTACCTACAAAAGTGAAACTATTAGCTTAAGTCCATGCACTTAGTTCCAAGGCAATAAGAACAACTTCTAAGAAGCGAATAAGCTATATAGATAGGTTGTGCTCTTATGTTGTTTACTTAACCAAAATGTGAGGTTGTAGGTATCACCCATAATTCCCAGAAGGCTCTGACACAATTGGTGAGGAGCAGCAATGCTCTGGATCCACAGTTACTACTCCACTCGGCTACTTGGATTGGCTGAGATCCTATCCTTATTCCAACACAAACACCAGTGATGTTGTTCCAGGATTCTTTGCCACTACTACTAGTAGATCCAGGTTCAATGCTGGTAGGAGACCCTGGTAAGGCAGGTTATATACTGGCCGGTACTACTCCATGTCCAGTGTCAATGCTAGGTTGCTATGTCAATTCCATCCAAAAATGTATATCAGCCATTAGGAAGTTCCGAAGAGGTAAGTGCACCTTTCCCATACAGTTAGTTCTAATTAGAGCAACAACTTGTAGTTCAACCTGTTCTTGCCGTAGTGGCAGAACCAGAGAAATCCATTTATATATGAGACTCGCATGGAGACATTTCACTTGTCCGTTTTAAGTGAGATCCTTCCCAGCGGTGACAATAATAGCAACCATTATTCTCTATGGGGAGAGGGGAGGGTAATAAGACTCTAATCCAATTAAAATATCCTCTTTTGGGGGGACGATGATCTATCCCTATCATTGGGGTAGGGAGTAGGTCAAGTTTCTTTTCTTACTGGCAACTCCCATATGTGTGGAGAGGCAGGACACAGGGAGTGTGAGTCGCAGCAGCTGCCATAGCTCTATTGACAGAAGAAGGTAGAGTAATCCCCCAGTGGGTTACATTTGAAATAGAATCTCCCACCAGGCAAGAGGTTGAGGTAGAATCCATATGTGTTGGTTCAGGTGGCACAGATTGTCAAAACCTCTCGATCGGGTTCATATCTCGCCCTCCGGGGGTCGGGCTTTGGTTTTGTATCTTCACCCCCTCACCCCCTTCGCTCTTTTGGCAGTTTTCCTTGCACTATGAAGTGCAATACCTCCGGACCTTTGTAACAACCTAATTTCGAGTGGTTCGATGAATCAGAAACTACTACTCATCAGGACACGTAAATGGATTTTATAAAATAGGCTCTTTTAGTAATCTGAATATCTGAATATATGCCAATCTTAGAGCATACTAAAGGGCATAGACTAAATACTAAGTATTTCTTTACTAGTATGGAGGTTTCTATCTGAGATAGGTATGCCCTTGCACCCAACCAGGCCCACTTACACTGGGACTTAATTAAGGCAGTCTTATCTCTAAGACCTTACTCCATGGAACTCTCACGCCAGCCAGTTGAAATCGCTGATAGTCCCTTGACATAGTCCCTTGGGATAAATCAGCAAGGGGAATAATCAATGCGAATAATCCAGGAATAGGGCCAGGCCAGGGGAACTATAATCCGCATAGAGCAGTAAGAAAGTGAGCTTTAGTTCCTACACTTTATTATATTAGTCTTGGCTACTTGCCAGCCATATCCAATACTAGCTCCTATGTCCACTTTAGTTTTCCAATCAAATTGGTAATCTGGATATGCGCATATGATGTAGTCCCCATTTTGAGGTTTGAGGTATCACCCACCCCCAGGTTCCTTCTATCCCTATGTTTACGAGAACAGTAGTTCCTCATGGTAACGTAAACAGTTCTTACTCTATGTCCACACAAACTATCACTAATCCGTACCCGCTATCTACGTTGAACTTTGCCATCTCTACGTCCTTTCACTGATAAGAGACAGGGCAGCAGGAATCCAACTGCACTACCAGCAGATACAGCTAGAAAAAACAAAGAGGAACTAGAGTCTCCATTCTTTGAAAGAGAGTGCCTGCTTCTAAGTTATTCTTTCAATTAAAGCGGTAGAGAAGATATGTTGTAGCTTCAATCTTTTTCCCTCCTTGCTCGAAGAGACAGATCGAACTACTGGAATGAAAAAGCGGGCATAATAGCAATCTTACTCGTATTTCCCCGGGTGTAAGGAAGAGTATGAGAAAGGTGTTAGAAGAATACTCCTCAAATCCAGTGCACTCGCAAAGGGAGAAATAAGCCTTTCCTTCCTCTCTATCTAACTAGTACTGTTGGGGAGCTCCGGTTGGAGCATGAAGTGGAACGAAAACAGAAAGACCGGGAGTAACGGATAGATAGCCAGGTGGAGTAGCAGGATGAAACTACACTAGATCAAATAGGTGGTACGAAAGATCTTATCACGGCTAGATAAAAGTCATACGTTCCTGTGGTGCCCTTTTAGGGGTAACAAAAAGCGCCCACAGCATTTCGAGGATATGAAGCCTCTTCTCACGGAGAAAGTCGCATTGCCTCTTATCACGGATCAAGACTGAGTTATAATCTCAAAGTGTTACTCTTTTCGCCTCATGTCGCCTTACCTTCGCTTGGCGGATCAATACTTAGTTCTAATCTCAAGGTGTTACTCTTTAGGTACGTTAAGTGACTCGACCAAAAGGTACGAAGTCGCTCATCCATCCGATGGGTGAGGTACGAAGTCGCTCCCCTGACAACGGAGGGGGAGGTACGAAGTCGCTCATCCATCCGATGGGTGAGGTACGTTAAGTGACTCGACCCAAAAAGGGCGAGGGTGAGGCAGCGAACTCTCGACCAACGGGAGAGGAACGAAGTCGCTCATCCATTCATGGGTGAGGGTGTTAACGCTCACTCATCATATGGGTGAGGGAGAGGAACGTAGTTTTCTCTCGAAGCCAGAACCTTTTTGCTTCACGCACTCGAGGCACGGAGTGGAAGGTGGATCTTGGAAGGTCAATCTTGGGTGGTGATCCGTTTGCCTCTCAGGAACAAGTAAGGGAGCACGTCTCCATCCATATCCTAGGTGAAGGTATAAAGTAAAGGTAAGGGTAAAGTCTGAGGTAGTCAGATGCCGGCCGTCCTGCTGATGCTGATAAGAGGGTCCTAGTACCTACCCTACTAGGCGCTAAATATAAGGAAGTGGGTCTAGGTCGGAACAGGTGTAGTTCTTAAGGTGGGTACAGGTTGGGTAACAAGGTTCGGTAGGGTCAAGTTGAATAGCATGTCTACCCACGATTCCACGATTCCTGGCTTAATCAATTGGTAAGGGCTAACTCCATCCCATCCATGCTCCTAGGTTTTTTCAGGCAGTAGTAAGTTCCAGGGTAAGGCGATCATCCATCCCATTCACCCGGTGCTTCTAAGGGAAGGGATAATAGCATTCCCGACTCACTACGTGCATTCCTGGTATAGAGCTAAACTAGTTACTGTATCCTACTTCTATTCCTTCCTGGCTTCGTCCAAAGGGTTGGGCAGCACTCCATGTCCTAGGGTGGAGGGAACATAGTAAGTAAAGGGTGGATATAAACCCCGTACCTCTGAAGATTCCTAAAGGCAAGTGTGAGAAACAAAGCATTGCTGTCTGGGCATTTACAGGCAGTCTGAAGCCTGTCCATCCCATCATCCAACGAGGTTCTCTGATGTACCATAATCACGCCATCCAGCAGTTAAACGATATAAGCAGCTGAAGAAGTTCTGTACGATATATGCCTAAAGGTTTTTTCTTCTGGCTATAATGAATCCAATCCGGCAGTTCAACGATCTCTGTTAAAGGGAAACCACCCATCACCTTCTTCTATCTTGGCTATTCGACCCCATCCCATCCGGTGCTTCCTAAGAGAAATAGCAGTCCTGACTAACTAAGCGCTTCATTAATCCAAGTAGTATAGATAGGTCCTAGTTCTATAGGTGAGCAGGTAATAAGCACATAAGGTAAGGTCTAAGGGTAAGAAGGTGGGTATTCATGCTATGCCATCCCTCCCATGCTGGGGGTTCTATAGTAGTACCTGGCTTGCCTCGCTGCTACTAAGATTCATTCATTCAGTGGTCTAGGGCCAAAGGTCTAGTTCTTGCAGTAGGCTTAAAAGGACGCATTGGCTCCTCTTAAATCCAAGTAATTATAGCGGTATCTAGAAGTTCATAGTGTGACCCATAAGAATAAATAAGGGAAGGCAGCAGTAAGTAAAGGGTTCATAGCGTGCCATCATCCATACTTTGATCCTGTACTGATCTTCCTGGTGGAATAACTAGGTGGGGCAGCACTCTATCGTCCTAGGGTGAAGAGAGTAATCCGGAAAGGGGAGTGAAGTTGGTTGATCCCGACCCGCTAAGAGAAAGGATGAGAAAGGATAGTGCAGTGGCCTAAGATTCATGAAGTTCGTGGAGGGCCTACGTGGTATAGGGCTAACGGGTCCTAGTTCTTTCTATAGGTGCGGGTAGGTAGTAAGGATTAAGGTAAGGGGGAAGGGTAAGGGTATGGTGGGTATTAAGTAAAGGGTAACAGGTGTATGCTCGTAAGTAAAGGGTTCATAGCATGCCTCCCCTACAGGGCATTCCTGGCTTCATAAGAGGTTGGGCATAACTCCATCCCTATTCAAGTATTTCGGCAGTAAATAAAGTAAAGGGTAAAGTGAGGATTTCATAGCATGCCATCAATACTGTACTTTTCTTCTAGGTGAAATGAATGGGTTGGTAAGGGACTCTATCGTCCTAGGGTGACGGTCTAAAAGTAAGGTGAAGTTTGTTGTTTAATGCCATCCAATCCCAATCAATCCCGGTTCTCTAGTTGGTCCCTCCTAAGGGGGATGAAAAGTCCAGCCAGGGCTAACAGGTCTAGGTCGTATGGTAGGTAACTATCAGGTGTAGGCAGTAACTAAAAGGCGGGTAGGTCTATTATTCCTAGCCGGTGGGTTCAACTTCCTGAAGTATATTGTATAAGCTCCTCGATAATATAATAGTGGTAACCAGAAGAATATACATGTGACCCAAAAGATCCGGTACCAAGACTACTTCATAAGGGAAGGGGAATTAGGGTAAAGGTAAATAAGAAAAGAGTGCTAAGATTCATTTAAGTGGTGTTGTTATTATTGAAGTCCGCCCGTTAAAAAAGGCTCTCTTACTGACCAACATCCACCAGCCAGCCATCCGGCAGTTCCACGATCCTCTGCTAAAGTGAAACCCTCTGGGCTACTGGACCATCCAGCCAGTTGTGCTATCCAGAATCGGGCAAGGGGAACTACGAAACTCAGCTACTGGACCATCCAGCCGTGTATAATCATAAGTTCTAGTTGTATAGAATAAATCCAAGAAGGCGGTTGGTTCTGAGAATCCCACACGGTCCAACCTGTCCAACTGACATAGCTAAAGTAGGCATATGAAGGAGGGATTTATGGAATGAATGGTCTAAGTGCTGACTCTGCCCCAATGAAATATTAGAAGTTTTGGCTGAATCAATAGTAAGTTTCCTTTCCTAGATGCTCCCTCCATGCAATAAAGCACGCACGGAGTGTTGAAGTTCGTTAATTAAGGAAGAAGCACTTTTCCTTGCTCGGTTGGGTCGTTAAATACGGTAAGTCGCGGCGATAAAAAGAAAGCTGCTCACTGCTCACAAGAAGCGTAATATTATATACGTAATAATGGTGATTCCTAAATCCTCTCAAAAAGAAGGGTTTGAACGCTCGACCATAGGGGAGAGGAGCGTTTAGCTCCTTCTTTTTCATATCAATCTGAGGCATGAGCAAGCGATCCGAACCTGGCATATCAGCCTAAGACCATGCAAAGACATAACTGTATAAAGAAAGCAGTACTAAAGCCTGTGGGGGCTCGTGTAGTAGACTCCACTCGTCAGCCCTTACTGGAGTCATCTAAAGCGCTGAGACAAGTGGGGGAATCCGTCTTCCATGTCCTTCTGGTCTCTGAATGGTTTGCTCCTGTAGGGAAAAGAGGGGCAGGAGTATGAAGACAGATGGATGATTGTATTTTTTTTTTCGGGCATCTTCCCAACCGATGGCAATCACTGAGGAGAGGGAAGGATCGGCTGGGGCAAAAGGCTCTCTTCTGACCCCACCCTTCACATCTAATCCGATCAGAAGGCGGGATAGAAAAGCTCGATCGGGGGGTTCCGGCAATCGAATCCATAAGGGGTAGAACTGCAGACTACAAGGAAGGAGGAGGAATTAGGGTTGTTTCGCCCTGAGAATCGGTAGGGAAGTGAAGCCGTAGGGATATCAGTCCCAACACCCATAAATCTTTCATGCCCCAACCTTTTTGAACCCCAGTGAACACCTAGCGAATCCTGCTTTCGAGACGGATGAAACTCGAACCGTCGAAACCTTCTCATCAGTGCCTAATACTAATAGATGTTTAGATGTTGGATCTGATCAATCCCCTCCTCTTCCCTTTCGAGCCTTCCTGAGCCTTCCTCTCAAATTGGATAAGCCCTATCTCAAATTTCTGAATCAATTATAATAAATAAAAGGCTCGGTCGTCCCTCCGATAAGATCATTCATCTTTGATGCTACTTCACTTTCTTTTTTCCCACCATATCGGACCCGAACTTTCTACACCGACCCCGGCGACTCTCCCATTCATTTTTGATCCGGTCAGTAAATCCTCTAATCCGATCCTCTCATTTCCTAAATTTATCTATGTTGCCCAGTGGAGGCTCGTTCCGTATACTACACTCGCAACTTCTGACCCTCGCTACGTAAACTTCGCTCGCTGTGACGTCAAGTTCCGAAGGCTCCACTTGACACCTTCATTAGGCTGGTAATGAAGTGCGAGAAACGAATACCCGATCATGCGGCTGTGGTTCCTGTCCTCTACAGTTGGTAAGTTGCTTCTTCCTCGATGCCCTTGCCCGACAGTACGTAGTCTGGGCAGTGACTAAAAGGACGAGAGGCCGCAGCCTTTTCCCGGAGCATTCGCTAGTTCGGGCATGGTTTAGCTTTTGACGCCGCACCAGTGGACAGCTTCGAGGGCATTTCACTCGCACTCTTAGCGCCACTGGCTCCTGAGGTCTCAAGGCCCCATCACCGGATGAGTGTCCCGATCTCCTTTTCCCTGTTTTTTTTTACAGTTCCAGGAGCGTATCTACTTGAGTGGACGACTGATCACTTCCAACTCCATTGTCTCCCTAATTATAGCGAACCTTACCAAAAGCCCACAGACCTTATTTCCGATCCAGTAGTTCTCGAAGTGACAAAGGGATTGGTCCTTTGCTTTAGCTCTTAAAATCGACTTATATTCGGAAGCGCACTCTCTCAGCGGATACTACGCCCCCACCAGCTCGCACTTACCCTAAATCTATTGTCACCAGTATCTGCCATTGGCCCAGTCGCCGACACAACTGTTGAATCAATAGATCCGTGGAACCCCACCTCTGATCTCAGGGTCATCGTGCTCACTATCTCTAGTCGGAGGTCCGTTGATGCCGGCTACCCCTGTACTAGCCGGATTTTCGGTGTGCATAATCCACCAACGAGTTTCAGTTATTAAGTCTTGACGGACTATCTCAGTTTCAAGTCTTGGACCGACCGTCTGAGGTTTCAGGTCTTGACAGACCACAATCAGTTTTCAGTCATGAGCTGGGACATCTCCTTTGAAAGTCTGGGATTGACTCTGATGCCGAGGAAGGGTAGACGAGATTCTGATTGGCGCCCTTGGACTGAAAGCGGTGCAAAGATCCAGTCTTTATCCGCTGCAACGCTAGCCGCCATTGCCTCTTGTATCGCATAGGCCAGGTTCTTAATTACTAAACTTTGATCTGCTCGTGACCTGCTGGCTCCGATCACGATACCGGCCATTACATGTAACTTGTTTTGAACCGTTTTCCGGAACAAGTGAGTTACTCGACCAAGTCTCCGATGAACCGTTTTTTAGGGAATGAGTCAAGTACAGGTTACTCGGTTTAGGGAAGCAATCCTCGGATTTGCAGTCTTCCTTCCTTCGAGCTAAAGCACAAGTCTTCCTAAATGACAGGATAGGAAGCAGTTCTCCTTCTTTCTTTTGACCTATTTCAGATCCATGGATTGAACTTGGTAATTTGTTTGATTGACGGAATGAAAGAGGCTTTATTTAGGAAGCAAGCTATTGTATGCATAAGAAAGAGATCTATATATAAATCAATCGAAGGGCTGACCGAAGGGCTTTCGCTAGGGAAGTACCTCCGTGGCTTCCGCTAAGGAAGCTTACCATCAGTGGTTCCCTTTAAGGTTGTAACCCGGACCGAAGGGGCTGACGCTTAATAAGTCCGCTGGGAATTCGAGCGGAGGAATGGTTGGACCGATACAAGGCCTTCGGGTGACTAAACGGAAGGACGAGAGTCAACCGTTGGATGCATGGTGGAATGACGAAGGAGTCAATTTATGGACCGTATGGGATACTACAAGTGGGTCCCGCAGAAGCCTAGAGGGGAAGCCCAAGGAAAGCTTACGGAAACGATGGGATAAGCAAACCATTGCATTGGTAGAAGTCTATGAATGCGAGGTTTACAGTTAGTACGGTTACTTCAACGGTTGGACAACTACCTGACGGAAGTTCTAGGAACTACTGTCCACGTAGACCTTGGAGGCCACGTGGCAATCGATGGTTCCGTCATTATAGAGTCGCGTCCTTTCATTCGCAACCAAGGCGGTTGAGGGTAACTTGTTGCAGCTGCCGCTGCCCTTGTATGGCGCGCACGTACAAGCGCACACACACACACACGCGTACTATATAGATAGCGCCAAAAACGAAGTTGAGCCTTAATGACCGGCTTGTTCTTTCTTTCCTATGGCCTGCATTTTGCTTCCTTCGCCTAGTCTATCTCGCTCTTCTTTCTTTGCCCCGCACTGTTGTTCGGGAATTTGCTCCTCTACTAGCCGAGCCCTTATCCTAATACATTAACCTCAAGGCGAGTCAGTTGCGCGGGTAGAGATGGGCAATATGCGAAGGTAGATTGGCGAGATGCGCAGGTAGATGAGCCATATGCGAAGGTATGGGCGATATGCGCAGTAGGTTGTTATATGTGACACTGCTTTAGTCTCGAAGACCTACCCTCCCCTCGCTATTCAGAGCGAGATGCGCATAGCGAGACTGAATCATTCTTAGGAAAGCGTGCAAGTTGTTTGATATAATCGGTGGAGAACATTCACAAGTAATTCTTTATCTAAATCATTCTGAAAACTGATATACTTCTGAGACACATCTTATATCAAAAGCACGACTTTCGAGTCACGACTTGCGAGTTACAGGTTTTAGGAAAAGCGAGAGTCTCCGTCGTGAGGTGACTCTACCGAAATTTGAATGCCGCAGCTGCCGCTGCCCAGGTAAATAAAGTCTCCGTGAACGAGTCAAGCTAAGCAAGGGGGCGGGAGGTACCTATATCTACCCAGCCAGGTGTGAGTTCTTTCAGTCCAGTGGCTTTGTTTTAAAGAATCTGTCATCCTTAGCGAGTAGCTGCTTCCGTAGGCTCCTCCCATTGATCGAGCTAGTTCCCGCTCTGTTCGTCGTGGCCCAACTAGGAGTGGATGCCAACTCAATCTGATTTGCCTCGCATTGACCTCCCCGTCTCTTTATCATAGATCAGCCCTGTCACCGCTTCCCCTGCGACAAAAACTTGGGTGAAGAATTCAGTGGAGAAAAAGTCAATTGCTTATTTGCCGCTGGGTTAGCTGATTTGCCTGGTTCGTCTGCCTTTCCCTCTCCTGGACCCTCCTTCGACTCGCACTCGCGGATATCAATATCTGGTATCTCGCTGCTTTTTTAGTAAAGTAAAGAACACACGCTTCAACTTGCACCTGCGCTAATCAGTGACTTGCTAACTTGCCTTCATGTCTCGCTACTGATACACCTACTTTATATCAATCGGTTCTAGCGCCTTATAATGAGTCTCGCTCTCAAACCTTGTACTTGAGCTAGCGATTGCGCGTTAGTGCTTCTTTTTTTGTCTTCTTTCGTTGACACTCGAATTTATCCTATCTCGTTGATGGAGGCATTTATGACTCGATCGACCATAGGGAGATCGAGGGAACGAACGTGAGCCCGACCAGAGGAAGAATTGCTCGTCCGACAGAGGAGGGCGAGGAAGGATGGCTCGTCCGCATCGGGCGAAGAAGGGCGAGGTTCTTTAGACACGAAGACCAAAGGTACGTTAAGTGACTCGACCCAAAAAGGGCGAGGGTGAGGCAGCGAACTCTCGACCAACGGGAGAGGAACGAAGTCGCTCATCCATTCATGGGTGAGGGTGTTAACGCTCACTCATCATATGGGT
>Ga0224573_1000099_pt1 | contig 12076 bp, 5 predicted proteins | sample CRU1metagenome_FD_189088 | JGI IMG/M metagenome (GOLD analysis project Ga0224573, IMG submission 189088) | Spruce roots microbial communities from Bohemian Forest, Czech Republic - CRU1 | ecosystem: Host-associated > Plants > Roots > Unclassified | place: Czech Republic: South Bohemian Region... | reverse complement strand
AGTTCTGACAGAGGGCTCAAGATAGATAAGCAAGGCTCGAGAGACCTCTTTTCCCTTGCTAGTCTTCGATTGAGGGGTGATCCCCAAAGGAAGATACCTCGACTTTCCCGAGGTTAATCTAGTCCCACGGCTGTACTAGTAGTTATTCTTTTGCCTTTGAGCTCTACTCTATCCCTTCCTTAGCACAAGCGCTAAGCGAGAATAATACCTTCATCTTCAGTTCCATATCATATCTTGCTGGAGAGTTTCTGTAAAATCCTTTTCCTCGTGTCCTAAACTTCCACTCGACCATTCTATTCTGGCCAAGCAAGCTCTTCGCCTGAAGCTGCAGCTTCCTCCATCTCGTACAGAAGATAACTGGGCAATGGTGAGGTTACTACTCTTCCGGTCACAACCGGGATACTATCCCCTTTCTATTCTTTCTAGTAGCTGTAGCTAGTAGCTCTCTTCTTTCCTATTAGCTCGTAGTTCCCTTCCTCTAGTAGCTAGTGGGAATAACCTGAGGGAACTTGCTCCTCAGCCAATACGGATGCTAGCGAAGAGCGGAGGAGATAGATCAAAGAGTAGCGAGGACTCTTTTGACAGACATCCTTAGCAGCGTATTCCTTCAGTCCAATGAGGATAAAGAGTGAGAAGTCTTAGCCTCCATCTTTGAACCTTCTATTGGTGTCTCAACATCTGCAACCAATTATCCTAAAGGAGCAGATGAATGGGGGATGCCCTTCTTTGAGGCTCTTGTTTTCATCTTCCCCTGCAGTCACCCTCTTCTTTCTTCCTCAAGCTAGGGGAGAAGCCCATCTGAGAGTGCCTCAACCAAGGGATTATCCTATGCCTTTCCACTGCTGCTGTTAGTTCTTTTAATTGAATAGTTTGATTTGTTCTCTGAGTGATTGCCCTTAGGGACCTAGCTTCCCTTCCTTTCCTTGCCTGGAAGCTCTCTAAGGCTTCTTGCTTTCCCTATTGATGTTCCTAGCTACCTACTATAATGGTAGGGAAGGGCTTTACTAAGTATTAGATATGGGCTTTAGGGTCACATCAGGAGCGGTCTACGAGAAGAACGATCAGGCTTCAGGTACGCATAAGGGGATCCGCAGGAGAGGGGTTCTTATTTGACCAATTGAGATAGCAACATAACATCTTTTCTTTGCTTTCCCACCGGGAGATGTTAAGCTCGACCAGCGTCCGGGGAAGATGTTTCAGGGCTGGCTCTACCACCGTCCGAGTAAGATTAATAACGAGTAACGAGTTCGCTAAGCTTCCTGGGTTGTCAACTAGAAGGGTGATTCAAAGAGATGGCAGTGCTCACTTCAAGGGTAAGCTTGGATCCGGCTTATGTCTAGCTGAAGGAGGGCGTAGATCAGAGGAGAGGGTGGGATACGAAGTCGGGCATCTAGGTGCAATCCTCCATCTATGTAGTCAACAACCTATGATGGTTCAGAGCTGGTTGCTAAACCCTTGAGATGACTTCGTTATCCAAAAGATCTTGTTATTTCATGTCTTGCTCTTTGCCCACGTCGAAAAGGGGCAGGTGAAGGTGCATTTCCAAAGAAGGAATTTGACATCGAAGAAGTGAGTCTTGCCTTCCTTAGCACAAGCGCTAAGCGATAATAATTCCTTGAATGATCTGATTGATTGGATTTCCAGTCCGAACCCCAAGATGGGGAATTCTAGAGTACACCACCAGGCAGATCCGGATGAACGGTCCCAGTGTGAGAAGATTCAGTCTTTCCCTCGGGTCAGATAAAAGTAAAAGAAGAGAAGTCAAAGTTCGTTAACCCCGACACCATTCAAGGTCCCAAGCCTTCGTCATTGCTTAAATCGCCCCTTTTTAAGCGCAAAAGACGAAACGTCTTCTCATTTTGAACGAGCTCACCCCATTGCCTTCTCTCTTTAGGGCAAAAGATCTTTCCTGCCTCTGCCCGATTCGACTTTTGATCTCCCATTTCGTAAATTGAAGCCAAAAAGGCTAGCTTTCTTCTCCACTTGAGATTGAACTCGGCGGAGTGACTATCGATTGAAGCGAAAAACGCCGACTTTCCTCTCCCTATAAATAGGTCGAGTGTTAAAACCCTCCACTTTGATCGTTTTGATCCCAATCCCCTCTTCGACAAGCTTGTTAAGCCAAAAGCACGAGCCGAGCTTTGAAGCAGAATTGTTCTTTCGCTTGACGTTTCGCCGAGCGTTCAATCCTGACTAAGCTGAACCCAAAGAATGATTATCAAACTGCGGTCATCGCTCATTAGTTGAATCTGGTGAGGGAAAACCAACTTCGAAAAGGTGGTTCTAAGAATTGAATTCCACAAGTTCAAACCCTATTATTATAGAAAGGGGAAGGTCTAAATCCTAGTTATAAAGTCGGGGTTCGGGCTTCCCGTAGTGAGTTCATCGATCGTCAATCTCAAGTCTGTAAGCGCCTTTTCCTGAGTCTGCCCATTTGTGCCTGGTTAATAAAAGAGCTCGTACCTTCTAGCTCCTCCTAGTTCGACAAGTGAGTCTGCTCGTCCTGCCTTCCCTATTTTATTTCCTAGAAGGTTTTCAATCCTAGGAGCTTGGTTCTGCTGCATCCCTATAGACAGGGGCGTCTTCGGTTTGTTAGGATTTCCATACCATCTCTGCCCACCTTCCTGTACTGACAGGTGAGATAAAGGGTCACCCCCCGGATCTCTCTTACTAAAGGTTAGGGTACGAGGTTATTTTACTGAAATCGAACCCAAGCCCCATCCCTTTGCCCGTTCTTCCAGCCCAATAAGTGGCTTTTCCTGAGTGAGCTCCTTTGTTTAATACTGTAATACAATAAGTAGTTGACCTTGCCCGCGCTTCCCGCTCTGGAGTCTGCTTTGGCGTCCTGTCTTCCGTTTAATGGATAGAGATGTGGGGTGATATCTCGTATGATCTGATCAATAGGCCCGGCATCTCGAGTGTTGCTGTCCCATTTCGACTGGCGAGCTAAGGGCTTCACGTAAGATCTGTATGATAAAAGAAGAGGGTTAAAGAAGAGTCGATCTTCCCTGGAGTGGGATCTTTGATTCAACCGAGCTGATTGAACAAATGATTCTGAAAAAGCTGTCTCTCGTGCGCGAAGTTGCCCCCACGTAGCAAAAAGGGGTAGGAGTCGCCGAAAGGTGGAGTTGGCGTCCAAAGGGTGGAAGAGTCGTCGCCAAATGCAGCCTTTTGAGTCGATTTGTTTTGAGATCTGGTCTCGTTTGATTCTGGGAATTGAATGGCTGAGTAAGATATAGAGGTAGGGGAAGCCGAGGAAGAACTGGATCTTTGCAACTTCTAATTTGAATATAAAGATAAAGGGCAGGCGAAGAAAGTGCCTCAACCTGTGTTTGGTTCCAGCAGGTCATTTCACCCCAGATGCAAGTAGTTCTGTTGTTTGAGATTAGAGCAGCAGACGGGGCTTCAGATGAAAGAAACAAGGGTCAAACCAAGCACAAGGGAAATGCTATAATAAGAAGGAGGTTTGAGGGCTTGAGGGTAATCGGTCGAACCAAAACAAAAGTGCTGTGGCACGTTTCCTAGTGGAAAATCGATTTCAGCCAAATCCCCTTTTTTCAAAAGGATGAGAGTTCCGATCTCATTCTACGGTCGACTCGGAGCGTTTTCAATCGTGAGTCAAGCTGACCCCACACGAAACTAAGAAGTCCAGCATTGATTGCCCAAGCTAAACTAAATAGAAGAACTCGGTTGCTAATGCTAATATGTAAGTAGCTCAAAGGTGCTGAAGAAGCTCCTTGCTTTAAGAAGCTCAACTTTCAGACCTAGGAGCTAAACCAAGCACAATTAAAACTCCTAACTCCTAGCTCCTATTTCACAACATATTTAAGCAACTTATCAAATAGGTTGTTCGGATAATCGGTTGGTGTCTAACTTAAATAAAGAGATTTTAATATCAAGCTCCGACATCGTATTCGCCTTTTGGCTAACCAGAGTCAGAATCGGAGTCAGGAAGCAGCGAATAACTCAAAAGCTTCTCAGAAGAGAAGTCGCCCATTCTAAAGTCAGGAAATGCCGTCAGACCGGGTCGAATAGCGCTCCAATCGAAGGGCGGGCGGTGGGAGAAATGAGCAAGCAAAGAGACTCACATGGCTTACTCGGTGAACCAAGTGAAAGAAGGAATTAGAAAGAGGTACTGGCTAGAGGACGGGTTACTCTACGCCAAGGGCGGGCTCCTATTCGTTCCCAATTAATGATCTAGAATTGCCGTACAGTAGTAGGAGAGAAGAAAAGAGGCAACGGCTTCTGTTCTGAAAGGCAGTTTAACCAACCAAGCGCTCCATAGAATTGGATGAGAAAGCCCGTTATCCGTATGATCAAACTGCTCCTGATGCGAAATTTTCTGGATAGAACGATGGATAGAATGGTCATCCTCCTAGGCTACTACTTGAAGCTCTCGGTTCTCCCGTGAAGTGGGCAAAGGGAAGTCGGAGCTTTTAAAAGAAATGATGTAAATGGACAAGCAAGATCAGCCCAAATATCCAAGACTTCGGAGAAGGACTGGCCTGATGAAGAGGAGGGAACGTGCCGTTTGAGAGGAAGCAAGGGATGAAAGCGGACTCCTCTAATCCTATAGCTGAAGGATGAATCCCTCCTCTCCCTCCTGCGTCGGAAGAGCTTGTTCCTCGAGAGAGTTGAAAAAAGATGAAAGCGTTCAATTCAGCTCGTTCCTCCGCCGCGCGTCACTGGTGGGGGCGCCATTACGGAGCAACCGAGGGAGAGGATAAGTCCAATGCGTATGAAGGGAAATGAGGGGAGATAGTTTCGCGATGGAACTGTCTTGAGCCGGCGAAATTTGGGTGGCACAGCATGGGATGTGCCTTAGTTGAGTCTCTCGGACGGAAAAAGGAATCAAAGGATTCCGTTCCATTTCCTTTGTTAAGGACAAGAGGCCGTAGCCCGATCTCAACAGGTTACCAGACGCGTGACTGAGTTCTCGGTTTTGGCAGTTCCACTTTTGGGCATTGGTTCACGACTGCGCTTTCAAAGGTAGTTCTGAAGGGCACCTGTTCATCCTGATCCTATACCTCCAAAGCCTGTTTCAGATCCGCCGCCGCGTACATACGATCCTAATGCTCGCTGTGATTATCACATGGGAAGCCCAGGGCACTGGACTGACAGATGCTACAACTTGAGGCATAGGATTCAGGATCTTCGTGATCAACCACAATTGCAGGGACTAAGGGAGTTCAAAGTCGAGCTTTAGATAGGAAGCCCAGCTTAAAACAAGAAACAAGCCCAATGTTATTAAAAATCCACTCCCGGCGCATGAAAGCAACACTGGGGCAGGATCGTCCACCAATGAAATCGACCACAAAAGAGTTCGATCCATCCCAGTTAATTACAACCCCCGGGGCCAAGGTCCGTCTGAATCTTGGAGAGGAAGATAATGCCGTATCAGTCTGTATGACATCCTTGTACCTCAAGAAATATCGGTTCGAACCACAGTTCAACTTAACTCTCGATGATGTTCTTCAAGGAATCAAGGAAAAATGGCTCCGGCCAGTGGCACCAGAGGATTTCCCTCTGATTGCTTATCACGATGACGGCACACCCGTTTACCAAGAAATAGTCAATCTCGAGACTCTCGCTCCCTACTTCAAGAGGGGCATTCTAAAGCCCACCAGATGGGAACAACGTATTATTGCACGAGCTCCCAATGGAAAACCTTTCCAAGACAAGAAGGCACTTGGCAGACTTGTCACGTCAAGTGGGAAGGTTGTTTTTGTGACATATGTCACCCCCCATGGTTTTGGGAACACATATTTCGTAATCAATTTGGGGATAAGCCAAAAAAGAGAATAAAGAGGAGAACTAAAAGGAGGAATAAACAAGCCAAAACAGAAGATCAGCCTATGGATCCATCAGAAGACTGGGATCTTTGCGAAGGAATCCAATCCTTAACGCTGAAAGAGGACCCCGCAGAGTATTCTCAGAAAGAAGACCCATCCCGACCCATCACTCCTCCCGGAATGAAAGTCCGTCTGAATACTAAAAAGGGGAAAAAAATCGCTGACGTTAATATGGTTAGCTCGTTACCAGCGGGATCCATAACAACCCCCTGTCGCGTTACTTATGCAGATGTGCTTCCCAAGATCGAAAAGGGATTGCTGTTCGCTGCTTATCCACGCGACTTCCCTATCATTGCATATCATCTCGATGGGACTCCGATCTATCAAGATGTCTTCACCAAAGCCGCTCTCACACCGCTCTTCGAAAAAGGAGTCCTTGTACCTGCAACAGAAAGTGCGTTCCCCATCATAGCCTATAAGCTCGACGGGACGCCATACTACCAAGATGAGAGTGATGATCTCCCCAAAAGCAAAAAGAAAAAGAAGAAGTCCAGCCAACAGATGCTAAAAGAAAGATATGAAGCAGGAGACCCAACTGTTGGCCTCTTAGGTGAACACTCAGGGAAGTTTGACTATTACGTCCAATACTCGAAGCCCCCTGAGCCTGATCCTGCATTGATACCACCGCTTCCTTCCTGGGACGACTATCCCCCTGTACCAACATATACCCCGGGACCCATAACGGGTTCGCTGGAAGAAACTGTGGAAAACACAGGATGCTGCTTCATACCTCCTCCAGAGACTCTACCGATCTTGGAAGCTAATGACTTCGATCAGATATACCAGAATCCGGAGGAGCAAGATCGTGCTGAAAGGGAGATAGTCAAGAAGGAAATTGATGAGTGGATGAATGAAGTTTACCCTAATGTGGCTGACAAGCTACTTTATGGGAACTTTAACCAGGACTTTCACGGGATGGATGCACGCACCTACGTTGAGAAGCACAGGGATCAACAAGGGAAATTTGACCCTTCTCAGCTCATTACTTCCCCAGGAGCTAGGGTGCGAATCAGAATCAAGGAAGAAAGAAATGAAGAGGAAGTAGCTGTAATCTACCCTAGCTCGACTCCTCCCCGAGGAAGAAGAGCAGGTTCCGAAGAAGCAACATCAACCGACCGGTCCGAGTTGACACATATGATGAGGGAGTTAGAGCAGCTCAAAGGACAAATGAAGATGATGGTGCAACTAATGACAGCTATGGTATCCTCCAGGGGAATAGAGCCCACCAAACTCCTCCCTCAAGTCCAGCAGCACAAAGAAGAAATGGACAAGCAGGTCAAAAAGAAGAGGGAATTCGATCCCCTCCCAATTCTGCCATCTCGTCTACTTCCAGAATTGATTGCATCCAAACTGGTCACTCCCATGCCTCCTAAACCGGTGAATCCTCAGGCTCCGGGATTCAATCCAGATGCAAGATGTGAATATCATATGGGAGGTATAGGTCATTGGACCAATGATTGCTACCATCTCAGGCATCGGATCCAAGATCTTCTGGACCATCAGTTGTTGAGTTTCTATTGGCGAGGGAGGAATGCGTATTACGCTTTGAAGAATCCATGCCCTTCATTGCAGGATGAATCAGAGAGTAGTAGTCTATGCAAGAAGAGAAAGACGTCCCAGATACAACCACCCATCTCACTCAAAGATAGGCTCGTTTGGCCTAAGGTGAAAGACGAGGATTGCACAGAGATTAACATGATATGCCCTCCGATCCGGCCTCAACACAGGAATAGCCCTGATCTGCACAACGTTATCTCCCAGATCGTTCAGAATGCACCAAATAGGCCTACGGTGGTTTCCTACCAAGGATCGGCCCCTCGATCCACCTACCTAGTACCAGTTCCATCACAACCGCAGCCCCTTGTCATCACCATTCCAAGCGCATCATTGACCGCACCAAAGGTTCCGCAAACCCTAACACCCATCTTCAAAGCCCATCCCAAAACCGATGGTTATCACCTATCCACCCTCGAAGGGACCCATCACTATCAGCCTCCCTCAATTGGAACCTTACACGGGAAATCATGCTGTGCCTTGGAATTATGGAGGCTACTACCGAACAAGGGGAAAAGATCGAGCCTGAGGTACTTCTGAATGCCTTCAATTCGCTTGAGAAGCCGTCTCTTCTTCGTAAAAATGTTCTCCCTCCCTATTCCAGACAAGACTCCTTGAAGGAGGCCAGAGTACTCTGCAGAGATTGATCCTGTTGTTCCCAGACCCGCCTGACTAAATTGCCGAAGTCTTCATGAGAGAACCAGGCAGCTTCCATTCTAAAAGGTCTGAGATCTCTTTGGGGAATGGGGAGGCCTGCAACATCAACCAAAAGGGGGCAGTGATCAGAATGAGTTCTTGGAAGATGGGACACCATGGCCTCTGGGAACAGCAGCTTCCATTGCATATTGGCCAACACCCTGTCAAGACGCTCTCTAATGTTTGAGGGGCCATCTCTGTTGTTGGTCCAAGTGCTACTAGGACCCTTAAACCCAAGATCAATGAGATTGCAACTGTTGATCACCTCATTGAATTGTAAACACCTTCTAGAGCTCACCGGGGCTCCACCATGCTTCTCAGCTTGGGAAACCACCTCGTTAAAGTCGCCAAGAACAAGCCAAGGTAGGCTATGGGCTTCACAGGTCTGAGACAAAGCTGACCAAAGAAACTCTCTGTTCCTCGGATTAGGACTAGCATAAACCGCAGAGCAGAGCCAATCAGCATGATCATTGCATGAGAACAGAACATCCACCTTCTGGCTGTTTGAAGCTAAGATCGTCGTTTCCACGAGGTCCGACTTCCACAAAAGCCAAATACCCCCTGACCGACCATTCGAATCCACCACATGACTTTCACCAAAGTGAATCTCAGAGATGACTCTCTGAGCATTGGCCCCTGCAAGCCTTGTTTCAACTAGCACGACCACCACTGGGCGGTACGTGACGATCAAATCTCTGATGCTTCGCAAAAAATTGGCATTCCCTGCCCCCCTACAATTCCAAACAAGGATTTTCATGGGGAAACAATTGGCAAAAGGTTTCTTATTCTTGGATGAAGAACACCCATCATTCAGACATCCTTGACTCATCGTCAAGGCGGTCATCCTCTCCAACAGATCTTGCATTATCGCGATCTCGTAGATAGGTTGGTCCCCCAACATTTCCCGAGTCTCCACCAAGCACTTCACAGTGTTGATTCTCTGATCCACCACTATTAGCTCCGGTTGGCAGATCTCCTCTGTAGCAAGGATGTATAGAGCATTCAACTGGAGGTGTTGACTCCGTACCAAGGAGGGGACGGAGTAGAGCTCGACTGAAAGGAGAGGGGACGGGGTCTCTGCGGGAGTTACTGACGAATCCTCCATGGTCGATCTGGTTGGGAGGAATGGTAGAGGTGACGGGTGAAGGTGTGTTGAGATTCTCCGAAATCCAAAGGAATGGTTGGAAGCTAACCCCTCATCAGGTCACATATCGGTGTTAGAGCTCGACTAAAAGGTATTCCTGCGGATGAGACTTAGTTGGTCTATATTACCCCAGTGGCTCGCCCTGCCCTTCCGATAGCACCTAAGTCTGGTAGCTCAGTTGCTCCTAAGTCCGGTAGTAGGGTAGGGGTGGAAGAACCTTTACTTAAGGGATTTCCGCAGCTTTCTCTTCCTTAGCACAAGCTAAAAGCGATAATAATACCTTCTTAAATGAAAGTAAAACACGAAAAGAAAATAATTTAAGAGAATAGTTTACTAGGGAAGGGAATCGTGTACTGAGCTAGATAGCTACCTTATAAAGCTTGAAGTAGGTCGGAAGCTACCCGCGAAAGAGAAGCTACCACAAAGAAATAGGTATAATAGGTAAGGGCGAAGTCATCTGGCAAGGAGTTGATTTGAAAGGGGAATTTCATTCATTAAGTCAGCAAAGCTTGAGGGTAAAAGAATGAGGAAGTAGCAAAAGAAAGACTGATTAGCCCTTACCTGGCAGTTTTCATTATGTGTTCTTTGCCTTACTCTTAGTGTAATAAGGAGGACTATAGCAATAGCTAAGGGTTGGGCTTGTTAAAGAGAGAAGATAAGGAGAACTCCCTTTTTGGAATAAGTAATCCAATCTCCCTCGCGCGAGACATTCTCAATGATGATTCCAGGGTCGGCTTTCGAGTTGAAACTACTTCTTCGACTTCACTTTCGGAATCTTTTCTTTCTTTCACTTAAGCTTTCGAGTACCCTATCTTTCCTTTCTTTGAGTTCCTGCCTTCACCTTCTAGAGCCCCTTGACTTAGTAGGGGGAAGACGACAGAGATTCGATTCCGGATTCGCCCTATCCACCATAAGTGAGAAAGGTAAGAAGTAAGAAAGATATATACAGATCTTAATAACAAAAGGTATTATTATCGCTTAGCGCTTGTGCTAACCGGAATGCTAGACTGAGAAAGGGAAGGCTACCAGACTGATACAGGAAAGGAAGATCTATTTCTAAAGGAATCGGTATTCGTGGACGGAGCCTATCTTTTATGGCTTCGCCTGCCTTTCACTCCTATTCTCTTAATATAATATATTATACTGAGCTAGCTACCTTTCTCCGAGCTCCTAGGCTAACGCGTATCCGTTTTCTTGCTTCAAAGAGTCCCTTACTCACAAGTAGTACAGTTAGAAAGGAATTATTATCGCTTAGCGCTTGTGCTAAGGAAGATAGTTGAAAGAAGGAAAAGGGTAAAAGGGTATTCTCCTGTAGTTAGGTCCCTTAACTTAACTCGTAATTCCGGACTGGCGAAGCATGAGGGGAGAGGTCAGATTTGAAACACAAAGAAGAGTCCTTCCCCCCAAGCCCTGTGCCCTCTAAAGTACTTCCTTGTCGCTCCAATCCCGCATATTCGCACAATTAAGGCGCTCATCCTATGGCTGAAACAACATCACGGCGTTCAAACTGCCTTTGCACTGCGTGTTCTCATCTAAGCATGTAGGACGTGTTCACATCGACACCAAGCCAGCCTTACTCGCCCTAATGAATAAGCAGAAGAATCCCCTCCCGGGGTCATATTCTTCGAACAACTTGCCTCTTCCACGTCTGGAACAAGCTCCACATACTTGGTCGATCCAACATCAGGTGATGGGAATAAGATGGAAGGGTGCTTTGCGCAACGATCCACTAGCCGGTACAGACAGAAAGAGAATAGATCTGCTCAACTTCCTTAGCACAAGCGCTAAGCGATAATAATTCCTTCCCAACCAGATAGATTCTGACAGCATCGGATCCCACCCCAGCCAGTCCAAACATCCATTCAGGCACCCCAACCCCCTATATAGTCTGGCCGAGCACCCATTTCACCCAAGCTTCGGAGGAAGGACCTGAGCTTGTGTTTCATATGCTGCATGGTGTCTAATTTCTGCATGGTGTCTCATATGCCTCGTAGGTGTTATATATGCTGCTTCATTTATATATCTCCAGGCCAGGTGTTATACTGCAGACAAGGGCACAATCAGGTGAGGTGATGTTTTATATGCTGCATGGTGTTATATATGCGTCGGTAGATATAGCGGCAGTGGTAATATATATGGTTACTTACCTAAAATAAAAATCAAAATAAATACCGTGCTATAGTACAGGCGCCTAGCGCGTTGACGACTGCTTGGTCCATCTATACCCGGTTCATATACGGCCCTTGAATATAGAGCCCCTGATTGTTATACAGCCCTTGGTTCAGAGAGATGAATGGTTTTGTTCCTTCTAGCATACCCCCGGTTGTGTTATAGGGCCAACCCCCCCCCGGTTACATATTGGCTACTGGTTGGTCCATCTACCCCGGGAGGATCAAGGCGGGCTACAAGGCTGCGAGGATCAATAGTGAGTGATTCCTTCTAACTGAACGGGTTCCTTCTAACTGACCCTGTTCCTTCTTAGCCGACTCCCCTGGTTCCAGATTGATGGAGCGAAATGCGATAAGGCTGGTGCAATAAGCGAGGGTCCATAAGGCAGGTTGGTTGAGTACCTGGAGTTAGTCTGTCGAGTTTCACAATTTGGTTTGAATATTCAATATCGCTTGCCCCTTGATTGATCACCGCTTTTCCCCTTGCAATTATCCCACTTCAACCGGACAGAAGCATCGAACCTTGAGGTTTGAAGGATGGATCCACACTTCCCCTGATCGCTATCGCTTGCCCCTTGAGGTTGCTTGGTGGATAGATACTTCCCCTTTAGCTTGGAACCTGCCCTTTATGCTATATCCAATTAAGCCCTTAAATCGGACAT
>Ga0224573_1000098_pt1 | contig 12089 bp, 7 predicted proteins | sample CRU1metagenome_FD_189088 | JGI IMG/M metagenome (GOLD analysis project Ga0224573, IMG submission 189088) | Spruce roots microbial communities from Bohemian Forest, Czech Republic - CRU1 | ecosystem: Host-associated > Plants > Roots > Unclassified | place: Czech Republic: South Bohemian Region... | reverse complement strand
GATGAAGCCATCCCTTTATCTGCTTTGGGTCTTGCTTGGTAGGAAAGGGGTATTCGTGGCTGCTCTGCTGCTTGGGCTCACTTCGTTTGGTTGGCTTGCAGGGCGTGAATGAAGGGTTGAATAACCAGCGCGGAAGGGAAACCTATAAAATAAAGGGTTGAGGGATTTGGAGCCAGAGATGGGACTTAGATTCTCCCGAGCTAAGACTTCATTCTCTGGATGAAAATAATAAGGGGTTATTATAAATACTCAAGCATGGAAAATAAGGAATAAATCCCAATACAAGGGAATCGCCCCCATCAGCTTGTAAAGATCAGCTGCTTCTCCCGTCCACCAAATTGCTAAAGTGACATATTCAAGGTAAAGGATTGGGAAAGGAAGCACAACTAATAGAAGGGACATGCAGATATCCCCGCCGAGGCTATGGATGCTCGCTAGCAGCAGAGCAAGGTCTGTGACATCATGGTGACTCCATTGGGGCTATGGACGCTAGTGGGCAGTGGAGCAACACCTGAGGGATACTATATTCAGGAATGGGGAAAATATTTCACCCCATATACAATAAGCCCTGTGATTATGATTTGAACCAGGATCATTGATTCATGCTCTAAAGAAAAGAAACCTCATCATTAGTTCGGGAAAGCCTATTTTCTTCGATGGCGGCCCGTTGGTCTTTAATCTAAAGATCCTAAAATTTTATATAGTGGGCTCACTTCAAAGTAACTTATCTGGTGGGGGGGCCTTGGCCAGCATTTGTAGATTAAGAGACGAGAGACGTTGGTTTCTATCAAGGTCAGGGGGAAAGGGCCGATGACCCGCCCCAACTACCTAGTCGCCTGACTTCTGTGCTTGTCTGCCAACCGCACAAGAGGGCCCTTACTGTAAGTCGCCTTGCCCTAGTGTAGCCCAGCAGACAGGGCCTTTCAATCAATGCTGGCTGGCGCTTGAAAAGCCTTACTGAAAGAAAGCCAACCTTTATCCTTCTGTATTCACCTTTCAAAGCTTTATTTAGATTCTCATGATTTCTCAGGAAGGGCTGTGAGAAGGGTTTATAAGGATCTTACTGGGTAAGCAGACCAGGACCTTACTTACCCAACGACCTTACTGCCCCTAAAAGAAGGAAGGGTCTAGAGAAACACTACTTTACTTTACTTTAGGCTTACCGATAATTCGAAGGTGATTTTACTGAAATGGGAACTGAAAGGGTAGTAATTCACGGAACGAACAAGAATAAGGACCAGAAGCCCAAACCCCAAGTGCCAAGATCCTTCCGCCCTCATCATATGAGAAGAGGGTCTTATTACCTACCTCTAGTGAATCTCGAAGTAATAATACCAATGAATCTGGTGCCTATTAAATGCCTACCACTGCTAGATGGCCTCGGGACAGATGCATGTTTCGGGATATCAATGCACAGAAAGACCCCTAACAATCCCTGACCCATAACATAAAGCCTTTATTTTAGAATAGCTATATGAGGACAATATGGGTGGGTAGAAGTGGGGGACTATAGCTTGGCCTTCAGAGAGTCCGGCTCGCTCACGTTCCTTGGTTTACCCATTCACTATTTCTGAGATAATATAACCATGAATGTTACCAATTCGAGATACATACTGTAAGTGAAGAAGGGGTGAAGAGAGTGCTTCATCGGCTCTCTATCTGGTCTTGTCCTTGAATACCGGGGAGTAGAAGAGTGGCACCAACATGACCAAGAGCTTTCATAAGTCGTAATGAATGGGTTCTGGCATGAGAAAGAAGGAGTCTATTCGATTATCGATATAACGGAAAGGCTATGCATAGAACTTAGTAAAGCACAGTCATGAATTAGCAGGTAATGGATAATGGGCAGTGCTTGAGAAGGCCAATGTTTACTTTGACGGAAAGGCTATATTGAGATTTGATTCCAAACTACTCTTATCCCTCCCAATCAAATTCTTTCTTTCATATCACCTAATCTCAACAGCTGAGCGCATCAATTACGGATATTTCTCTTATGGCACAGAAATGAATACAAGAGAAGTGGTGTTAAGAGCAGTGTCAGGGGTCACACTCTCTGAAATGGGTATTGATGATCCTCTGGTAAGATTACCTTACCCACCCCAACTGGGCTGTTTCTGCGTTTGAGCTTGAGGGCCCATACTCCAGTTTGCTTAACAAACTATTGTATCATTACTTTACTCACTCCACTCCGCAGAGATTTGAATCAAGTGAAAAAGGAGTTTTCAAGAAGTTTGGCATAGCGCGGCTGCTGCTATAATACTCCTGAAATTAGTGTTTCACCTTGACATTGTCTCAGTTGTCGAAGCCAATAGGCTCATGTTGCGGCTACAGGAATTGAGAAAGACAGGACGGAGAATGAGATCAGATCACCAAGCGTAATACCATGAAAAACCACGTTGGCAATTAGCGAGCGGCCATTGAAGTCAAGCGATCTGGGCTGGGATTTGGGATGGTTTATGTGTATGAGGCACGACGGCACGACAGAGTTTAGAAAGGGTTTGCGGAACAAAAAAAAGATCAGATACAGTCCTCGAACAGCATTCCTCTTCCCTCTTGTCCAGTTACTTCAAAGGAGAAAGAGCATGCGCCAAGAAAATGCGCACGAAAAAGAAAAAGAAAGTGAGAACAGCCAGCCCGGCCGGAAGGGATACGGGGTAGAACGCGGAAGAATGGAGAACCAAATCTTAAAAAAAGAAAGACGAATACCAGTCTTTCCCTAATATCTCCCTGCCCGACGTCTTTTAAGTCTCGTTACACGTCGGTAAGCAGAGATAGCATAAAGAAAGAGAAAACACCACTCCATCCCGGAAAGGCCAAGTCCGGGCTGTCCACTTATGAAAGAAAGAGAAAGATCTACCACAAATGATTCAGAGGCCATTAGAGGCCCCTGTATATCCTTTTTTGGGGGTCACTGGCAGCTCAATGACTCCAGACCCCCAAAACGACCTCTTTCACTTCACAACCCTTCATTGACTCGACTTAGCTTATGTACTTAGATACTTGGCTTTATGCACTTTACTCACTTATCTCCTTGGCCTTGGCCTGGCTAGTTACCGAAATGAAATATGTCAATACGGTAAAGTAGAGCAACACTTCGTTAATTGATCTATGGAGTTGAGTTATGGCTTGCTTATTTCCTTGGCTTGGCCTTGGCGCTTTCCACTGATGAGCTGAGCTGCCTAAAGTAGTAAGGACTTGCCTCCTGGAGATATCTGTCTCACTAAGCGGTAACCTCGCTACCTCACCCCACTTCTTATGCCCGCTTTTCTTATGGGCCAAGGCCAGGAAGGAACGAAAAATAAGAAGTGCGTGTAGCAATAGCAGGAAGGCAAAGATATGGGGATAACGTAACACTTACTACTTTGCCCCCTTTAAAGGCCTAACTCTTTTTAGCCCCGTATTTCTCTGAAAAATCGATACCCTCATTCCTAAGAAGATAAATGGTTCACCTACCCTCTTTGTCTGCACTTTAAGTTCCAACTCCTCATCTTGAATGAATGAGAGAAGGCATTGGTGAACTTCCTCTATGCTTTTGCTATCCGTTGGCTGACTAGCCCGAGTGCAGAACGCGACAAGCAAGTCGTCCGCATATCGAGCGTATCGGATAGGATAGCTTTTTAGCAAATGATCCATCTTATGGTCAAATTGGTGTAAATACATGTTCAATAAGATGGGTGAGGGTGAACATCCCTGGGGTATACCGATATTGAGTCCTGCATAGCTTTTCCCACTATCATCCCGAATATCGGTCTTGATAAACCCACGAATGAGATTCACTAGAAGGGGATCCTTAACGAAGTATTCAACTGCGCTCAGCAACTTATGATGATCCAAGCGATCAAAACAACTCACTATATCAGCGGATATGAAGAGATCTATAGATCCCCAATTTAGCATATCCGCAAATAAGGAATTTCAAATCGCTTGTCCGCATCGGGCAAGGTGCTAGTCCCCCTTTTTATCCGGAACCCATGTGAGCATGGAAGAAATAGGTTATTTAAATTCTAACTAAGCACTTCGGAAAGTGCGTGCATTACAATGATATCTTTCTTATGGGGCTTCGTTATCGGTCGGAGTTTGCCGGGCTTGTTTGGCTTGGGCCGGAAAAGTCTCTGCATCGTTCTAAACTGGAAAGAGTCATTCTTGAGATCGCGAAGGACCTTTTGCACCTCCAGTGGAGATAGATCATACTTTTTTCCTCGAACCTGGAATATAGAGTTAATACGAGCGAGTAGTTGTTGCATTAGATCCCCCTTTTTCCCCTCAAAGCCCACATCAGCCCTTTGTGATGTTGTACTTAGAGCCTTATCTCCTTTCCCCATAAAGTGAGAGAAGGCAGGCAAGGTGAGCAAGAGAAGTGGAAGGGGCTGGGCCTGGGGTACCCTCACTCTAGCCAGCCTACGCTTCAGTAGCGCTAATCTGGCCTTATCCTTTCTTTCCTTTCTGAGCCATTTATGCTCTTTCTAGAGAGTGTGGTTAGTTAGAGGAAGGGAGGTAACCTAAAACTGGTGGATGTGAGAGAGGCCCTGGTTGACCAGGACATAATAAACCACACTAGCCCCCCCCACTGTGTGGGAAGCATGTAAACTTACTGGAATTTGGAAAGCGAGGGAGGTTGTTCAAGATTAGCAACTCATGGGACTCGCCGAGGTGCAAAAGATTCCTGTCGTATGCTGAGAGGGGTCCCATAGCATCCTCCAAACTCGAAGGTCCATTGAATTTGGATCAATCTCATGAAGACAAAAAGCATCCTCTTCCCACCGTGAAGTCATTCGTTAGTCCCCTCCTTTAGTCCCTTCTTTCCGCCGTTTTATCCTTTATTTCCACTGTTGTATCCTTTATTTAAACACACTATGTGTAGTCTCCTATATATGAGTTATAGAGGCGATTAGTTCTTCTTCGATCTACTATCAGAGACAACCTGCGTGATCGTAGTGATACGAAATCGAGTTGTTTTAACGATGCCTAGTTTTCGAACAGACCAATCACTCACCGGTATAGTATGGTATGGTTCCGGTACGAGCTATTCAATCTAGGGAGGGCTACTGGGGCTCTTCTCGGGATATACTAGCGCAGTGCCAAGGAGCGATACCTTTCCAGTCAGAATCTGGAACCAGGTAGTGGAGCAGAGGATCCAGTGAGGATAACGAACTCGAAGGAAAAAGTCCTACCCTAAGTGGGGTAGGAGCCTACCCTACCTGACCTTACCCTACCGTACCCTTTATTTATAGGTATAATATAGCAGCGAGCAGGCAGTGAGTGGGCCAGCCAATAGCGCCCCGCCACCACAGTCTATGACATTCCCCGGCACTCGAAGAACCATGGGACACTCCACTCGACTCTATATAGAGCAAGGAAGTATTAGGAATGAAACAAGGACCTCAATTATCATATCAGCGCGGAGATTGAACCAAGGGCCTGTGCCGGGGCGATCCCCTTGTCTTTCGGGAGGAGTGAAGAGCCCTTCTAGTAGCTAGCACTGACCTATTCCGAAACAGAGGTAATGCGAAGGAATGGGGCCAGTCCAGGATCTTACTTTTCCTCGTCAGAGAGAAATAACATAAGCTCTCAACGAGACGATCTGCACGCCACACCACACTCTACACACAAGCTGGACTGGACAGCTTCTTCTATTCATTTCATTAGAGTTCCGGTAAGGGGAGGGATAGTCATTGATTTGCTGATGCTGAGAAGGTGAAAAGGTAAGTTCGTCCCCTTCTTCCGGTCACCCTTGCGTGGTAAAGGTGGGGGAGGGCTGATCTCGTCCCATCACTTCGTTCGTGCACCTGTCACACCTTCCCCTCACTTCTCATTGGATCTTTCTTTTCGGGGGTAGAAAGAAGGACGGGGGGTTCCTACCCGATTGAGCGGGCTTGCCATCTGTAAGTAAGGTTGGAAGTTGAGAATCGGAGTAGCGTGTCTTTTCTATACTATATATGTATGTAACCCCCATTGTGCTTTCGAGCATTCTTTCTTCAGTAGCGGTTGTAAATATCATTCTCTTTTTTAGAGCCGTCGGTAATATTCACCTCGCCTATCGGTAAGTCGGTATAACCTCCCTATTATAGGTCATCATGGTAGGTGGTCATGGTAGACCTCCGCTGCGCTTGGCAGTGAAGAAATAACTACTTCATAGCTTTCGTTGATTGTACACGTCTTCGTATTTCATTTATCCATTCAAACCTTATATTTTCTCCGCGATTGGAACTATCAACCGGACCAACCAAGCGGATAACCCATGCCTTTAATTCTTAACAGCCTTAAAATAAACCCATCAGTGGTTCGGCCGAGCATGAGTGAGGCCGGGCCCCCGGCTCAAAAAAGCAGGAATAAGGTAGGTAGTTTCTTATTGTTAGCCCTATCCATACTGGTGTACTTTCTGTAAGTGAGTGAGGAGATAATTTCTTATTGCTAGCCCTGTTTGACTTGAAGAATATAGGTAAGTGAGAGTCGCAAGTTGTATGCTTTCCTCGAAGTTGATTGAGGTTATTGCTATGACTATAGATGAATGCTTCTCTAGTATAAGGTCTAACCTCAGGATTCAGGTAAGTTTAGTGAGGTGGTGAGTTTAGCTTGTTGATTCCCTGGCTGGCACATTCAATTGAATTTCATTTCTTTGTCGGAGCAAGAGCTTAATGAGCCGGTATAGCAACTTAGTAAGCCAGTTCTAGTAGTGGCGACCGGGTTATCATGTCCTGTAGGGGCCTACAGACGCACCAATTAGCATTTGATGACTAAATAACCCCTATTCTAGTACGTTTATTATTCCTTAGTAAAGTGTGTGTATAGTCTCTTGACTGTGCAGGTTGACCACTATCAATACTTAAGGCACTAACAAAATGTGCGTGTAGGGAATTCCAATGGTGCCGCCGTGAATAGGGGATTGGAATGCGGCCGCCAGATAACTACCATGCATGTGGGGCCACCAGATACGTACCCGGCAGCACAATTGGTATCTAGTCACGTCCGACCAACAGGCATTTTAAATCGAACCACCGCCACACGAGTTGGCATCTATCATTACACCGAATTACTACCATCCAACCTCACTCAAATAAGCAGTCCATATAATACCTTACTACCATTTGCCTACGCCACTATATCCATTCGCTCACTTTTCATGTAAGTTAGCTCGCCAATCGAAGAATCAGTAGTTTCAGTTCCATATTGCAAGCAGCTAGAGCACAGATACAGGGGCAAAGACAGAGACAGAGGCAGTTGAAGCACCTGTTGAAGAATCAGATCCAGTAATTTAACCTTTATATGCAGAATAAGCACCAATTTAAGGAGTAGCAGTTTACCCGGGACTGGTTCTTCGATGAATGGCATTGGAACAACGTCAATTGGATATGGGTCTCGATCTCGATTAACTGAATTTCCAATTGATGGGATTGCTGTTTGAACTTGATCTCCATCTTGATCCATCGCTACTAATGCTTTTGCAAATACTGAATATAATAATTGCGAATGCTCCGGCGTCTTTAGGTAAATAAGAAGTAGTGGTCAAGAAGTCGGAAATAAGGTAGAATGCCCGGGCTATAACGGGTGGGATATATAGGCCTTTGTCTCTGCCTTTTATGCTCCCACCTATGACTATGCCTTTGCTTCATAGATTTAGGGAATAGAGCATTTGACTAAAGAAACTATACGCATCATGGAGCGTTTTACTAGGGAAACCAGACGCACTTTTGGGCGGCGTTTCAATTAGTAAACCAGATGTGGTAGTAGATCCCTAGCTAGCAGCATATCCACCACCGGGTTGAGACCAAGTTGCAGATCCAGGTGGAGAACCAATTAAAATGTAAGGAGAGGATGCGCAAGCACGCTCGACTGTAAGCACGCTCGACTGTAAGGAGAGGGTGAGGCAGCGAACTCTCGACCAACGGGAGAGGAAATTCTATACTCTTTATTTTTTTATTTAAAGTATCGGAATGCAAATGTCGATGTGGTGATGGAATCCAATCGATCAATGGGTTGTCTGATCCCGTATCAATAATGGGTTCGGGTTCCACGGTTGGCAGAAAAAAGAAGATTATGCGGTGGTTCATGAGGGAAGGAATCATTTCATAATCGTATCGCTGTGCATCATATAAGAAATAGAATGTTGATCTGTCTCGTATCGTCTCATGCAGAATAGCTGATGATCTATCTGGTGTAAGTGAGAGCTACTGTAGGATCCCCCACGCTACGGCAGGCACACCCACCCTTCTTCTTTTTTCGTATCTGAAATGACCGACAAGCAAGACCAGACGCGTCCGGCCCAGTACCTAATAGCAGAGTTTGCAGCCCAATACAATATAAGGAAGAAGAAGGCTCTTTGTCCCAATCTTTATTTCATATTATCCCAACCAACCAATCTTAAGGCGGCTGAAGGCAATCACTATTTTTGGCCATTCATTTCTTTAGGGAGAGTTTTGAGAAAGTAAAGAGAGATGTGTTACCTTGGGCCAATACCTAGGCTAAGATGTGTTACCTTGGCAAAGCTCTCCCGACAAGGACAAGTAAGAAATCAAGTTCTCCTTGGCAATTAGCCATGTTTACCTTGCCCCCCCTCATCAATAAGTAACTTGGACAAGCAATAAATTCCTCTCCCCTACCCTAATTTGAGAGCCTGCTTGCGCTATAATAATAATTGAGTCCCTCATCGTCCCTCCGGGGCTTCCTACAGGGGTTAGCGGAATAATGCCTTACCTACTAATGACCCTTACTTACTGATGCTTGGGGGCTAGGTGGGAGTGAAACAAACACAGAGATCTGCCGGGCGGAGGCTTGTAAGAAAGGGCAAGCAAAGGCTTGACTCAGCTCGACTCTTCGTTTCAGCCGCTTCAAAATGATGTCCTTAAAATAACCTCTATTTCATCGGCCTGATTGATGTGGTGTGAAAGGCCCTGAAGCAAGGCGAAAAAACCAACAGGCAGTGGTTTGGTGCTAGCGGTGGGCGGCCTGTTAGGGAGGGTACAAGCGCGGGTTGGACGTTGGGCAAGCCTCTGTTAAGGGGCATCACTCTTCTCAAATGGGATATCCACCGTCGACAGAAGTTCTCTTGAGTTAGTGAGCAAGAAACGCCTTCTTATTGTACCTAGAAAGGCCCTTCAGCCAGGCGGACACCCCGAAACCTACCTAATAGGTGTGAGTGAGATGTCATTTGCCGGAGATCAGAGGCAGTTAGGCTAAATGCCGTATCACAGGTTGCCCTTTCAAGTTCAATCAAGTGGGTGGGTGGGCGAGGCAGGTTATAAGATACTCTTTCTGGTTAACTGCATGCACGCGAGATCTCGGTTAGGATAACTACTTTCATGTCGGTAAATACTATGAGCATGCTAAGTGATTCGTTGGGCCAAGATATTATTTGATTTTATATGAGAAGAGATTAATTAATATGATTACACACACACCAGATTCAGATTATGCTCCGGCTGGCTAACCATATCCCGGTCGATCTATGGATCCGAAGCTCCAGATCTGGCTCTGGCTCAACCGCAAGAAACACGGAGAAAGAATGAGAAATGCTACGCTTCGGGGCTTCGGGTCGTCATAAATGGAAAACCTCGGGTCGAACATATTTTTTCCACTTAACCTGAAGATCCATTTCCATTGAATTCTGATTAGATAAATGTGGCTGGCCCCAGAAACGAACACTTTCGAAATAATTCCATCCCGCTCAGGTGTGGGTGGGACGGGGGAACTCCCTTCCAACCCACACCTATCTATCTATATTATATAAGCGAGCCGAAGAGCCTTTTATTGGTCCCCCTACGACCCGGTACTTACTTGACTTGACAATGAGGAAAGGCAACCACTGAAGAAAAGAAAGGGGATTCGATTTGAAAGGGGGGAGTCGAGTCTATTATCTACGTATTAACAACTTGTTGAAGGAGATCGCATCGCAAATTCGAGTGATAAGGAAATCGCATATATCAAAAGGCGGCTGGTAAGGTCGAGCTGCACAAAAGAGGAGACGATGTAGCCAGAATGCTACAAAGTGATCATATGATGATATGCCCCCATAGAGATTATTAAGTAGACTTATGCAACTCATTTAGGTTCATTTGTGCTTCGCTATCTCGAGAGACAGGGAGGAGGAACTTTTAGACCCGCATTTGGATTGTGACGATGCCTCAGTGTAGAGTAGCGTCGGTGGGTATGGTGGGAGAAGCGGATGAGGCAGGAGGTGGTGCAGGACAGGGTGGGCCTCGGGTCAGTCAAAAGATTGCTTTGTTTTTAAGCTATTGAATCATTTTGTTGAGGGTCGGAGAGCCCTAGTCTCAGGCTGCACCTTAATAGAATCGTAGGGCTGGCACCTTAATAGAATATGCCTGGCAGGGCTGTGCTCTAGTCCGGGCAGGGTGGCGCCTTGGTCCAAGTAAAAAGACAGTTTGTTTGCATATGTGATTCGTGCTCTTCGTTGTTCGATCTTGACTGATCTCGAGCCTTTCGTCTTGCTTTCAATCGGTGAAGCTTTAATAATGGAAAACTGGTTCCCACAGGGCTTTATCCCACCTCCCCTTGTGGTTTAGTGAGGAACAGCCCTGTCCGAATCTCATCGATATCTAGTTTTTAACTACCACATACTTGTTTCATAGCAGCAGAAAGATGAATGATTCGCGGCAGAGAATATAATGAGGAATGGCGGAGAAAAGAGATACCTGTCCCTAGTCGTTCTTCGTTCTGGGTTTGATGCGCTATGACAATTGGTAAATAATGGGGAAACCATACGGGGTGAGTGGGATAAAACTAGGATTTCGGTGTAGCGAACGGCCTAAATTTCTCTTGTACATAGTGGGGGGTGCTCTTCATAATACTCCATAGGACAATCTGCTCAATCAATGTAGCTAGAATGAGGAATTGGCAACCAAAAAAAACCTGGAATTTATAAAAGGGGTAGGTGGGCCAGCTCAATACATATGTCACATTATTCATCAGTAGGGAGGCGTTCTAGAGGTTGAGGCACGAGAATAGGCCCACCTATAATTTAAGTTATTACTATAGGGAGGGATTAGCGCGCTTTCAAAAAAGTGACTCATAGTAGGAGAAGCCGCGGCCGATCTGCATATTGAGGAAAATGAATACCATTTGAAGTGAGGTCGATCCACCCAGGAACATTGGTACATAATACTGAATGGGTTTCAGGCGCCCGGCTCGAACTAGATCTTTGCCAAGGAATCAAGAGTATAGTATCTCGTGCATGTACTTCTGTGGGTGTTTAAAAAGAGGACCCTTAGGTATTCATCCCATCTCCGAACTTCTTGAGATGTAAAGGCGGCGGTGCTTCGACGAAAAGAATTCCCGCGGGGATGATGGATCCAGCTTTCCCTAGGTGCTCGGGATCTCCTCTCCTGCTAACGAGAGTGCCTTGTTGCTCCTGTTTCCCAATACTATGAAGGTTCTCCGACGCCACAGATACAGAGATAGATCAGTGATCTATTACGCTTTCGTAAAAGCCGATCGATCTTTAGTTAGTTGGGAAATCACATTCTCTCCTATCTCTAGTTAATTGGTTTCGAAAACGACTCACCTTACCTTATCTACGAAGTGGACTTGATTCAGTCAGTGATACCTCATTGACCTTTTTCCATTTCATGGATGAGAAAGAAAGGAATTACTTGACAAAAGATCATGTGATTAGTGCCTGCTGGCGCAGGAGGAGCTCGATCCACTATACATATTTCGATCATGTCCTTCTTTAGTCTAGTAAATCCCGTTTCTTTTTCCAATCCCCTCGAATCCAAAACGATTGGTTCTCAGCAAACTACTGGATCTCTACCAAAGATGGATTTCTACCAAAGCGATTATCTACGTATTAAAAACTTCTCTCCGAAAGAGATCGACAAGAACACCAAGGACGAAAGACACTTCCTTAGGAAAAGCCTGCCTAATGAACCAGCCTAAGGTTCAAGGCCTCTTTCTTTAAAGCCTAAGGTTATTGGATATGAGGCGGGATAAGCTACTGGGTCAACTGTGTTAACTACTTAATCATACATAGGGGAATATAGATAGACCACCCATGAGCACAAGACATGCACCTGACTACCCTACCATAACACACGGTCAAACTGTTCCAAACTACGTAAGGGAAAGGAATGCTACCA
>Ga0224573_1000096_pt1 | contig 12200 bp, 5 predicted proteins | sample CRU1metagenome_FD_189088 | JGI IMG/M metagenome (GOLD analysis project Ga0224573, IMG submission 189088) | Spruce roots microbial communities from Bohemian Forest, Czech Republic - CRU1 | ecosystem: Host-associated > Plants > Roots > Unclassified | place: Czech Republic: South Bohemian Region... | reverse complement strand
TATATATATATATATATATATATATATATATATATATATATAAATCAATCAAGTTGCTTTGTTTTATTTTTTAACTAGTATTTACAATAATTTATTTTAAATTGAAAATGGTAGCATTTGTATTAAAAAGTTGGTGCATTCACATTATATACCATAATAATACAAACAAAAAGGAGTTACTTTGTTTTCTTTTTTAATAGTGTTTACAATAATTTATTTTAAATTGAAAATGATAGCATTTGTATTAAAAGGTTGGTGCATTTGTACTATATACGATAATAAATAATAAAAACAAAAATGAGTTACTTTGTTTTCTTTTTTAACTAGTGTAAACACTAGTTAAAAAAGAAAACAAAGTAACTCATTTTTGTTTGTATTATTGTAAACACTAGTTAAATTATTGTTTGTATTATTGTAAACACTAGTTAAATTATTGTTTTCTTTTTTAACTAGTGTAAACACTAGTTAAAAAAGAAAACAAAGTAACTCATTTTTGTTTGTATTATTGTAAACACTAATTAAATTATTGTAAACTTACAATAATTTATTTTAAAGTGAAAATGGTAGCATTTGTATTAAAAGGTTGGTACATTCTCACTATATACCATAATAATACAAACAAAAAGGAGCATTGTGAAATTCTATCTACCTAGAAGTCTCAAAAATACAAAAGTACTTCTTATACTTTGGCCTAAAATTACTTATTTAAAAGAGATGTTAAGAAAACTACTAGTGTACACCTTGAAATATTGACCTAGAATTAAAATTTATTTAGAAAACATTAAAAACGTAAAGTTTAGAAAAAGACATGTTTGTTAAAGTCTTCCTACTTGATGGATGTTGAGAAATGGAAATGCTCGTCAACTTGCTCCATTTCCAACTCTCTTTGAACTTGTTGCACAATTTCTTCATCCCTAGTTGTGATTAATATCGACCCAATCAGAATTTTTGGATGAGATGTAAAATACACTAAACACTTGGGGCCCAATACCAATTGATAGAGCATGTTATTTTCAACAACAAGCTTCTTGATTTGTTTTCCCTGGAAAATCATAGTCTCAAGAAGTCATTCATACTTGATGTTCTGAGCTTCAATATGATTAGTGATTTTATTGTTCAATTGAGATATGACTACTTGATTATCTGAAAGTAGTATTTCATTCCTCCTTGGAACCTATTGCAAGTCTGAAAACTCACACAAAAATCAACATCTAGAATGATTGTGATTCACCATTCTCGCAGATTGTTTGGATTTTCCACTAAGTGAAGACATAAAACAATAGATTGGAGTGAGACATGGTCCCCTACTATGGGTGCACCTTCCTTGGAGAACCAACAGAACGAACCACTTAAAAGAATCCCAAAAGAATTGATTGAGACCCCTAGAACCAAACCCCCCTTTAAACCAATAACATTTTAGAATGAGGTAGCTCAGACCATGGTTTTTATTTATCCCACTTGTGCATCTTTGAATTGCAGTAAAAAAATTGTGAGCCTACTTGGCCATCATGTGAAGCATGAATAGTGGTCCTTGATGTCCATGGCAAGTAATTACCCATCATTTTGGAATGAAAAAGTGCCACCACTCAGCATGGAATGTGTCCCATGTTACTATACTAAGTATGCATCCTAAGAATGACTTAAGACCAAAGTTCTATGGAATATGGAATAGAGAAATAGTCTTGTGTTTTGTTCTCATTGTTCCATCACTTAAAAAATTTGCATCATTCACCTCATTATTTGTTTTTTGTTGAGAACCCTTAAAACATGGTAGTATGCTACCAAGTGAAATTTCTTTGCTTCTCTTTGAATTCTTAGGATGATCCTGGATAGAATGAAATCCTTGGGTGTTGAGTGAAGATGCATGTGCCTAAAAATGATTTTTTAATCCCCTATTATTGAGAGACTCCTAATCCCTCTTGTATCTAATATTCAAATGCCTTGGTAAAGGGATAAAGCCTCCACATGATTGTTGATAGCTTCTTCAAATCTCCAAACAGAGCTTGCTTCATTATTTCCATGAGGATAAAATAAGATCCCCCTTGCACCTACCACCCATAATTTACTCTACAAAAGTTACTGTGAATATATCCCAAGAATCCTTTGTCTATGAGGAAGTCCCTTATAGTCAAAAGCTTGTATATAGCTATTATTTTGTGTTTTCTTTTCATTTACAAACTTTAACATGCACTCATGACAACATACATGCTTATGTAGTTTTATTGTAACATCCGAATGAATATTGTCCATCACATGTAAAGCTAAAATTTATATTCCAAGTAAAAAAATTGGAATCCACATAACTATAGTACCAAATTGTGGAAGCTAATTGTTTACAAGAAATTTACCCTTAAATAGTGGTCATTAAATTCAAATATAAAAGATCCAAAAAAATTGTTACATCCTATTTACTATTATTGTAAATTAGCCAATGATTTCTACTACTATCCATTATGAAATCTCTTAAAGTTGTTGCAATGATAAGCTGAAGTTTGGTCATTGTGGCACATCCTTTGTCCATATCACATGGATATTTTGTTGGCATGTTTACAGGAAGGTGTGCTTGTCATTGATGGCAAGATCAGAGTATGCAGGGATGGCAAAACAGGGACAATGTAATCTCAGGAGGATTAGTGCAGAGTTGCACGCAGTGCGTAGGTGTGCACTAGGGACGAGGTTAACTCATTGTCAAATCTCAAGAGAGATATCGTACTCGGGATCTTAGATGGATTAAAGGTCGAAGCCTTTGACACTTAGAAATTACAACAAGTTAGGAGGATGTGTAAGCCTGGGAGGAGAAGCGACAGTGATCATTGGATCCCATTGAGAATTCTCGATGAACGTCAGATCTGAGCACGAGGTTCGACCAGCATTGGATCTAGGAGAACTTGCATGTTCTTTAAAGAGCAAGGTGAAGCAGGGTTACAAAATCCCGAAAGAAGGAGGAGAGTTTCGGATACCGGGAGTTTGAAGAGTCGAGACTCTTCATCATCAGGAGTCCTAGAATCGCAAAATGCGAAACACTGAAATCCTGAAAGCAAGAGGACAGTTTCAGATACCAAGAATTGGAAGAGTCGAGGCAACTCATCATCAAGAGTCCCGGAATTGCGAAATGCGAAATGCCAAAATCCCGAAAGCAGGAGGATAGTTTCGGATACCGGGAGCTGGAAGTGTCGAAACACTTCATCACAGAAATATCGAAACGTCGAAATGCAAAACACCGAAATCCCGAAATAGGCACATCAACAAAGAGTTTCGCAGACCGAGAAATAACTCCATTTCAGAGTTTCAGATACTGAGAGATGGAGGAGTCAAGACCCGAGACTCTTCATCACAGGAGTCCCGAAGTGCCGAAACGCGAAATTGTGAAATGAATTTTTGAATAAGGCTTGGTCACCACCGGTGGTCACATCGTCGAAGAGCTGTAGAGAAGAGATCGAAGATATAAGTTCCTTTTTCAGAGTTTCGGGGATCGGGAGTTAGAAGAGTCAATGTGACTCACAACAAATTCGCAAAACGCAAAATTGTGAAATGCAGTTTCGAATAAGGCTGTGGTCATAGCCAATGCTCACATCTATGGAAGATGGAGGAAGGAGCTAGTGCAACCAAGCTCCATTTCAGAGATCGCGACTTGGAGTGTCGAGACACTTGATCACACGAATGCTGAATTGTCGAATGTCGAAATGGTGAAATGTTTGTGTAGCCGGTGGTCACCGTTGGTGGTCACGTAAGTGGAAGGAGCTAGCATAGCTGGGCTCTATTTCAAGGTTCGCACTGTAACTGCTAGAAACCACTGATGGTTTCTACCAGAGAACTTGAAGAGACTTCTATGTAATTGCCAGAGGAGCTGAAGAGTCTCAAGGAATCTGCCAGTGGAATGAAGACTGGTCATAGAGGCGATTGACATATAGAAGAGCGTTGAAACCTGTAACTGCAACATAGAGGTTGAGCTTGACTATAACAGAGAAGATGAAGAGTCTCGACTGTTGGAGAGGCGAAGGAATCTCGACATAACACCCAGTAATGATGGATGCATGGGTTTAACTTCCAGAGAAGCTGAAGAGTTGCAATGATGATCAGGCAGAGCACTCGACATGGAGAGAGCATGCAGAAGCATGGCGACAGTGCATGCACAAGGTGCATAGAGACTGTATGTATGCAAAATAAAGAAGAGATGGTGGCAGTTGTTGAGAGTGATTCAGGCACGTAGAAGGAGGAGTGTGTAGCAGCTGGAATACAGAGAAGAGGAATGGTGCATTGAATGGACATGACACACAAAGAATAAAAGGAAGAGGCATAGAAAGCGCAAGGCATGGGTGCAGCAAGACGGTGAGACAGTGAAGGAAGGCTTAGGTGCTCTTGTAGAGAAAAACAGAAGATCAGAAAATGCAAGAAGATGCAGGCAGAGAGACACTGATATAAGAGACACTGAACATAATACATCAATGGTACTAAGTCCAACTTATTTCCCTCCTTGAAAGCATATATTGAAAGCATATAAAAAAACAACAAAAATTTTTTAGGCAAAATGAAATTTTTGTTTACTCATCTAAAATGCACATGCATTTTGGAAATTTATAAAAAAGAATTTAATCTAAAACATGCACTCATTTTGTAGTAAATGTATTTTTAAAATATATTTTGTAGTGGTGATTTATTGTTTCAAAATTATATAAGACTTAAAATATTTAAGTGAATTATTTACAAAATAATTTTTTGTGTTTGTGTTAAAAATCCATACAATTAAATTTAACTTTTACATCGTAATGTGGCAAAGAAAAATAATATATATTTTTTTAAATGATTAAAATTATTTAAAAAATAAATTTATGAAATATATATTTTTTAAATGATTAAAATTGTTTAAAAAATAATTTTATGAAATTTTATAAAATGCATGCAACTAAATTTACTTGTCAATAGCAATGTAATATAGAAAAATAATATAAAAATAAAAAATAACAAGTAGTGTTAATAGAAAAAATAATATCAAAATAGAAAAAAGAAATATTCAACCATTTTAGCATCATATAATACAAGTGGTGCTAATTTGTGGTGCTAAAAGATGGATTTTAATATTTTAATTTACGGGAAGTACAAGTAAACTAAAATAATTATACAATTGAATAACTAATTTAACTATTTAACTTGTACATATAAATTCCAGGGACCATGATAATTTAATTAGGAATATCAACCTCTTAATAAGGTGATATAGATCATTTGATATTATATTTTTACAACAACGATATCTTTTAAATTTATTAATTTGCTAAATTGTTTCATTTTAAAATTAAATATTATTAAAACTTAAAAATAATTACAAAATCAAATAACTATTTTAATCTCTAAAATGATAAATAATTTTTAACATGGTAGTAAATTGAAACCTTCACACTAAATTTTACTCGAAGGAATAATAAATATCAATAATATGAAAAAACAATATGAATCAATAATATATTAAAAATATTGAACTCATAATAATAACAAGGAACCTTCGATGGGGGCGACAAAATGGAATGAAAGTGTTGTCTGTAGGTAATTCAAGAGAACCATGCGTGAACTAGGTTGGGTGTACTTGCACCACGCTTGCAGTTACCTCGACTCTAATGGATTCTGCTCATGTCAATTCACAAGGTCTTATGGAAGTCGGGATGACGGATCATTCTCTCATTCCTCCCTGACATTTACTCTGGATCCTCCACATCCTTTTTGCTTTGCATCCACCCTCGCCTTCTCTGGTTCAGTTCTTCCAAGCTAGCAAGATGCCCAGGGAGTGAGGAAAATCCAGGCGAGGCCCATTGTATTAAAGTGCCTACACTAGATGCAATCGTCTCCCTCCCACCCGGCTCGCCCTCATCATCGCCAGTAGGAAAAACCAACCCCCCACCCCCAATTCCCACCATTGACCTTGGTAGCGGCCCTTCGATGGAAGAAATGCCCCCTCCCGCGAATTTTTCCCCTCCGCTCAGCCGCAACCCTGAAATTGACCCTCCAAGAGCTTAATCTCCAAACCACTTCTTTGGCATTGGTTCTTGCATGGTGGAGGTAGAGATTCCCCCCGCTAGCAAGATACTCCCTTGAATGTAATGGTCGTAGTGGACGCAGATGACATAGTGGATATAGTGGACACAGAGGACGCAGCTGAGGCAGTGGACGCAATGAAAGAAATGGACGTAGATATGATGGAGGAACCGCCTCCGTCGACCCCACTTCGATTTGCAAAGGAGCACACTCAGCGATGAACATGCCCATATCTAGAACTTCTTGAGACAACTCTTGGACCTCTTGATGGACACGATGATGGCTACTCCAGCTAGCAAAACATGTCCAATCCGTGGACAATTCTCTGTCCTATCCTACAATGCTCAAGGACGAACGAGTCCAAGCTAACTTCGAGGTTGTATGGTTTCTTTTTGCTTCCGTCATTTCCATAGAGAAATAAAATTCTCTATCATGCTTTGTAAGATAGTCAACCATGGCCACTGCACAGTAGAACACTCTGATCTTTTTTGCCTTTCATTTACAGTCTCAGACATGTTTTGATGGCCACCTGTCATATTTTCCATACTATAACAAGGAAGGTGGCAGAATCATGTTTGTGTATTAACACTAATTATGTGAATATATTTTTAGTGCTCTTTTATTTACTAAAAAAACAAATAAATAATTCATTCATTCAACTTTCATATCTAATCTAGGTTCAAAGACAAAAGCATATGGAACATAAAGCCATTGTTTATCCATTGGACGTCTTTGAAGCCATCTCCATGTATTTTCACTTAAATTATAAACAAGCACCTCATTAGCACGCCCATATGTGATGCACACTAAATCCCTCGTTGCTTCAAAATCAAACATTAAACTTCCAAAAACCATGTCTTCCTTGATATCAAAATCTTCCAGAATAGATGGTGGTATCCTTGCAATCTCTCTGCCCTCTAAGAAGTTTGAAGTCAATGCGGGCTTCTGTAATTCGGATATAATGATATCTTCAACGCCCCTGTAACGTATGCATGTACCTAGAAGCACTCGTGACCCGCAACTGAACAGGACATCGCGCCTATTGCGGTCAGGCACATCCTCTAACGGCAACGGCATGAAAATGGATGTCCCGTTTTGGACGCTGAAAGCTATGATACCGTACCTGAAACGTACTTCCCTTTGCCAACCCTTACAGTACAAGAAATCCTCAGAAATTACAATCCTCACCTTGTCCAACGTCGTATGCAATATCCTCATATTCTGTGGCAGTTGTCCCGCCGTACTCCACGACTTCAAACACGAATCATAGATTTCTACTCTCTGTGCATTCCCCGATTCTGCCACTGCTATCACTTTATATGTCTCTCCATTGTGGCCCTGGCGCTCCCCTGCCACGATGGTCATGGCCTGAAATAGAGTACTATCGTTGATTCTGGGAAGTTCTAACGACGTCCCTGTAAGAGGATTGGAGAGAGAATGCGTCCTTATAGGACCGTGAACCCAGGTGGACGCCAATACAAGGCCAGCGGCCGATCCATGGATCCATATATCGGAGAAGTCATATTTTTCCCTTAAGAAGGCAAGGGAGAATCGTTTCCAGGTGTTTGTGAAGAAGCAATAACCCATACACAATAGCCTCCAACGATGGCACAAAACGAGCCATGGTTTGTTGTTGGGAGGTGCAGCAACCCAGTCCTTAGTTATGAATTTTGTGGATGAAATGAGGGCATTCCACTCTTTACACAAGCAGCGATATCTACATAAACTTTCTACTGGCAACCATGCCAACGTATTCTCCTTCAGATCATCGGGCAATTGAGACCACCACGTTGAGCACTCCATTTTGAATGACCTTGAATCAATGAAAGGTCGGGATTAATTCTCTGCTCAAGAAGTCTACAAAGAGAGAGAGAGGGGATGGCAGATGATATAACAAGCTCCGGATTAATTCATGGCTTATGATTTAGGTCTATATATATATAATCAGTGTATACATGCTCATTTTGAAAATAGCCGACATTCATTTTTGCTAATCTCTGTTGGCACAAAGTTGATTTCGCTCTCTCCATTTGGTGTGAATCCGGCTTCCAACTCCTATTCACACAAATTTTATGAAGTAGGGGTTAGAGGGAATGATTTGTCCCTATGTTTCTCTCGTTATATTTATATGAAATGCAGGAGCCCTTCTCCTTCCAGAATGAGCATTTTTCAAATCCTCCATTATGGGCTTTGAAGTTATTTACAATACTGATCATTGGAATGTCAAAGTCCATTTCCACATTTGATTTTGGCCAGAAAAAATTAATTTTACAGGAAAAAAAATAGGTTTGAATGGCAATATACATATATATGTATTAGAATTAAAATCGTAATTTACTTAAAGTTGTCCATTTAGATTTTTTGAAAAATCTGTGATCTTAATGGTGCACAACATTGTATTCAAATTTGGAACACTACTTTCTAAACAGGTTGCTGCATTATTTACGTGCCAGTGCAAAAAACCCATCATGTGTCTCTCTATATTGTGCCCAGGGTCTCTTTCTCAGGTTATTTAACCAAGCCATTACGACCTAAAATGCTTCTCTTGTCATATCAATACCCACTGCTTCAACCATATTGTGAACTCATCAGTAGGATGGGCCAACTTGAAGGGAATATTGCTTCCATTATCTAAACTTTTCAAACTAATCATTCGCATGTATGTCGAAAGGCGTACATTTATTGATAATGAGCACGTTTTCAATTATATTGGAGATACTCATTTTTAACCAATACCTTTTCGATACCTTTCAACGTTCTCAACCGCTAGTTAACGACTAGGTTAGTCTACTAACAAACAACAAAATTTGAGATAATTTTCAACTTGAAATTGTCAAATAGATGTACAGAATAAAAATGTAAATCTTTCAATGGGCGAAATAAAACATTGTATTTTGAAGGTATCATCCTTTCTTTTATTCTTTTGTGAACACCGACTTCTTATTATTTGAAACTTAAAATTTAAGAGAGGGAATAAGAAAACCAAATGATCATAAATCAGAATGTGGTCAGGTAAGATAACGTCTGGTATCATATGTTGGCTTATTGAAATTTGACACGTCAAAAGTGGACATGTCATCATGCACTACCCTACAATTAAAAGTCTTTGTTCTTGGAAATTCAAAGTAGTGAGAGTAGTACAAAATGCAGTAAATTAAAAGTCTTTATTCTTGGAAATTCAAAGTAGTGAGAGTAGTTACAAAATGTAATAAATTAAAAGTTTTTATTCTTGGAAATGCAGAGTGAAAATAGGTACAAATTGCAATAAACTGATTTTGTATTAATTGTAATTGTTTGTCCAGACATGAATAACTTCATTGAAATAGAAAAGTTCTTTATACAAGGCTTCGTACTATGGTTTAAAAACTTAGGGACTCCATATTCCATTGGGATGCATTCTTTGTATTTTTGGTATGTCTTTTATTTTATGGATTTTGTGTTGGTATTATTAAATGCATGTATAAGAAAACAACTTCCTTCAACTTGATTTTGGCAATTCATTTTTCATTTTGTGCACTTTGTGTTTTTGATAGTTACATATATTCTTAGTTATGTTTCATTTTAGTACTTTGTGTTTTGATAATTGGATAATTTTTTTCATTTTCAAGTTCATTTCCTCACTTTAAAATATTTAATGAATTGATTTATTGATTTTTAAGAAAAAAAAAATTAAAATTGAAAAATAAAAATAGGGAAATATTATGTTTTTCCCCAAAAATATACATTAACAAAAACATTTCATATTTTATCAATAAACTAGTTTTCCATCTATTTCAGTTTTTTATTTACAAAACATGCAAATCTCATTGAAAATACATGGAGATGCTTTGCATATTTCATATTTACTATATGAAAATGCTTTAGAAAAGTGTTCAAAAGAGTTTTTTTATTCATGCTTCATCTCCAACAACCATTATCAACCCTCCTATCATAATTTTTTTCAAAGTACTTGCTCCAAGACAAATTCGAAAAAATCTATATCAATATCTATAAGATCCTAAATAATATTTCAATTTGTTTTGTTTTTTTAAATGATATATAGTCTTTCTATCTTATAACTAAACTATTTTAAATAATATTTCAATTTGTTTTGTTTTTTTAATAATATATATTCTTTCTATCCTATAACTAAACTATTCTAAGAGTGAGTTTTTATAATGTTGATCTTTCAATATCTATAAAATTCTAAATAATATTTCAATTTTATTTTTATTTTTAAATGATATATAGTGTTTCTATCCTATAACTATTTCAATATAGTGTTTGAATGGAATTACAAAACAACCAATATACTATGTTCCTAAACATACTCATCTCTAGAAAAGTCAATGGTTCTTTATCCCATCAAACATATCATAAGAAAACCTAAAAAAAAAAATATCTTTATGTCAACTCCTATAAGCTTGTTTTTGTTAACAGTGTTGTGACACGTGCCTTAAGAATATTTAATGATAAGCAATTAGAGAAAGAAAAAAAAAACTCTTGGTGAAGGTATTCAAAGGTATGGGGTATAAAGATTGACAAGTGAATAATTATTTCCAAAAGTTACATTAGTTTTGAGAGTACATGATCATAGCGAAGTAATTAATCAAAAGTAATGTTCCCTTATATTCAAGGACCATTGGAAAACTAGCTAGTATCTTAAGGAGAAATCAAATCAAGAAATTTTTTACTGGTAGCATTATTTGTAATCTCGTCAAATTTATAAAGGATCTTATAGACTTTTGGCGACACAAAGTGGTTTATTGTATCCCAATTCATGTTGATATACTTATGTTTCAAAGACCGGAAGTTTTATCTAGATTTTAATCAAATCAAAAAACATAAAAAAAAACATTATTCATAATTGAGTATGTTCATCAAAGTTGGAAAATCATTCCAAAAAAATGAGACCCTACTCAAAAAGAAACATTAGAGAGGATATCAAAATTGAAAAATCCAGTAGTTGTCTTAACAAGGGTGATGGCCTCAAGTTGAGTAGGACATGTCTTCCCAACATTCACAACCATTAAAATAACCCCATGTAAGTTTTAGGTATGTGCCCTCGTATGTGAGTGTTTTTATTTGTGTTTGTTGTTGTCGTTGTTCTTCTGACCCATTGCAAGTTCTTTTATTTTCTTGTTTTTATCGTTATTTGTTTTGTTATCTTCTTTCCTTATAATGATTTTCTTGATCATTTATTATTTGTTTTGTTATCTTTTTTTCTTATAATGATTTTTTGATCATTTATTTAAGTCTCTATTATTTTTGGTCTTTTTTTATTTTGTTATTAATTAAGTTAATCTTTACTAATACTATATAATTCTTCATATCTCTTTATTACTTACTATTTCCTTTTTGTTTTTTTAGTTTTGTTATTAATTAAGTTAATCTTTATTAACATTATATAACTCTTCCTATCACACTCTTTATTACTTACTATTTATAAGTTTATTTTAGTTAGTTATTAATTATTCTTTCTATTTATTTTTACTATATTTTAAAAAAGTTATTTTATTATAATTTTTACTATTTCTTTTTTGATCTTTCTTAGTTTTGTTATTAATTAAGTTAATATTTACTAACACTATATAACTCTTCCTATCACACTCTTTATTACTTACTATTTATAAGTTCATTTTAGTTAATTATTAATTATTCTTTTTATTTAGTTTTACTATATTTTAAAAAAGTTATTTTATTATAATTTTTAATGAATGATAAAAATTAATGTTACTTTTTTTATTATTTTATCATATTATTGAGATTTATGCTTTTATTCTTCTATTAATTCATTATTAATTAATTCATAATTTGTATTAAATCATTTTTGTTTTTCATTTTTAACTACTAGAATTAAGTATCATGGATTTAAAACATTGTGTATTCAAACTTAATCATAGTGAATTCATAAGCCATAGATAACAATGCTTTTGGTTTATACTTTATAATTTATAATCTCATTGTTTTTATACTTTTCACAATGGAAGTATGGTACTCTGTGTGGGACTTACTAAATACCTTTCTCTTGGATCTTTACTAGAACAACTTGATTGATTTCTTAGGAGAACTTGTTAATGAAATATTGAATTCAATAATGTATTGTGATTTTTTCAATTCGTGTTACATTTATTTTTCCTTTGAACATTATTACAATATATATATATATATATATATATATAAATATATCTAGT
>Ga0224573_1000095_pt1 | contig 12209 bp, 7 predicted proteins | sample CRU1metagenome_FD_189088 | JGI IMG/M metagenome (GOLD analysis project Ga0224573, IMG submission 189088) | Spruce roots microbial communities from Bohemian Forest, Czech Republic - CRU1 | ecosystem: Host-associated > Plants > Roots > Unclassified | place: Czech Republic: South Bohemian Region... | reverse complement strand
AGGCTTTACGTTGGCTGGCAATGGCTGGCTGGGTGGGATTGGGACCCGATGAGGTCACCTACCTTCCTTTTGATCGATCCTACCTTCCTTGCTATTATATCATTAGGTGCAAGCTCTGATTTCTTTCTCATGCACAGACAACTTCCACCCACTTATGAAACTTTCAGCAGGATTGAATCTGTTCGAATCAAACAGCAAAGGTGCATCATCATGCTGAATCAAAATGCAAAACAATGAAATCCTAACAAGTAGGTCAGTCAGGATCACTTGCTTCTTCTACGGGTGTTTACCCCGGATCTACGACTGGCTTTGGCTCTCGATCTTACGTTGTTGGGCCTTCGAAAGGGCCTTCGACTTGACGTATCAATACAATTCTTTAGGGGAAGGCAAGTGGCGATAAAGCGAATTTTCATGCCCATTTAAGCGGTTTATCCCTCACCCGCGAACCCATCCATCCATAGGTGAGGGACTTTTTATCTTTCCCCTAGATAGCTGCTCTAGAAGTGTCCCAACCTAATAGCAGTAATTCGGGATCAATTTCTATGCATGAGGTCCCCACCCGCCTATTACAAATATAGATGGATTTATGAAGGGATAGAGGAGACCGGCGGAAACCTTATATATAAGTTCTCACTGGCTTGGCTTTTTAGATTGGTTCGATAGCAAAGCAGAAACTGGGTAACGCCTACGATCATAAGGTCTAAGTAAGATTCTGTAATCTCCACTAATCGTCACTTATGGCTATCTACATTGGAGGCTATCGGCATTCCAAAAGCACTAGTAATGAAAGCACGAACTATGCTTGCTTTTTGACTGGATCTCGATCCCTAGTTTTAGGCTCTGCTGCTGTTGGTGCTACTGCTGGATCCACGATTACTGAAACGACTGCTGCTGTTATCTTATACCGCCGATATCCTTTCTTATTGACCAAAGAGTGCGTACTCAGGCCAGGGTAGGCATTCTTCTGTTAAGAAGCTTGTGAAGCCGAGTGAGTAGAGCGAGGTAGAACGAGGTGAGTAAGTAGGGCGAGACCAGGAAGGAGGGTGAGACCAGGGTGAGACATACAGACATCTTTCCTTATTGGATTGGTTGTCCTATGAAACCATGTATTGAAGGCAGGCAGTACTATAACGCGTGAAGAAGCTCGAAGTTTAGTAGGGTAATACTAGGTCGGGCTAGACCCGGTCGGGCAAGCTCTTGTAAAACATAATCAGGTGGGCTCAGGTGATGCATACTCGGGCCTAAGGCAGACTCCGGTGTAACGACCTATCGTATTTATTGGTTGGCCCCGAAGAAACATGTGATTTTGGTAAGCGTTTCAACGTGAGAACGCTGGACACCCACCCAAGTAGAACGAGGTCAGGTCAAGACGAGACAGGAGGTAGTAGGGTGCAGGACATACATACTTTCTTTCTTATTGATTGGCCCCTAAAAAACAATTATTGAGGGCAGACACAATTATAATATAACGCGTGAATAAGCTCGAAGCCGAGTAGGGTGAGAGAGAGATTAGGCCGGGCGAGACCATAAGTGAGGTGAGACCAGGTCGGGGCAGACATCTTTTCTTATTTGTCATTTGAAACATTAGATTTCTGGTAGGCCCTTCCCTTCCGCCGGTGGCCGGAATAAAGAAAGGGGGAGGATGGTAAGGTAGGGTGAGGTTAAGCCGGGCGAGACCGGGTAGGGCAAGACCAGAGGTGAGGCGAGACTAGGTCGGGACAGACAGACATCTTTCCTTATTGATTGGCCTAATCAACTATGTATCGAGGCACTTCATGAGAGGATGGTTTCCATAACTCCTTTCTTCCTTTCTTTCTTGAGAAGCAAGAGCGTGAGTCAAAGAGCGTATGAGAGAGCGTATGATGTGGAGTCACAAGGCATACGATTCAAGGGTGGAATGGAAATAGTGATAAAATGCGCTAGAACGGCCATTGATATGGTTTTTTACATTCGCCTAAGATCCCTTGTTCAGTCCTCATGTTCAGTCTTCATGTTCAGTCTTCCTTCACTTAAGTTATCTTCTGCAAGCATTCGCTTCACTTAAGTTATCTTCTGCAAGCATTCGTAAGTGTAAGGCGTGCAGCCGAGGAAATAAGTGGCTGCTGTTATATATGTAATTACGATTGGTTTTTCTTATCTCTCTAGTTACCGAAAGCGCTTGATTTCCGGTCTAATCTCCCTATCTCTCTTCTTCCGGCCTGACCCTGACCCTGAAGTGCCTACGGAACTCCCGGAATCCTGCCTACGGAATCTGGAATCTTTCTTTCCTTCCTGACACCTGCCAGCGCTTCTCCCTGGCCTTCCTCTCCTCTCATCTCTTCTCCCTATCCAGATCGGTGCCCATGACCCCAGAAGCTCAACCTCATTGGAGGAATCAGCTTCATCAGAGGTCGAGGGCCCATCCAGCAGGATACATCTAGATGGGTGCCCCAAACCCAAGAAGCCCAAAAGCGATTTCATAAGAGGATCAGGGACTAAACGTAGCCCAAACCCCATAGGCTGCGAAACGGCAACATAAGAAAGAAATATTCACGCTTCGACTTACTTAAATCAATAGGGAGGGAACAATTGCTTCTGCTGCTTTCATTTCAATTCAATATTCACGAACTTTGAAAGGCCAGCACTCAAGTGGTTCAGTTCCGCTCAGCTAGTTGACTCGAGCAAGCATTTAAGTCAATCTCGTATCTACAGGACCTATTAGTTTAGTGACGTAACAGGAGTGCCATGAGGACTAGGGGGGGGAGGGAAAGCGGGGAGCAAGATCAAGTTCTGTCTTTCTTTGACGTAAGTCATTGACCTTCTTATTCATTCTACGAGAATCAGCCGGAACCGCGGGGCAATCGCCGCCTTCCCTCCTTCCTTAGTGAGAACAGACAGAAAGAAGCGGCCCGCTCGCCCTCTCTTTCTCCCTCCCTATCGGTATGCCTCCTAAGTCAAAGAGGAAGGAAACGAGGTAAGAGTGAGGAATAAACTTTGGAGGGTAAGAATGCCCCCCCTTCAAGCCTTCTGAAATTGTAGGAGATACAGACTTAAGGACTAGACTTATATAAGACTTTCTTTTCTCATACTTTGGATGTGCTTGATTCAGGAAAAATATCATCTATAAGCAAGCAAGAGTGCCAAGGAAGGGGATGCTTGATCCATGTAATCTATCCAAAATAATTATCACGTGGTTCGGGGAGAGGGTCATGTTAATGGTCTGATTTGGGATCGACTAACGATGGATGTCTGTCTGTCGGAGTGAGCCGCTTGCTTGTGTGGGTTCGGGAAAGGGAGGGAAGTTCAGTAACAACACACGACCTTCTCCAAAGCAAAGGCGGGAAGAGGGCTTTCTTTTACGTGCGTGAAAAAGGTTGACCAATCGGACATCCATCACAGACGGCGTCTCTTTGGTCGACTTTGACCTTTGAAAGCGTTCTTCCATCTGTGGTTTCACTTTCTAAATCACAGCAGAAGGGATACGGCAAAGGCATGGTTAGGGATTAGGCAAAGGCATTAGGGATCGCATGGTTCGTTCCTTCAAGCGCCCTCTTAAACACCCTCCTCTCTCGACCGAGCTCGACTCGTTTCAAGCGCCCTCTTAAACTCTCTCAAGCGCTTATACTTTACTTGGCCCCCTAGACCAAGGACGAACTGGACTACCTTTATGATCGTGTATGCTATTTCGACCTTCCTTTCTGATCGTGTATGCTATTCCTTGTTTGCCCTTTCGAAGCGTACTTCCCCTCGACCTCCTACCGTTCATGACTCACATCTATATCCCTTATGACTCACATGCATGATTCTATCTCCCTTCAGTATGACTCACATGAAAACAACATGAATCCGAACAACAAGTGGAACATAATATAAGGGCCGGGGATGGACCACATAGCATAAGCATAGGAAACAACAAGTGGAGCCCCCTAGACTATATAAGATAAGGCGCTCGCTCGTACTCCATTGAGAAGGGCCCATTAGAAAAAATGATAGCTTTTACCCTCCGGGAGGACCCCAGACGAATGAGCGGAGCCATTTTTCCGGATGAGTTACTCAAAAGAGGCATTAAGATACCCCGGGAGAGGCATTTCATATGATGATATACACAAGAGCCATTGCCCGAAAGAGAGAGACTATAAAGCCTGAGTTAGACAACTATTCGCACAAGAGTTGACAACACATTTACCCAGGCTGGAGGGGACGTTAATGGCGGACAAAAGGGGGAACAAACAAAAGGGCCGTGAAGAGGCAGGTTTCAGAACAAGAGGAACCGGAAGAGGGAGGCAGAAACAAGACTGGATACTACTACTAGCTATATAGATAGATGGAGACTACTTTCTTTCCACAACTAGTCATGCAATGACGTGGACCGAAATGGAAGGCTGGTAGGCGGCAAGGAAAGAAAGAAGTACAGGGGCATCTGTTTTGATTGATTTCTTACCCTTTCAATTTATTTCTATTTGTCTAGATGATCGATTATGAGAGCCTAAAGCTTGTGTTATTAAATATATAATTATATCTCAATCCAATTGGAAGAAATAGATGCATGCACATTTCTCTCTCCATCATGAAATGCATAATGACATATATAATAGCAGCATTGTCTACTGTAGAAACTGCTCTTCTTCCTTTACTTTTCCGATACGATATCACTGGAACTTTTCCGATACGAGTTGACAAGGTAAAGAGTTACAAGGTAAATCCTTCGCCGAGGATGCGCAAGCAAGCTCGACCAACGGGAGAGGAAATAAGTGGCGGCTATTATATATTTCATTATGCGCGCTCGAATCATCGATCGTACCTTATATCTCGTAGACAAGGAGACATATCTCATTATATATGTAATTATGCCGCTATTATATATCTAATAGCGGCATTTCTGCTCTCGCCTTCCAACTTGCTTGTCCTGATTAACCCTTTCTCATTTTCACCCGATGATCCTGAACCCCTACAAGCAAGGGTTAATCGGGCCTTGATTGGTAACTTTCCCGTAGCGAAGGGAAGGTTATCCCCTCTATTTATTCCCCTCAAATCGTTAGCTATACGGTAAGGTTATCCCTTCGCTAGAATATCCTTACCTTTTGCTTTTCCCGGTAATACCAATTCCTTTGAGTTTCAGTCTTGCGACCCTCACCTTAAATGTCTGTCTGTTCGGGAAAGGTTGATCCCACCCCATCCGGTTGGATTGAGATCTGTCTGTGGATGCATTATATATGTTGCATTAGAGATGGAAAAATCGATGCATGATGAAGCAAACATGCATTAATTTGTTCCTTTTTCTCTTCAAATGCATAATATACGCTATTATCAATATTACGGTACGATCCGATTATGAGAGCCTAACGCGAAGAGATCTCCACGTGTAGAATCTCTCGGAGATGTACTAAGTTTTTCTGGGATAACTCTGAACTAGCTATTAAGGAAGGAAGGAATTTACAATGACTAGACAATTCTCTTATATACCCCAACCCTCACTAAGTAAGTATGCGCCCTGTTTCTTTCAATACGAATGAAAACGGTAGGCTGGCTGGGTACCGGACAAAGCGTTAGTACTTATTGTTGGTTTAAAGTGGACCCCTTACCCCCAGTGTAGATGGTGAATTGTGTTATTTATTTCTTTCTGGATCGAGTAGTTAGTCCCTTCCTCGCGCTTTGTTTGCTTGGGTGGGGGTGCAGGGAAAGAACACACGATCAGGGAAGGTAATCCATATATAAGAGGAGTTGGCCAATCAACCCTTGTAGGGGTAGGGGTACAATGCCTAGAATTGAGGGAGATAGATAGATGGATGAATGAAAGAATGCTGGCTAGCGCTCCGATCGGGGCGAGTAAACAATTGAATGATTGGCCAAACCCTGCCTATCAGACAGACTTACATCATCCCCAGCTGTTCCGGTACGACTTCCCGTCCTAGATCCGAGTGTTGCTCGCACCTATTTGCTTAGATTTGGTTCCGCCCAGTTCCCCAAGAGCACGATTGGTTTCTGACTTCATTCCTTCCTTCATGAAAGCTTTGCTCCATAACTTCCGTTCGCTCTAAACCGTTCCTCTTCTCCGGCCGGGTGACTTTAGCAAATGGAGATTGATGAAAAGCATTATCGGTCGGATAGTTGGGCAGGAGTCGATTTGTTTCATTCTGTCTTGAGCCCAGGATGAGTTTGAGCATTGGATCTCTTCCCCTCGGATCAACAGCATCGGCAGAACCCACCACAGGTGGAGAGGGAGACTCAATGAAGTCTCTTTCATCGAGTCATCATCCCAGGGCCGACCCCAGTGCCTTGCGGCTTCCTTCCTACTATAATTCATTGAAGCAAACAAACATCTATCTCCGCTTTCGTCTTTCTATCTGTCTCCCCACCTTACAGGTCGACTCCTCTCCTTGAGGCGGGTAGTGACTCAACTCGTAGGCTAAAGCCTTGATGAACCCTACTCGACCGGATGCTGGAACGAACCTTTCTCCTCATGTCCATCACCCAACTTCACAGCTAACCTCTCCGGGTATGGGGGGAAGCCCCCTTCAGCTTAAGACTTTGCCGGAGCGGGAACATGGCACTTATTAATCCCCACCCAATGCGGAAGCAGGAAAAGAGCTGACCAAGATCTCCACTTCTCAATTCCTCTCCCTCCCGTTTCAAAAGGTCAGTCGAGCCCCTCTCCTTAACAGTCTTAAAGAGCGCTTGACCCGCCCGCACCTCCGGTAAGTCCTCCGGTCCTCTCCTTAAGTAAGGTAGGTTGACCCCTGGGAGCCAAGTGGGTGTACGGGCCCGGTTCCCCTTTGCCGGGGGGTAGGTCATCGAGAAGCAAACAAACAAACAAACAATCAGTCTTCATAGTGCCTCCGCCCGAGTTTCCGCCTTTCTCATCAAATACATCCTATCTGGCTGGGTGATCCGGAGGGGAGATCTTTTCCAATGGCTTTATTTAGACCGCTCTCATCCCTGGGGGTTGCTTCAATGACCTGTAAATTCAGATGTTTCGACCCTTCTCATCGCAAGCTCTCAGCTCTCGCTCCTGCATCACTCGTTGTTGGTATTCCAAATATAATAGATGGCGGCCTTGGAGCTAGCGAGGTCAACGAGATGACTTTCACTTTGCCTAACCAAAAGACAGCTTTACAAGGCACTCGACCACTGGAACATTGGTATCACCCTCACCAGTTTAAGCTTTTGAAGCGAATTCCCCCCTACCCGGAGATGTTGTAAATCCGTGAATAATATATGCCCCAAGATCGGATGAAACAGCATCCCCAGCACCCATGTACCTTAGCCACTTGGTAGGTCGACTTCAAGCAGAAGCGAGAGCTAAGGAAGGGGGCATTTCACCCAGCCAGCTAAGAATGAAAGGCGTACCGAACCTGCAGTGCTGAACCTTTAGAAGGGTTGGTTGGCCCGAGTGATGATGTTTATTATGTTTCAAAGGATGTTATCGAGGAAGGCGATGCCCTGCCCCTACGGGGACTCTTAAGACCAGCTAAGAATGAAAGAGAGGTGGGGTGGGAAGGAGGTATGTTTAAGCTTTAGCCGTTGATCCCTCTATTTGCCAAGTACCTTAGCTATGGGAGCAAACCCCAACTGGAACAGGGAGAAAGACTCTTAATAGCCGGAGGGGAAGAAATAAACAAATATCGATACAGCTGGGTCGACTCCTCATTCCCACGTGGTCAGATCTTGAAATAGTATTACCAACTGTGGTTTCCCGGCACTTCCAATAGAAAGATAGGTGTGATTGGAGCATTGAGAGGGACATATTAGAAGGAAGGCTCAAAGGAAGGAAGGCTCAAAGGAAGGGTCGATGTGAAGTGACGATTGAAAGGAATTGTCTTGTTCCAGCATTTCTTGTCGACTTAAAGGCTCGAAGCAACTGCTCTACCCAACTGTGTGTTTGCTCGCTAGAGCCAACCAATAGATGGTGCATCTCAAGGAGAGGGTGTTACGAATGCTGATGTTGAGTCGTCCGTTAATACGTAATTAATAGAACCAGAAGATTCCCTTCGAGGGAGAGCTCCGAAAGCATGGATAAACGGCAATGACGACTTGAAGACTTCTCGGGCACTCGAGCCACCGTTCATTCAATCTTGGTTGGCAATCAATCTTCGGAAAGGAAAGGCGGGAGACTTCAGCAGCCAGTTGACTCAACGCAAAAGCCTGATCGCCATCTACCGTTGAGACTTCTCGTTCTAGCCATCTATCTCCCTCAACTCAAGGCATTGAGAGGGGCGGAGACCCGCATCTCCTAACTGCTTGCTTGCTAAAAGCCTCTGTGCCCACCCATATCTAAATACGTATTCCCAGACAGAGTCTCCCTTCTCGGCTTTCACTTTCTCTGTTTGTTTGTTGAGCACAGGATTCAATCCCCTCGGGTCGAACTCACATGGTTTTCATTTCATTTTCCCCCCCTTGTAGGGGGGGGGTACGGGACTTCCTCCAATGCCTGCCCCTCTACCGGTCTTTACTGATCCGGTTGGAGCGGGCGGAAGAGGGACAATGAAAGGCAATGAGAGGAGAACAGGTTCGGACCAGCAATAGCCAATCTATTCACTAAAGTAAAGGGTGATGGGTAAAGAGTTCCTTTGAGCCACCATAGGTTTGGCAAGACCCGGAACCGGCACTTAGTTATGACCGATCGGATCGAGTGACTCCGTCTCATTCTTCCATCCTTTTCTCTCCGCTCCTCCCTGGATTTATGGTTTTGTCTATGTACGTATTAACAACGGGTGGTTCTTCGAATAGTTCCTTCCTTCCAATTGAGTCACTCCAGTCCCTTCGTTCGGGAGGGGAGATTCATTATTTTATAAGTGGAGGTTGCCCTTGCCGGGTTAATTTCGTACGGGAGGGGGCTACCTCTAGAGCTTTCTTTCTTGCCCGAAATCCTCCCTGAACTCCCGGTAAACAGGATCTTTACTGCTGGCTCCAAAAAGAAGCCCCGGTAAACATAGGAACAGGTGCGGAAGCTGGGGATGATGTCTATTATGTTTATTCGGCCCGATCGCCTCCTAAAGGAAGGATGGGAGCACCGGTTAGCAGCATTGCAGAAGAAACTGCATTGAAAAGGGAAGTTTTCCTCTTCACCCAACCCAGAGTGCGTGGTACCATCAGTCGTAGGATCAATCATAGAATCGTATTCTGTTGGAACATATGCCTACTAGAAAGAATCGAGGTCATCAGAAGCTACCGTTTAGGCCAGCCCTTGCATTGAGCGGAACTGCAGTAATTAAAGGAACCAACAAATAACGATAGAAGGTGGGGGGTAAACTGCATTGGTTTTCGGGCTGCCTTGCTCCTGCTCCGACCGGTGCATTGGAGCATTCGAGCTAGCGAGGTTCCTTGCCATTAAACCCGGCCGGGAAGGTGGATATATCTGGTTGGAGGGAAGGGCTTGAGCTATCAATTCATTCCATTGCCGGGAACCCCCAGTTGTTAATACTATAATAATAGAAAGTGCATTTCTTGGGGCAGATGGGCATCAACCAAAAGACTGTTTATCAAAGCAAAGCCTGAACTCAACTTAACAAGCAGCCTTCTTAGTCACCGTTAGTTCGATCCTTCCCTTTAGAGCATGCCTTTCTTTACGGGCACTCGACCTTACAGGTAGGACCTTGTGTTAAGCCCGGTTGGGGCAAGGAGAACAGCATCTCAAGTTGAGTCGGTCGGATCAAGCTTGAAATGCACTCTCCAGCAAATGCCTCTCCCAGTCTTCATAGGGTGTTAATTCGCCTCTTTCGAAGGCAGGCCTTTAAACATCATAACTCGTTGGACCATCAGCAGCTCCAGATGTAGCTTGCTTGGTTGCATGGCCAGGAGAGGAGAGTGAGATCATCCCCACCTGTTTGAGTTTTTTATCGAAGCTGAAGAGCAACAATGATATTACGTAGATAAGATAACGCCTTGAAACCCTCTCCTCTCCGGGGAATAGCTAGCAAACACCTTCCTTCGTACCCCCCATAGATTCTAAGGTCGAGTCCCCGCTAAAGCTGGAGATACGGCTTCAAATGCAGTTGATTGCCTGCCTTTCATACATACTGGAGCAGATGGGTCTCCTCAATGCACGAAAAGAAAGACTCTACTCGACTGACTACGGGCCTACGCCCCACTGAAGCCCTTGTTCGGTGCTGCCAGACAGATGGTGGAATTGAGAAAGGTGATTATTGATAAGCTCAAGCCGGAGATTCCAATAGCAGCATTACGGTTAGTAGCGGAATGATACCAATAAAGCCGAGAAAGCAAGGAAGCAAGAAAAGGAGTTATGAATGTGCCGCTATTGCCTGGAGATGTTGGCCTTGGCTTTGCTCGACTTGATTCCGTACTTTCGGGTGAAGGATCACCGGTTCGGGCGGAAGCAGGCAATCAATCTCAGTTCTAGATGCAAGGCGTTGTTGATATTACGTAGATAAGATACTGCGGTGATGAGCCCCTACGGGAAGATGTCGACATACTGTGCCGGTTGCCCCACTTAGTAAATTCCTTCCTTCCTTAAGACCTTCCTTCCTTGTAGGGGTGGGCGGAAGCCTCCAGTCATCAGAGTTTGGGTGTGCACCTTAGCATTGATATTACTACTATAAGAGGAGTTGGCCCAGCAACTATGATTGGAGAGGGGTGAAATGACTTCTTTTGTTCGAGGGTTTAGTGAGAGCTGGAGCAAGGCAGCCAATAGCGGCACATTCACCAATGCCAACCCCAGCTTCCTTTATTCACTCTACCCCCCAGATGTGAGTATGTCAATTCCTTCCTTCGTTCCCTCTCCTGTGTTGCTGGCAAGCTGCTTCTGCAGCCAGTTGAAATCGATCGATCAAAGCATAGACCCAACCGACGGAGACTCAATTCAACATATCCGCCCGCTCCAACTGATCCTGTGAGTTCAGAAGATTGATTGATTGCCTGCAGTACTGCCCATTGAAATGAACTCTCCTCGCCCTCCTTCTGTCAGGCGAGTAGTTCCTCCTCGACTACCGGAAATCAAGCTGCTAACAGCATCGGTTCGAGTCCCCTACTTCACTTGATTTCTTTCTTTTGGTTGGCTTCGCCGGAGCGGAGATCCGCCCCTAGGAGAGGGAGTGAAACTCCCAGACCTGTGCTTATTTAACCCCTTAGCTTAGCGAGACCAGGACCTGAGCTTTCGATGCTGATTCCTCAACTTGTCTTCATAGCAAGCAGTTTCATTCCTCAGTTGGGTGGGGGGTAAGGAGAACATAGATTCATTGAAGCAAACAAACAAACAAAGTAGAATTCAACAAATGGGAACCCTGTAGATCCTATTGATTTCTCTTCCTCTCTCCCACCCTTCTCCGGTTGACTCTATTTCTTCCACTTCTTCGACTCCTTTTCTCTCTCCAGCATCCAAAAGAGTATCCCCACCCACGCGGGGAAAGGAGAGGTGAGCTATTTAGTTCTTCGCCTTCCTAACCAATAGGAGTATACTTTTTTGGTGGAATTGATTGATCCGAAGAAGGGCTTCGCTCCCTTACATTGCTCTCCCTCTTCTACCCGGCACAGTCTGAATAGTTAGTTGGGGGCCTTAAGGCAGGTTCAATGCTTAGGCCAGGTGGGGGCTTATTATATACGGCTTAACCGGAGCTGCTAATGCCCCACATCGGCACATTCAAGCTGCACCCTACCCACTAGGCTCTTACTTCGAGTGATCAAAGGAACTCCCATGCCCATATCCAACTCTTCGGCTCCTGCCTTACCCGTAAAGGGGGGGCAATCGAGCTCGACTAAAGACCCTGGCTCTCCTCATTCTTCCGATTTCCTGCCTATATTTCTATCTATCTTTCTCAATACTGCTGATGGAGTTATGAGCCGTCGTCCCTCTGATGTGAAACCCTCTTTCGAATGCTGTTGATTGCTCCCACCACTCGTTGAGGTCTGAGAGTCGAAGGGACTGGACTGGGCGCCTCATTTGGGTACTCTTTTCATGATGTTTGGCCCTCCTGGCTGGAGATTGGCTGAATAGACAGCCATTTGATAGAACTGATCAATGGAGGGAAGTGCGGGTTGAGTCGTTAATTCATCCCTCTCCTTAACAGTCTTAAAGAGCCATTTCATCCCTCTCCCTCGAGCCCTATGGTCGGTCTTAAAGAGCGCTTGACCCCTCTCCTTGCAAAATGTTGTCGGAGCCTTCCCAAGGAAATAAGCCTAAACAAAATATCCAATTTCACTCCCAACGCACTAAGGCGATTAATTGTTCAAGTGTCTAGGGCAGGTGCTAGGTCTTCCGGTGGGTAAAGGCACTCCGT
>Ga0224573_1000094_pt1 | contig 12291 bp, 7 predicted proteins | sample CRU1metagenome_FD_189088 | JGI IMG/M metagenome (GOLD analysis project Ga0224573, IMG submission 189088) | Spruce roots microbial communities from Bohemian Forest, Czech Republic - CRU1 | ecosystem: Host-associated > Plants > Roots > Unclassified | place: Czech Republic: South Bohemian Region... | reverse complement strand
TGCGCTTCAGTGTCCCAGTTTAAGTGTATCAGTCCTCTTAATTGGCACTCCAATTTTCCAGCGAAGCGCCATGTCCAACCCACTGCTGTTCTATCCCTCTCGATTCCGGATCTGAGCACCTATGACTGGACCTTATAACCTTAGACTATCTGCTGACTAAAATGGCCTGTACTATCCGCTTGCACTAATATCTATCCGCTTACCTGCACGGCTCGCTAGAATAGATGCTTGCACTAATCGATGCCACTTTTAGTAGTTCCTTTTCTCCGAGGTCCCGCCCCGTTGAGCTCCCCAAAAGTGTCCTCTGTAAGGTGGGGTGGAGGCGGGGGCGGACCTTGCTTGTTTCAATATTCCACTCGGGGAGATTCCAAAGTGCAAAGTCTCATTTTTCTGCCAGTTGCAAAAACATTCTATTATGGGTATCATACCCAAGGAAGGGGGAAAGCCCAGTCACGGCATTATTTACAAGGGTTCTTGCGGCTACCCCTCCTTCGAAGTTTGGTTCACCGAGTAAATCGAAAAGACGGACACTGAAGGAAGTGGAAGTCTATTTCTGAAGGTTGCAGAGATAGTGTTGAGGGAAGATAATAGTCTTCCCGATCATAAAGAAATGGAAGCCCAGATGAGATCTCCCAACCGCGAGGAGAATCTGGAAGTGATTACTGTTTCCTTTCTCTCTTTGCGCCAGGACGTTTTCCGAGCGAGCTCGCCGAGACAAAATCATCACTTCTAATGCTCGAGCGAAGCTAACAATTTGCTTTCAAGAAGGAAGAAAGGTAGACTACTCTGATCTGAAATAAACCTAGCTGAGTTACTATTAGTTTCAGAAGTAGACTTAAAAGAAAGAGAATAGGAATATATGTGAGAGGGGAAACTTTGCTTTACCAAAGTGGAATTAACTAAAAGAGAGCGGAGCGCTGTGTCCAAAAAAAAGTAGAAACTGGAGGGAATTTGAAAATGACATCTGCCAGCGCTGCAAGAACCTTCTCTCCCAGCTATCCTAGAGAGCAGGGACTCCCGGATAGAGTAAACACTCCTGACTACTGTCAACTACTGTAATTAGGTCAGCAAGACAAGTAGTTTTGTCACTGGCTTGCTCGAAGACAACCCCAGGCCACTACTAATCGTTCACCGGGGACTACCCGGTGCGCCCAGAAGGATTTGAACCCACGACCTTTTGATCCGAAGTAAAACATTCTATCCACTGAACTATGGGCGCATACTGGAGGAACCGGTCGGATTCGAACCGACGAATAGAAGTTTTGCAGACTCCGGCCTTAGCCACTTGGCTACGGTTCCCTTTCAATTATACTTTTTTCATTTATCGTTCGGAGTGTATCACGACCAGTGAAGAACATATCATCTATTAGAACAATAGGACAGGAAGGAATGGAGTTCATTTTCGGGATATTTACTTTACTTTTCTTCGGTTGGTCCTTTATAATATTGCTCAGTATTAAATGCGCTTATCTGGGTAACATTCAGATGAGAAGCAATTCGGTTTACCAAGTAATCCTTCTCAACAAAGAAACTTTTCCCATTTTGACAATCCACCACGGTTACTCTTTCACCTTTTGCCCTTGGTCTCCTCTCCCCCATGTACACCAAGAATCTAGGTTTATATTGTTCAATAATCGTGGAGAGAACCTTTACTTTTCTGGCTTCTAGGTCGTAGCCCACTGAGAGAGGGTAACGATCTAGTTCCTTTTTTCAGACTTGCCAATATGTTCCGATAAGCTTCTGGACTGGAGGCACAGGAAAAGACATCAACCCCGCCAACTTTCAAAAGATTTAGATTACCTCGAAGATATTCCAGCTAGATAGTTAACTAACCTTTCGATCCCCATAGCAAATCCGATCGCTGGCAGATCAGCATCACCTATCTGTAAAGATTCTATTAAGAGTACCTATGAAATCCTCTCCCTCTCCCTCGACCTATCTTAAGAGCGCATAAATGAGATTGATTCCTCTTAATATTCTATTTTCGAAATAGAAACGGAGTGCAAATGAAACCTGAAACATATCAAATCCTCTTAAGATTAAATGAACTAAGGTTGAGTGCTCTCCCTTCTTGAAAGACCTCCCGAGATTGAATAAAGAAAAAGGCTAATAGTGCTCTCCCCATCTCAAGAGACCTTTTTAAGAGTGCATTTCAGCCCTCTTAAGATTAGAAACGTTGGTCGAGCCCCCTAGCGAGTCCTTAACTGAAAAAGAGTGCATTTCAGCTAATTAATCTTCTTTCATCTTAATAGGACTCGCTATTATATAAATAATGGGCGCTCGACCATGCTATCAATAGGTCGAGGATATCGAGGGAGATAGCATTGATGCACTCGACTTATAGTTAGTATGGGGAAAGGGTCCTTTGGAGGGAGACCTTTCGGGAGATAGGGAGAAATACGTTAAAGCTGAGTTAGCGTGCCGGGGAAATAAGTGTGCACAAGACAGATATCTCTTTATCCCACTACTATTTTAGTTTAGCCCACTTCATTAAGTCGTTAGGTGAGGTACGATTAGTGACTCGCCTGACCTTTCATATTATATATGTAATTATGCATTCATTAATTATATATGTAATTACGCTTTAGCAGCCGAGGAAATAAGTGGCCGACAATGTATTATATATGTAATAACGCTTTAGCAAAGACAGACACAACTCCATAGATGTTTCTTACCGTACTTCTATTTCTTCCCCTCTCCCTTATGGTCGAGCGACTACGTTCCTCTCCCTCACCCATATGATGAGTGAGCGTTAACACCCTTATGGTCGAGTCACTTAACGTACCTCAAATCGCTAGATAAGGTAAGGTTATCCCAACCAAGGCGCAGGACCCACTCTGCCTGCTGAAGGGGAAGCAAACCAGTCAGGACCTGGTAGACCTCCAGAATTGCCTTTCAAGGCCTTAAGATAGTATTGTCCGAAAACCTTTAAAGTAAAGGCCAATCCTGAAACATGAGGAATAAGTAGTAGATAGTCGGCTGAAGCTTCAAAGCAAGGGTCGGGAGCATAGTGAGGTGGGATAGCAACATAAGGGCCAGGGTGGATAGTAAAGTATCTTTGGCGGGCAAAGGTACGTACGGACGAAGGCATAACAGCATAGATGTAGGAAGTAGAGCCCACGATCGTACACCCATGAAACCATAGAATCATTTGAGTGCGCTATCGTTGCTATCAAGGGCGGGTAGGTTCCTCTCTTCCCGTGTAGGGTTGGACCAATCCTATCTCCATTGGGCAGGCCCGGCGTTTCGTGTTGCTATGGAGTTGAATCTTAGTGAAAGCAAGTGCCCTCAGCCCAGGATATATATATATGTTTCCATCGGCAGTCATAGTGGTATTGCTAAGTGTTGTGATCTCGGGAACGGAGATAGGCAAAACTAGCAGTTATTGGGGCAGCATACAGAGTGGTAAGGACCATGCATACGAGAGAGAGATTACTGGAAGAATTGAATACCAGGAATAAGAAGATACTGGGCCTAGCAATATCGAATGGAAACTCGTACGGAGGATCGTTGCATCTCTCCTATCAGTTGTATCTTTCCTATGGTACGCGAGTAATCCCTAGTCCTTGGCAGGCAATAGGATTTTGAAACACGTAGACATCATTCCCTCCCTTTCGGTCGGGAAGGCTTCCATCTTTCTCATGGAAGATCTGAGCTACGTACGCTAGAATCATCCTGCTGCATTAACACATTTGAGTGAGCTCCAAGGACCAACCGCACCACCCACCAATCGCAAGATTGGAGATAGATGCACTTCATGTTTTTTATGCTTATGCGAGAGAACGGATTATTCGATCTTAAGTCATCTCATTCTCACCCGGTTACACTCTAATCGTATTGGTATGTCTACCACTTTACAACCTAATATCAACATTTTTACACCTCCGGTAGCTGCATCTGATAATGAATTATAGCATTCTATGGAGGAATATACTCCTGCTGATGGAGCTGAGAATGCATATGCCTACTCCCTACGTGCATCTATCCCTTCCCCAAAATCTAGTTGACCCTTTCGATCCAGCTGAATGAGACTCTACCGGGTAAAGATACAATTTGAGGAGTATGCCGCTACGCCTATTGATAGCTATGTCTATCCCCTTGTTGCTCTTATCAAGCTGCTATGGTACTCGAGCCATCCCAACATATTAGTGAAAGTGATATGATTGATAGCCAACTATTGATTTCATTCTAGCTATAGTTTAGAATGGAACGTCGAGAATAGGCAGAAAAGGATTAGTAAGAATATGAGTGGTAAAGAATGAGTTATAACCGGAGAAAAGCATGGGTGCAGGAGAACAACTGAATCGTTGCAATGATAAGAAAGTGGCGGAATGGGACGGGAGAAAGCAAGTGCCCGCAACCTACCGGACTGATTCACGGGTGGGTCTCGACCGACTACAGGAGGGAGAGGGAAAACCCCTCCCTACCTTTTCTCTTTACTGCCCAACCACAGAGAAGTGTGCGGTAGGAGACTCCTCCTCACTGCACTCTCCCTTCGGTCGACCACTCTTTTGCATGTTATTCCGTAAGTAAGAGAGTGCATCACTTACGGAATAACGAAGGTAGGTGCACTCACCTCTCCCTTCCAGTGCACTCACCTACCTTCCTTCTTCTTACTGCACTTTCCTCCAGACTCGACCTTGAAAGGAAAGGCACTCGACTGAGAAGGAAAGCGATCCACTTTTCTCCTGTAGATAGTATGCATGCGCATCAAAATGAGACGACGATCCCCCTAATAATATCAAGGGCCCCTAATAATATGTTGATCTAATTAGTTTAGTAGAACCGATTCCCACAACCTTACCTCGCTTTAGGTTCTCTATCCCACTTCCATCTGATAATCCAGATGCTGCTAATGGCGTCTCAGGATGCGGGCTTTGTCAGTCTGATGTTGGTGTGAGGAGGTGCACTTGAGCGGAGAGAAGACTCGACCTGACCTGTAGGCTGTATTAATATTAAATAATATGGTAGCATGTTACTATGACCATATTGACCATGTAACGTAGATGAGATGTATGTTTCCTTCTTCCGTTCGGAGCAAATGAATTAGTTCATGCTAGGTGTAAAACGATACATGGATGGATTGACGATTGGGGGAAAACAATTCATGATACATAGGTAGGTGTTCGCTTGCTTCGCCTCCCGGCCGTTGATACATAGGTAGGTGTTCGCTTGCTTCGCCTCCTGGCCGTATCTGTATACCTTTAATGATCATATCCCGCACTAGCCGATAGGGAGAAGTTCGAATCATGAGCCGATCAGAAGCACTGGGAAGAAAAGCGGAAAAGTAAATCCCCACTTCAACCCCAAGCTGGTCCCGTTAGCCTTAGCCGATGTTCGTCTCAAAGTTTACGGATTCCCCACTGGCTATCTCATCACAGAGGGAGGGGGAACAATTCCTACTCCCTAGTTGGGCTAGCTAGCCAGTATCTGACATAAAGAAATAGTGGAGCGAGCCAAAATCAAATCATTTTTGGATGGGATCGAATAAATGGCGGGTGGGATAGCTGGCATGTCGACTACAGAGGATTGGACGAAAGAGCGCTAGACGAAAGACGCATTCATTCACCGAATCTACAACGGAAAAACGGGGGGGGAAAGATTGGTCCGGATTGGGTCTCTTTGATGGATTGGTACAGTCTGTTGCTCGGAACTCCTAGCTATTCATACTTCTGAAGAACTCCCATCCCGGATCGGGGAACTAAGCACGTTTCCAATCCTAAAAAGCAAGGTGTCGTGCAGGAATTCGCCGTTCGACGCTCCGAGCGCTAGCTGTGCCGGGGTTCGGTTGTTTGCCTCATCGATTCGAATCAACAAAAAGCCCCTCTCATCCTTTATTTCATAGATATATGGGTAGCTTGTGTTCAAAATCTTTCTTTCTAATAGGTAGGGTGGTCTTGTAATCTGCTCCCGTATGGAATAAGAATATGCCTCCAGCCTGTGTTTCGATGACTGGTGATGTGGTCGAGGTACCCGCACTTGTAGCTCAGGGTTGAACCTCCCTCAAGTTTTTGGTTGTTCCATCTCCCCCGAAACCGATCGATCAAGAATCCATTTCTGATTCCAATGTGGGCTGCTAGTGGAAATTCGTTGCGAGGTGGGTGGGAAGTTGACTATTCTGTGATGGGCGGGGAGCGAGGAGTCTAGGGGTATAAAAAGAGGCGTCTTTCTCTCTCCATCGCCGAACCCACTCCATCCCTAATGAGCTAATGTGAAGCATAGATAGGTCGATGTCTATATATCTTTCTATGTAATATTGCACTGACTGAACGGAATGATCAAACAAAGAGGTGTGAAATATAGAAATAAAGAGTGAGGTTTAGGGGAAGCCCAATGAGTAGCTTCTTACCACTGACAGATATAATAATATCACTAGATACTTAAGAAGTAGGAACACGAACCTCGGAACAGCAATAGTAGGAACGGATTGTATGCCAAAGTAGACTTCGGCTTAACTAGGTGTGTACGTTGCCCTCTCAATCGAGAGCTTAGTTCCAGTTCTAGTTTGAGCTCGGGAGCCATTATCTCGCGAACCCGGATCCAGTCCTAGAATCAGTAGTTCCAGATCGGGTTCCACCATACCCCCGTTCACCCATAATGGAATAGGAAACAAAGGCAGAAGCCGCAGTGCAGTCTTGAACGATTCTTAATAGAGAAAAGAGCAGGAGTAAAGCCAACTAGAGCAAAGTAAGCGAAGGGAGCAATAGATATTCAAAAGTGAGACCGAGATCCAGAGCCATATGTCAAGCCAAACTCGTACGTAGCGCCTAGGTTGGATAAAAAAAGTGCCTGAGACCAAGCCCCAATAAAGGTGATCACTTAACCCCCGGGCGATCCGGGGGGCCATCCCTATATTAGGACCCAGCCTAAAGGGAGAGAAAGATAACGAGTCCTAACTATAATAGGAGTATTCTCGCTTTAGAGTAGTAATGTAGTGTATGAGTCAACTTGGGAAATTGGTTATGAAATAGCGGGGCTTCCCTGCCCTTGCCTGAGCTCTTGGCTATGCTGGTGGATATGCAATTGGGCGGCGGCTCATGCCTATGTTACACCTTGACCTTCACTACTGTTGGTCCGGAGAAACTCGGTAAGCTACGAATGCCTTTGCCCCCGAACAAACTGGATTTAGAAGTGGTATGTTTCTAGAACCCGCTATTCCCGAAATCACTACTTCTTCCGAATCAATTGAATTACGTCTCTCCGCTAGAACAATCCCATTATCCCAAAGACTTCTTGCCAGGGGGCGGCGTCGGGCAGGAACTACATCTTTCCCCTTTTATTATTCATAGTACATCTCACAGAGCTATTACGCTTTATGAAAAGGATGGCTGCACGCCTCATTATACAAGAATCTTATGCGCACGAACCGTTCGGAAAGCACGGCGCGTTTCCGTATTGGTCGGCAGGTTGAATAACTCTCACGCTGGTCCCCTGCGTATAACATAGGTCTGGGGTCAGGTGCCAACTAGGCCTGCATCGTCTATGATACAAAGCATCGTATGTGATCGGAAGGTTCTAACCGCAAAGAGCAAGGGACAAGCGCATGATCGGGCTTTTCTCCGCTGCGACTAGAGAATATCTATACGGGAAAACTTCACAAAACTGAGAAAAAACAAAAAAAAGAACGTATATGAAGCAAGTACCTAATCCGTAGCGAATCTGTACACGATCAAGCTACGAAACGGAGTATAGCCAAGTGGTAAGGCATCGTTGATACTATCATGCAGGGGAAGACTTCTCTCTATTTCAGTCGAGAGCGCCCTTCGTCTCTTTCTTCTTTTTCCACGCGAAAGAATATTCCGGTTTTTGCTCCATGGCATACTCAGAGCACTTGAGGATAGAGAGAGACCAAGATTGGCTTTTCGTCACAGAGATGAGATAAGCTTACAGTCGGACCTCCCAGCATGCTCCACCTACTTCTCCCGGTCAATGAAGCTTTGGGCCACCCTAGCCCATTGTTGGTTTAATACCCCTTCTTTCCCACTAACTACGATACCGGTTGCGATTGATATCCTAGAAAGAGCATTCAAGATGAGTAAATAAATTCTCTACTATTTATGATTTCTCAATTTGCTTGCCAGTATCTATGGTAACTAGCCTTTACGGGTCACTTGATTCTAGATAGATGATCTAGAACATTCGCTGCGATATTCCCCTATCCTTGTTGCGAAAAAGTCCGGTGCAAGCAATGAGACAACAGATATGGCCAAGCACCCCGTCCCGGGCGGAATGATACCTCGCTCGATCCCCCTTTCGGGGTCTTCTTCTTAAGCTCCTTCCCCTCCATTTCATTCGCCATTTGCAGGAGCGGGAAGAGACAAAAAGTAGTGGCATTGAACCGGATCTATCTATTTTTCATGCTATTTATAATGAGGCACCCGTTCCTCTTTTACTGCTTATATGCTCAGGGCTGTTTGGTCGAGCCTGCTTAACGCACCGAGAAATTATTGACTTCAGACCAGGACCCTCTACTACTACTATTGCTCTTATTTCCTTAAAGGCTCTGGCCCCTCAAAGCTCCATGTTCAGTCATATCTTCCCGAACTATAACTCCTGTACTTCACTACCTGAGCTCAAGACCTTTCATATCTTCCCGATAATACTCGCTATGCATGCATGCTTAGGTAACTTGGAACAGGGAGGGACCCTAGTAAGGGATAACCCTTCTAGCTCAGGCAGGTAATTCCATGACCTGACCTGCCAGGGAGGGCTCAAGTAAGACTACCTTATAGCTAGCTCAGGTCTTGAGGGGAATAAATAAAGGGCCAGGGCCTGTGCCTTCCTTCGCTCTGCTGGCTTGACTTTTCTTCTGACGTTATGCATGCAAGCTAGTTGAGTGATTGTAGTGGGAATCAACCACAAATGCCGGGGTGTATGTATGAACAACGTTAGCTAAGGCGAGAAAAGGAGGCCCCAGCACCCTCCACACCAGGCGAACATTGAAGGGGCCAGCCAGAAAAGTACTTACAAGGCTCCTTACTTAACGAAGTATTTACCCCTAACACCTCCTCCAGCCAGCAGACCTTTAAAAGCAGCCACCTAACGTCCTTATTCATAGGGTCGGTCTCGTCTCAAATGCGAATATAAGGAGATGGATGTCTGTCTTCATGCTGTAACTCGCTGACTCATTACCTAATGTATTATCCTTTTTTGTTAGCTAGGTCTTATTCTTAGATAAAGAAAGGATCTTATTTAACGTATATAGATATATGGCGGGCGGGACTGTAGGAGGGAAAGACTTCAATTCAATAAGGTGAGCTCGGGCAGGCAGGCGTTATAAGTCCCGGTTTCGCTGGCCCAATTTGCTACAGTTCGGGCCCCTCCACCAGATGAGTATTTTAAGCCTATTTTCTTTCTTCCCTCAAATTTGCAATATGACTTATTTCTTGGCCTTTTCTCTTGCTTTATGCTCTATCCCTGGCTAGTTACCGAATATACCTATATAATGTAGAATGGAGAAGCTAAGCTATTCGTAGCTCTAGCTCAGATTTATCTTCCATATGTGATGGATTTTTTGAAGCTTGATTGATTCCAGTAGTGCGTGCCGCTAGTAGTGAAGGGTTAAATGGGTGTGCAGCTTTTATCTAGTTATGTATTCCGGCTCGCATTCCCGCTAGTGATGCTTTCATGTTGGCATTCATTTCGGTTTTTCTCTTCCACCGATCTCCTACTTCATTCAAAAAGCAGTTGTCTTCCACTGAATTTCATAGTATATCAAGCACGTCATACCCACTTCCAATCTATGCCGCTGGTCATTCCATCATACTTCCCACTTCAGGTCAAGGGGGATTGGCATTAAAGGAGATAGATCTCATTCCTACTGGCATTCTGTTAGTACCATTCCCATTACGCGGTAGGCCAAGGAGATGCAATCCGAACCTTTTCCATTAGAATCCTTCGCCTTTTCTTTTCTTTTCCATAGATGAATCCATTGCCGAATCCATTGACACCATTCCCATTCTGCTGTAAATACCTCGACCTATATTAAGGGAGATAGTCTGCCTAACGGCGCCCCGCCCCTATATCTATAAGCTATAACCTTTTCCCCTATCTATATCAGCTATAAGAACCCTTTAGTATGAAAGTGTCCCGGTCATTCTATCTCTTAAGGTAGAATTCCGCAGATCGATCATAATTTAAATAATGCAATGCTTCGCGCCACTCGTCTTCTTTTTGTTGTTATTTCTTTTTCATCACGGAGAGGAAGGAAAGAGACTCTGCACATCACTAGCTTAGGAAAATACAAACGACTTGCCCCTAATGGAGGAATAATCCGCAGGAACGAAGCATCCTACACGATTTTCATTAGAATATATAATGCCACCCCGTTGCATATAAGGCCATAATGCCCCGGGTAAAACGAGAACGAAATCCGAGAAGTCCGGTTCTTTCCATGGCATGATTATCCCCTGGGCCAGTGGACAGTATCGATCCTGCGACTGAGAAGAAATGAACGAAGCTCAACCAACGACTTGTTCCCCTCCTTCGTCGGGTTGTTCCCCTCCCTTCGGTCGGGAGGGCCAGACAGACAAACTTTCTTTTTTTACCGAAGGAACAACAACAAGGGTTATCATTCTCCCTTGCGTCTGCTGACGAAAGCAAAGCTCCCTTGCGTCTGCTGACGAACAACAAAACAACCGAAGGTCAACATTCTTTGTTACTTAAAAGAACAACCGATATAAGGTTCCTGCCTAGCGATATAAGGTTCCTGCCTAGCTTCGGTTAAAAAATACACAATCAAATGAGGACTTATTTATTCTTCGGTTAAAACATACACAATCAAATGAGGACTTATTCATTAAGGAAATATCCCAAAAGCATTATCTTCTGAATTACCCATATTCTTCTCATATTTAGTTTTTCTAATTCCCCATATTCTTCTCAGATTTAGTCGTTTGCCCTAGATCTAGATAACATCAAACAAAGAACTCATCGTATAACATAAGATCTCCCTTCTTTCTATTACCAACCTTAGGGATAGGGAGACATGGCATGCTTAGTTAGACATCGTGAGTGAGGAAGCTTAGATCACTCCTCATCGTATAATACAATAACATGTCATGTTTTTGTCCTTCCTTCCCCTCCTTCGTCGGGCAAGCAATCCTTCCTTCTCTGATCAGATAATAACAAGAGAAAGCGTAGGGGATATTGGGTCGGGAGAAAAGATAGTCTTTCTTAGCTTAGATGAATTAGGATATTTGTCTAGGTTTATGAGCTTAGATTAATGAGGAGATTGGTCTAGCTTTATGAGACGATTCAAGCTGCAGAACTTCATGGATAACTTCATGGTCCAGGGCTCGGGTAAGGTCACTCAACTCCTCCAAATCCCGATACCATTAAGAGAATTATCGTATAACAGATCCCAGCCCTCATCGTATAAGAAAGAGATCCTAGTGTTTTCCCTCTAAGATCAGAGAAGAACAATAACATCTCTCGTTCAGCAGATTAGATCGTAGCTCATCGTATCACATAAGACTTCCTATTAGCTTATTTATATTCCCAACCTTATTTCACCCAGAAGGTAAAGCACTCTTACTAAGAGATATTATTTGTTTAACCAAGATGGAAGAAACTCAAACTCATTAAACAAGAAGCAATAAACTCAAACTCAAAGTCAGGCTGAGGAGTCGGTAAACTCAGGGCGAACACTAACACTCACACTAAGATAGATTCTGTTTTTAACCAAGAACCTTCAACCCAACGTAGCTTAATTCAAGGCAAGCTAGCTTAACACGAATCAGAGTTAGTCTTTATTTGAGTAAGGACAACTCCGAACTCACCAACATGGCAAGGCAAGGCTAAGCCTCAACTCAGAGTATAACTCCTTAGGTGAGGTAAGGTATAAATCCTGAGGTGAGGTAAGGTATAACTCCTTATCCAGGTCCTTCTTTATCGTTTCTTTTCCTTCTCCAGGTGAGGTAAGGTATAACTCCTTATCCAGGACCTTCTTTAAATTCAGAAATGCATAATTAATTCAGAAATGCATAATTCCATATATAAGGTTCAACTTCGATTCAAAAAGGCCCGCCCTCTAATGAGAACATGCTGCCTACGGGCAATGAATGACTGCGCACGACAGGAAAGGAAGGTTTAGGAAAGAGAAATGCTAGAAAGGCACCATCCATTTAGATAGCTCATTCATTCCACACTTATGGATAGCTTCTCCCTAGGAATCCTACAAACATTAACGAGTGGAATAGTTCGACAAAGGAAAGAAAGCCTTCCTTATATATATTGCTCTCCTTTTGCCAAGCCTTACCATTCCGCTAACTCACCTAAACCCAAGCCAAT
>Ga0224573_1000093_pt1 | contig 12414 bp, 10 predicted proteins | sample CRU1metagenome_FD_189088 | JGI IMG/M metagenome (GOLD analysis project Ga0224573, IMG submission 189088) | Spruce roots microbial communities from Bohemian Forest, Czech Republic - CRU1 | ecosystem: Host-associated > Plants > Roots > Unclassified | place: Czech Republic: South Bohemian Region... | reverse complement strand
GAACTCTCGACCAACGGGAGAGGAAATAAGTGATTTCTTGTACGAGCTCTTAGTCAATTAGTGTTTGGGGCAAGTTGTTAAACAAATCTTTTGTTTCTTGCTCGTTGAGATAGAGGATTAAGAATCTCCTCAACTGGGCTAAAAAGTGGCAATATAAGGCATTTGGTCTTAATAACTAGGCCTTTTTCTATACGGATATTTCCTCTGCTTGCTCCTCTGTGCCTGGATAATATGGAACTGGAATGAGCTATGGCTCAGGTGAAACTATAGGTGCTGCTTCAATTGCTCCGTAATTTTCTGGTGTTTGCGGGTCCACTGAATCAATTGTCTTTGCCTCTACATATGGATCTACTACGGGGTCTGCTCGAACTCCAACTAGTAATGCTGTCCCTTCTCCTGTCTTTGCCCACTATGTTGCCCCTGCCTTCGCCTTTGATGGTGAACCTCCTGCTGCTGGGGACGTAGCTATTGGATCCGGAACGGAATATGGCCCTGGAACGAATGCTAAAAATGACTCTGCATCTCGATCTCGATCCGCTGCTGAAGCTTCCTCTACTGCGTCTGGATCTGCTACTGCTTCACCTGGTCAACTAGTTATGCTGGAACCATACGTAGAGTCTAAAGGATGCCCACTGGTCAGTTGAAGCAAGCTTGACGGAACTACAGGGAATGAAGTAACATCTCTTCCTTGCACTGCACCTCTTGGAACATCATAGAATAGCGGAACAACAGTGCACCCAGTAGGAACCATAGCTAATATTAGAACATCACTGAATGGCAGAACACTTTTCTCGAAAGCAAAGATTGCCAATATTGAAACTACACTTGTAGGAGACCAAATATCGGAAGTACACTGACTGATGTACTTTACTCCTAAGAACAAGTGATAATCCCGGAACTACACTTATAGTATGTCAGATATACAGCGCTATAGGAACGGAAATATCGGGACATCACCTCTAGAAAGGGATGTTGGAGTGGCATGAGAGCTAACTGTGTGCAAGGTGGTTGGTGCCGCTAACCGCAGTCTCTTTTTTATAGCTTGCCTGTGTCGCGCTTTGGATAGTTTTATCTTGGATTATCTACACCGATAGTAATCCACTGTAGTACACCCTGTGGGGGATCAGCTTGACAACGGTTGATACGGCGTCCTCCTAGTGGGCCTACACCCTATATTGTTTGGTTCCTAAGGGTGGAGTTTAAGAGGTGATGATCGGTCTGGCTGATCATTGGTGTATGTATTTTTGCAGTGGCTCTAGAATTGGGTAATAATTGGGGGCGGTGCACTTTATTCTCCCTTCGGTGCCTAGTATACAAAGGTAGTCTCTTAGGTCCAGCCATCAAATAAAGCCTATGGAGTAGAGAGCTTATGTGTAGGTGGATTTCGGGAGCGGGATCATAAAGTCTTGAATCTTCGTAGCAGAAGTAGGAAGTGCAATCACTCCGTAGCATCCTGTAGGTAGAATCAGCGGGTGAATGAGCTTTAAATGAGTCTGCCTTATCTGCTAGCTTTGAACTGAAAGATAGGCCCCCCTTCTCGTAGTGTTGTTCAGTGCATCGATTATAGCATGGGTTCATATTCTCGTATATAGTAGTTCGTCCAAAATATATCAGATAAATATAGAGCTGCCGAACGAGGAGTGATCTGTCCCTCGATATCTGTATCTGCCTATCCTAGCTGCCATTAGTCCATCATTGCTCCCATTGTCCCTACTCCGAGGAGGATAACTAGCTCCCTCCTCCACTACGACGATGATATCATAAGCGGAGGATCAAAGCAATCGTACCACCTTACACCTAATTCCTGTAGGTACCTGGCAGCAATCCGAGCGGCTGATCTCGCTACCACCTACCTACAGACCCTAATCGTATCGTAGTCCCAAAGTGGGCTGCACGAAGGTCATACATCCATCCCCACCTAAAAAGAAACCGCGCAGATCCTCTAGTTGCAAAGGGGCATAAGCGGACACAGAGGAAGCTAGGGTAGAGGGAAAGGCAGGGGCACTTACAAATACAGTTGGAGATTTAGTTAACCGAGTGACAGAGTCCTCAGTAGTAGACCCATCACCAGAGGAAGAGACATAAGTAAATACAGGAGCAGGAGCAAAAGAACTTAGAGTGGAGTCAAAGGCAAGGGCATTGGAAGCACTGGTAGCAGAAGCAAGAGCAAGCGCAACAGAAGCGAAGGCAGCAGATCCGGTTCCATATTCTGTTAGAGATCCGGTACCATACGCAGATTTACCAGCACTTCGCTCAGCATCCCTTAATGCCCCAGTTTCTTTCCCATCCCAGTGAGAATCTCCCAGTGAGAATCCTTTTATTATGATGCAGAGGCAACAGCGTAGGCAAAGGCATAGGCGGTTGAAGAACCAATTGATCAAGTATCCCTTATGTGTCGCTTGCGGTAAGGGTGCTTTGTTGTTCCTCTCCCCATGAGCTAGGCTACCAATCCAAGTTCGTTGATCAATGCTCCCGCTCAGAACCGCCGCCTTGTGGCTTCCCAAAAACTAACCTTGCTGCGTATCAAGCTCGAACGTATACTATAGTTCCTCCCTAATTTCCGGGCTAAAGAAACCAAAGGCCGGAGTTCTATCAGCATTCTCGGGGTTATTAATCATCATCATTTTTATCACCGATCAAAATATCCCAACTGTAAGGAAAGCAGTGGTAAAGAAAGTCCTTACAGGAAGGATTCCTCATAGCACGAGTGATTGTGGCCTGTAAGCTCCGTGTTACAAAATAGGCAAATTGACCACTAATGAGGCATGTAACATATTATAAGAAGGAACCTCGTGCTTGCTATTGGAATGGGACCCACTCTAGAGCAGGGAAAGATTGTATAAGGAGCCCGCCCCGCCCAATCAATATATCCCCATCCAGTAAGATAGTTTCACCCACTCAGGAAATACCGACCGATTTACTGACTGATATCGACTGACTGATACCGAAAATGATACCGAACGATCGCCAGTAATAAGAAATCTACCCTCTCTTTTATATAGTTTCAACCACCCAGACAGTATCAATCCATAAATCTACCTGACTGAGACTTTGCTTTTTATCATTTTGACTATCTTTTAGTAACATATAAGGCAGGAAGATAAGTAGGTGAAAATGGTAGGCGTCGTAATTGAATGGTTACCTAATCTATGAGGGGTTACTATGTCTAGGGTTATTATGTCCATGAAGGGTTACGGATAATTCTCTAGGTTACGGATAATTCTCTCTCTGGGTTACATTACGGATAATTTCCCTTCCTGCCCAGTTAATATATCTATCCAGGAAAGAATGCCCTAAGAAGAAATCACTCAAAAGCGTTCATGGGGAAGGAAAGACCAACCACATCGCTATCGCTCCTGCCCTGCGACAAACCACATTGCTATCGCTCCTGCCCTTCCCAATAAAAAAAGAAATATAGGCAAGGTAGGTTTGGTAGGCGAAAGAGAAGGTAGGTTAAAGAGAAGGCAGGCGAAAAGGCAGACCAGGCAAGAAGAAAAGGCGAAAAGGCTGGCGAAAGAGCAGTACCCAATCGGTCGAATTGCCTTGAGTTAGGAGTATTTGTCTCCTCGAAAGTGTTTCAATTAGAACGGTATGGATGGGGGGCACTTCTGGTGATTGCGGAAGGGTTCGGTCAACTTGATTCCGAGCGATATTGTACTAGCAGGTGCAAAACCATCCAATTTCCGGAGCCACCCACGTGGCCGGCCCCAAAGTCCTTAGAAGTATACGATCCAATCCACATGTTCGGCGAAAGCCAGCCATTGATTGAAGGTTTATTCAGACCGAACAAGAGATGATCACAATATCTAACATCTTTTCCTTATTTCTCGCTCGATCGAAAAGGATATCACAGAGCTCTGCACAAATGCGTCCGTCCAGCCAGGACGTGCAAGCAAGCAAAAAGATCTTAATCAGAGACGGAGACGTCAAAGTTGGTTGCGGGATGCCGATGGATCCTTCCTTCGGTCTTGTCTTGACCATTATACTTACCTTCAGGAATGGATCTAGCAGATGAAAGAAGCGATCATCATCAATTCAATATACCGCCCAATTATTGTCTCAGGTTCTTGCTTGTGAGGAATGGAATCGACCTGCCTCCCTTCGGTCTAATGGCCGCGGGGTCGAGGGGAAGGGCTTTAAGCCGAGTGCTTGCTTGCAAGAATCGACATCGAAAAGTAACTCTCAAACACCCCAGCCTTTAGAGAGGTTTAGTATCATTACGCACGCGCCTTGATCCTCAATTATGGGCGATCCCTATTAATGAGGTCGTAGCTCAATACTATTTATTCCCACCCAAATTGACTATTTACTTAGAACTAACATATCGCGTCTTTAGGTAATAATAAGCTGCGTTGGGGGCAAGTTCTTATTAATAGTAGATGAAGAGGGCGGGATCAATGGTTATCAATCCGCCTAGGATCGGTATCCGTAGTGTTAGCGGGAGCAGTCTTGAACGATTATTAATTTAGTCGCAGAGGGATCATTTTAGTCTCCGCACTTCACCCACTATTTGCACTAGAATTCATACTTGCGGGAACAATGTAGAACCTAACACTCCACTCACTATCCTGGTGCTGTGCTGGACTCCTTTATAGGCTTCGACGACAACAACCTTATTATTTACCTAAAGAACAGATCAAGATCGAGTTGACCTAGTTATTTACCTACACGCGCAATTATTATTAAAGGGCGTTAGGTCCAGTGACAACCATTTCAAAATAGTGCAGCAACCCATGATACTCTTACAGGGAGAGATCCTAATATACATATAGATCCGGAACTGTAACTAGTAGCACAGGTAAACAAACTGCTGCAACTACTACGTATGGTTCAACGACTGGATCAACTCGGTTAGCTGGCTCGGGATCAACAACAACTGGAACCGGGTCAACGGTCACTGCTGCTGGATCTACTGCTGGATCAACTAGCACTGGCTCTCCGGGCAAAGTAATTACTCTCCAACCAGTTTAGATGCAGCGGGATATAGGTGATCTCAGAAGAAGAGATCCTGGGCGAGCTTCTTATGAACTCAATCAACAGGAGCTTCAACGTAAGCGCTGGACAGCGCAGTCTTTAACGATTATGAAGTAGTCGCTCTATATAAGTTATTGTCGAGTGGGCTTTACAAGTGAAGGAACGGGTGAAGCAACTGGAGAATCTGTTACTCGGGTAACTGGAACTGAATAAAGAACAAAGACTTAATCTAATAATTGCAACTGAATCAATTGGAACTGGAAAAACAACCGAAAGCACCTTTGCTACGGGGGCTAAGCTGCTTGGTCTTTCGCTGGTGAAAGGGATGCTGTGGACTATGGTACTCGAACAGCAACTAGCTCTTGAATTGGTCCATAAGCAACTGAATAGAATACTGGTGGTTTTGTATCTCGATCTCGAAAAGAAATACAAATGATAAAAAGGTCCTGGATAACAATAATGAATGTAAGGGTGGGGGGGAGAGTACACAAGGAGAGAAAGAACGCTAGCCGAGAGCAATGATTACTAGCGATTAAGCGAATAAGATATATATGGGTAGAGAGATAGGTAGGTTACTCCATCTGAATGCAGTGAGTGTATGAAGGCCTGCTGTGATGAATGGGGTAAGGTGTACATGCTAGGATCGGGAGAGGGGAGTCCGGGATTTATCGGTGTGTCAATCGGATTTTATCTGAACCTAGGGATGGAAGGATGGATATAGTGAAAGAAGACCTACCTGGAAGCTTATGTGGCCGCCGCCCGGGCTACTTCTAGATATGTAGCGCATCATATGGATGGGGGAGGTCGCTTTATTCCAATGGTTAGGATATTTGGATAATAGCTTTTCAGATTGGCTTTGGTACAGTACATTAAGTATGTGTTAGTTTCTCCGAGGTGGGGTGGGTTATAAGTCGAGTGGGAAGTGGAGTAATGAAGATGGATGATTCTCGTTACTTCGAGGGAAAGGAAAAAGCGGAACCAAAGTGTGAATTTGGTCGTTGCCCCGATCTGTGTCATAAGGCATTAGCGTCAAAGGCATATTCGAGTGTTTGGTATTGGAGTGTGCAATCAGGTGTGTAGGCTTGTAGAATGGGGTGTTAACTCGTATATAATATCTCCGAGCTAGTGCTCTGGAGTGTCTCCCGGTGAACCCCCGTTCGTCCCTTCCATTCCATTGCCTTCCCATGCCTTCCCATGATTCTAATCCCTTGCCATCCCCGCCCCCACAGTCTGATCTAATCTCAGTGGGCATGTTGATTCAATCCGGTTCCGATGGCCATTGAATCGCGTTCCCCCGATCTGTGGTGTCATAAGGCAGTAGAAAAAAAGGTGTGTCATAAGGCATTTGGTAAAAGGCATAAAGGTGAGATGGCTATTGGAGTGTGTAATATCGTTTGTAGGCCTTGTTTGTAATGAGGGGGTAACTCGTATATAATTCCCCCGCTTCCACTGCTATCAAGTGTCTCCCGCATCATCCCCGCTCCGCCCTTCAATCCCCTGCCCTAAGGAGGCTATTTGGAGTGCTTAATATTGCTATTTATTTAGTGCTAGTGCTAGGTAGTGATTCCTAGTGCTAGGTAGTTAGTCTGGTCGTTGTCTTCCCGGCCTAAAAGTGTGTAATAAAGCCCAAACGGCAAAGAGTTAGTTGGTCCTCTCTCCCTCAAGCCCAACCCGGCACTATTTAGTTTGTAATCTGGGAGTATTGCATATTTCACTCAAGCCTAACCCAGTCATATTGATTTTGGCATATGGGTATTTGTTTAATCCTGAAAGCCTAAAATCGTGTGCTCAAGCCGACACCGCAAAGTTGTGTTCTCATTCAAATCTGTGATTCCCCGCCATAGTAAAAGCCAACCCGCCAAATCCCAGGCAATGCAAAGTAAGCCCAGGCAACAAAAGCCCAGTCAATAAAAGTTCAATAAAAGTCAATCCCAGCCAAGGCAACAAAAGCCCATGCAATCCCATGCAATCCCATGCAATCCCATCCCGTGCAATCAAATCCCATCCAATCGCATCCCATCCCTCTCTCTCCAAGCGCCAACCTCGGGCTCTCCTATCCCATCCCAGCGCTTTGTAAGTAAGAGGGTGTAAGTCCTATAGGGTGTAAGTACTAGAATCAGGGCCTTTGTAAGAGGGTGTGATTCCTATAGTGTGTAAGTACTAGAATCAGGGCTTAGCTGCAATGCGAGGTAACGTTCTATAAACATCAAGGTTAGCGGGCTAGTAGCCCAATGCCTAAATCAAGGGAAGGTAAGGTATCGTAAGTAAGAAGGCAGTAACCAATGCAGGTAAGTTGTCCTAATAGAGGCAGGAGCGCAACCCCACTTGTAAGTGCCTTCCCTCGAGCTTGAGCTCAATCCGTACTGGGCATTGAATCGTTCATCTCCAACCACGGTACTGGGCATTGAATCGAATCCCCCTGACTTCGCTACCCGCACCTAAAGCTTCATCGCCCACTCGTCCCGTACTTGGCATTAAATCCCTTGCGAAGCGCTCCTGGCATTCAACGGTAACCAACCTCTATATGAACTAGACTCGACCCCGACCCTCAGTGATTTAATCCGGCGCTCCGTAGCTCAGTTATAGCACTATAATCCCCGATCATCCTTGTTTGTCTATCGGTCTCCCTTCCTACCCGATCTGCAATTGTAGCCCCAGTATTTATATAGTGATTCCAGGGTGTGATGCCATCCAGGCCAAGCCATACGTAGCCATGCTCCGCATATTTATAATATGCTTAGTTCAGAATTTGATCGACGGCTGCCACCAGCATCTTTTGAAGCAAAGGCATAGATGGGAGCAGGAGTAAAGTAAGTAAGTGAAGGAAGTAAAAGCAGTATAGTAGGCTACCTATGGACATAGGATGGGAATAAATACACAATAATGCACGCACCACCTATAGAGGTAGCAGCTCGAGATTGAGTTCGTTCCCCCGGTAAAGACCCAGTTGGGATACCACTTCTTGGAAAATGTAAAGATCCCCCACATCACCCATAGGAACAGTAAGGAAGGACAAAACACTACTTATAGGCCGTATGGGTGAGTGATCCTCGGGCAGAGCGGTTGGTCGACTAGCTTCCACTACCTAGCTCCCACTACCCTTTTTCTATTGCTGGGACTGGTGAAATTAAAGGGCAACCGGGTATGCACCTAAGAAGGACTCTGGATATCGATCTATAACTGAATAATATGGAACTTCAATCCGGGCGAGCACCAATGAGCTCAAACCTTGCTTGGAACCCGGCTACAGCTTGACTCGCTATAAAAGCTTATGAACTATCTAACAACTATGAATGAGGAACTAACAACAACATCTACATCTTACATCTACATTTCCTCTCTACCCTTTTTCCTCCTCCTTTCCCTCTCTTTCTGCCTCCCTCTCTTCCTCTCCTCCTGCCTCCTCCTATCCCTTTTCTTCTGCCTTTCCTTTTCCCCTTCCTTCTGCCTTTCCCACTGCTTCAAATGCCCTTTAAAGTGCCTTATCGCATGACTCATAGCCCTTATACAAATGTGTAATGAGGGTCTATCTGATCATCTATCATGGCCCATCGAACAGGCTTTTATCTAGTGAACTGTCTCTCCCTATGTATTTTCCCCTACTGATGGCTCTCGAACTGGCTTAGATGCTGCTGGGAATGGGCTTTGAAAGTGCCATTTATGTGCTGATATACGAGTTCGACGTAGAGGCCTTCGGAAGCGGGGTTTTACGCAGGCTAAATTTCATAGAGCATATGACCCGTACTATATAGTGTTTTTATCTAATATAAACGCTCTACGATAATAAGTATAATATATACGTTTGATTTCAACCGTAATGCCTATTTCGTGAGCTGTAATGCCTACCTCAACACCTGTAGTAATGTCCACCCTTGTGGTGACTTTGTCCATACATCCTTGCTTCTCCCACCCATGCCTTAGCTACCGCTTCTCCCACCTTATGATGCTGGTGGTTACGGATCAATGGATGAAACCACTGCCTATTCCTTTATGGGTCAAACTCCTGCCTATGCCTTGTAGGCTATATCATCTCTACCGTAAGGTGGTGCCTCTACCTCTGTAGGTTATGCATCTGTATATGGATATTCAACTAGAGGATCTGCTACCCAAGCTACTGATGTTGGGTCTACTAATGATGGTTCGGGGTCAATTGGGTCAACAATGACTGGGACTGAAGGCTCTGCTTTTAGCTTTCGATCTTTATAAAGTGCGCCTAAGCAAGGTGGTAGTTAGGATGCTTCCAGGGGAGCTGGTCCCGCCTTTTCTGCCTGAACCTCCGCCTCCTGCTACTGATGAAAAAACCTATGCTCGATCCCCAACTAGCTCGGGTGCTTCTTGCTCTCGAACTACTGACTTTACAACCGGAGAATCTGAAACCGGTCCATCAACTGGGTAAACATCAACCATTGCTTCTGCTCTTGCCCTTCCCACCTTTGCTCCTGCGACCTTTGCTTCTGGGTAAACTGAAATTGGTTCAACCGGCGCTGGATCAGACGCTTTCACAAGCTATCAAACAGGAAGGGATGCCACTAGCTTCTCTCCTTTCACTGATGCCTCTCTAGCGACCTACGCCTTTTTCTCTATATAACCCCTAGAAGCTCTAGCTCTTTTCCTCTTGTCGGAACACCTATAGGAACTGGAACCGTAATTGCTACTACAACTTTGCTGGCACATTGACTGGTTAAACCACAACTGCTGGTGGTGCCACTGCTGGATCAACTACTCGCTTTGGAACTAGTAGGGCTGCTACCTCTGCCTTAGATGCCTATGCCTGCCCCTAGGTATGCCTTTGTTGCTCCTGTCTATGATACCGCTTATGCCTTTTGCCTATGCTGCTGGGTGCAGATCCACCAGATCGAGTTTAAGCAGCTAGCATTCCTGTTCTTACATCCAATGATGTTCCTATCAATGTAGTTCTGATATCAGCTATTGTTCAAGTTAGTGCATCTATGCGTGTTTATAGAAGCAACGTTCCGACATCTGTATTTGTCCCTATATATATGTAATTCCGTAATTGCCCGTTGTTCCAGCATTCGTACGCGTTCCTACTTTATAGTGTGCATTACCTTATGTTCCTAGAAGCTTAGTTTCGGCATCCCATGAAGTCCTTAGAAGTAAAGTTCCAGCTGCAAGTGTTCCAGTACCAGTTGACCGGGTTTAATTAGTATAACCTAAACCAATAGCAAAGGCAAGAGCAGCGGTTCCAGCACAAAGAGTTTAAGCAGCAGCACCAACAGCGGAGAAAGCAACAAAGCAAGCATAGACAGTTCCTGTTGATTCAGCAGTTGTAGTTGTTCCGGTTTCATATCCAGTAGGAGAACTAGTAGTTTGAGTTCCTCCTTGTGTTCCTACATTTCCAAGTGTTCCTAGAAGTATAGTTCCAAAATTGCCTTTTGTTCCAAGAGCAGGCGCTCCGGTATCTTCCTTTGTTCCTACTATATATGTATTTGGTGCTGTTAATAGAAGTTGTGTTCCAAGATATGATATTGTACCTCGAAAGGATGCTCCAACATCAACTATAGTTCCGATATATGTAATTTAAGCATTGCCTGTTGTTCCAAGAAATGATGATCCAAGATACCCTGTAGCTCCTAGGGGCGATGCGGAGGCAAAGACAGCTGATGCAGTTGACTGAGTTGAACCAATTTCATCAGTTCCAGTTGAATATCCACCGGTTCCATATCTAGTTGCTTAGCCACCAGTTGCATCACCAGTTGATCGAGTTGATCTTGTTCCAGGAGCACAGTAAGCAGCCCTACCAGCAGCATCTAAGGTAGCAAAGGCTGAGTCAGCAGGAGGGGAGGCGGGGGAGAGCAGAGGGCAGAGGGCTTAGGGCGCGCGTATAGAGAGGGCTTCTATGCAGTGGCTTCGATCGAACAGGCTTTGGGTTTTGAGAATTCTAAAATGGCATGGAATCTTATAGATCTTCTGTGTTCGCCCTTCCCTGTGAACATCGGTATTTGTTTCTACTTCTGACCTAATAATTGATTCAGGATCACACGATATGGCTTCATCCATAAATTAGGTTGGTTCAATCAAGGCGAGCACAGCGCTTACCGATGCCTATGCTTGATAGTTGGATATCCAGTGCCCCAGGCGTTTGGTTGGTTTGCTGGTCAGCACGTTTTGTTGTGTCCGTTTTTCTTTCGCTGATAGACTAGGGGCTAACCTGATCTTTTGACTGTTGCCACCTAATGGAGAAAGACGCTTATTGGTGGATATGTTCAATCTCCACTTAGACCTTCTAGCCTGTTCTACCTTTTGACGAGAATTTGCACATCGATAGCGTGTTCCGACTTTTGGTACATTCCGAGGCTACGTAGTTTCATTCTCAGATCGAGACCAAGATCTAGCAGCAAAGCAAGTTCTTATTTCACTTTACTTTCAATTTGAACATAGATCGACCGGCTATAGGATGTTTGGAGGAAAGGGAAGTAGTGGTGGCTATTAAGCATACTTCTACTTGAGCATGGTGGGACTACACTACTGGCACCACAAGATGGACTACTACTGTGATTACTTTGATGGCTACTTGGATTTGTGTTTAGTCGATTCTTATAAGGACTATCAGCTTAACTGCTACGAGGGCACAGGCATTAACTATAGGGACTTTCACTTGGATGCTCACCTAAGGATCCTATCCACAGCCTACTTCTACAGCTAGGGTTAGGGTACATGCAGGGGCTATCCAGCGAAGCGGGCCTACATTAGGGGATACTTTTAGGGGTCTAATCTATCCTGCTACCTTCACTTTATACTTGTACAATGCTGCTACCTTAGGGAGAGTGCTCTAGATTGGGAGTATTGCTATAATAAGTAGTATGCGAATGAGGGGAAGCAACTATATTTTGGTTCGAGGGTGAAGGGATAGGCGCCTAATAAGAAAGAAGATGCGAAAAAGCTAAAGGAGGTGCGGGATGAGGCTGGTTCTTAAATCAGATTTTACGGTAAAATGTAATCAATGACCCTACAAGTGCTGCGATGGGTCTTCATTACAGTACTCCACTTAGGGCGGTGATGTTAGACACTCAGTTATCACTCCCATACTAGTGACATACATAGGTATGACACTCAAACTGAAACCACTAATGGAACAAATCTGGAGAAAAACGGAGGGGCGATAGATTCGCGTGTTCAGTTTGAGAGGGGTATAGATATAGATATAGATATATCTAGTAGTTTGAGTCAGGCGCCTTTCGTGGAATAGAAGGGAAGGATAAACAAATGAATCGGATTCTTCGAAAATTCCCCCAAAGACTTACTTTCCTGGGGTCATGAAATGAGTAAATACTTACTTATTTTCTTGGCTGGCCGGCATTTGTAGGTAGATTAATAGATCCCCTTTACTGATTGCCCCAAAACACTTTCCTAGAGCTATCTGTCTTGCTATTGCTTTTACTTGCTAACTCAGCTTTCACGTATTGACTCGTATCATTTCGG
>Ga0224573_1000092_pt1 | contig 12507 bp, 8 predicted proteins | sample CRU1metagenome_FD_189088 | JGI IMG/M metagenome (GOLD analysis project Ga0224573, IMG submission 189088) | Spruce roots microbial communities from Bohemian Forest, Czech Republic - CRU1 | ecosystem: Host-associated > Plants > Roots > Unclassified | place: Czech Republic: South Bohemian Region... | reverse complement strand
CAGTAGTTGGGCTAAAATATGGGATAGACAAAGAGATCTGTCTTGTGCGCACTTATTTCCCCGGCACGCTAACTCATATATAACGTATTGACTCATATCATTTCGGTAACTAGGGATAGAATAAGGCCAAGGAGATAAGTACATAACTCCATAGAAGGCGGTTGATGACCAATCAGGACCAATCCCTTAAAGCCAGCACGCACAGGACCCTTTCATTTCTTCCCCTCAAACACTTATAAGGCCGGCACAAAATGAAGGCCGGCACAGGACGCATCATTTCAAGCGGGACCAGGACCTTACTTGATTCACCTTTAAAGACCAATCACTCACTACAAGACCAATCACTATACGTAATTTCGTAATAAGAATCTGACTAATCTTTCTTCATTCCGGGTTATACCTAATATATATTATTCGGGATTGGATTCGGGGTTAGGAACAGGAATTCGGGGTAGGAGAGGTTGTCAAGGTGATACCTATTGGTTTGGTTGGCCACTTCATGGCGGGTCCTTTTATTCCGATACCATTCCCGAGATACCTTTTATTACGTGATAAAGAAAGTCCGTCCTTTTCGGACCTTGTTCACCTTCCTCTCACTGTCCGTTCTGGTTCCGAACGGGACCTCACTTTGGGTCACTGTATTAATAACCTCTATCAGTCAAGCAGGCGTGGGTATAGCAGGACTCGAACCTGCGACCATTAGGTTAAAAGCCCGATGCTCCACCAACTGAGCTATACACCCTCCCTTCAACCAACCCAACAATCAATAGCATATTATAGCAGCAGTAGAGAAACATGTGCTTCTCTGGTGTGGGAGAGGCGGGCCCTTGTATTTCTTCCCCTCCCCCTCAATGAAAACTGTATCAAACAAATTTGAGGATCTTTAGATTAAAGACCAACGGGAGAGGTTATCCCATTAGTTAGGTTATCCCATTAGTTAGGTTATCCCAACCAAGGCGCAGGACCTGGACCTTCTAGCTCTTTGAGGGGAAGAAACCAATCTCCCCTAAAAGAAAGAATAATTGGGAACCCTATTCACCCTTATTATATACGTAATTACGCTTGATTATAGGCGTACTTATATTGGTAATTAATTATATATGTAATTACGTATAATAAAGTAACTAGAGAGATAAGAGAAGACACCACTCTCTCAAAGTCTACGTATATTTTAGCCCAACTACTGAATGAAGTAGTTTGTTAGGTCAATTGACAAACATCACAGTGCTTAGAATATTCCTTAGCATCCTAAAACAAAGAGGGCCACCATAGTCCTGCACATAGAACCTTCTGCACGGTCATCTTACCTGCATAGTGTCCTCCAGCAATGCCTTCATGTGCTTCATATAAGATAGTATCCCTTTAATGAGCTAGTACACATCTGTGCAAAATGCCATCATCCCCTAACTTATACAACTGTCTTTAAATCAATTGGTAATCTGCTGCTCTAGTGACCAGTAGTCTCCACTGTTTAAGGGTATATGCCTCAGGTGCTCTTCTCGACGCTAAGAACTCTGCAATCTCTATGAACTGATCTGACACTACTTAAACCCGGAAGAGATGTGCGTCTGGCAGCTCATCATCTAAGCTTCCTCCAGTCTCCCTTGATTCCAATCTAGTCAGATGATCCAGGCCCACATTATGCTTACCAGGCTTCACCACAACCTGAAAATAAAACTCCTGAAGCAACAGCAACCACTGGCAGATCCTCCCCCCCCAACACAGGCTTGTTCACCAAATACTTTAAGGCTAAGTGGTCTGTAAAGAATTTCAATGCATTTCCCAAGAGGTAATGTCGAAATTTCTGCATAGCATAGACCATAACCAACCCTTCATGCTCTGTGGTAGTATAGTTCTTCTCAGCCTGAAAAAACTTCCCGCTAGAAAATGAGATGGGATGGTCTATGTTCCCTTCACCAGGCTGCACAGGCACTATGCCAACTGCAATGGCAGAAGCATCAACATGAACATGAAATAGCTGGGTCCAATCTAGGAATATCAAAATAGTTGCAGTCACTAACTTCTCCTTCAAGGTATAAAAATCTTTTTGAAAGTCTGGTGTCCGAGCATCCCTCTTGAGCAGCTTCTCTAATGGTGTGGTGATTCTAGCATAGTTCCTTATGAATTTCTAGTAATACCCAATATGCCCCAGTGTCACGTGTAGCATTTTCATAGAAGTGGGAGGAGGTAAGTCCACTATAACTGCTATCTTGGCTTGATCTACCAACAAATATTCCTTACATACTACATGCCCCAACAAAAATAAAAAAGGTGTACAGAAAATGAACTTCTTTCAATTTCATCAAATATGTAACTGTCTACATCTATATAACATAAGTCTAAGTACCTAAATATGCTCCTTCAAGAGGCTGAATACTGTCTAATAATCCAGGTAGAAAAAGAGAGAGATTGCAGGATCAATAGCATATATATATAGTATAGGGGGCCAAGGAAATATTCCAGTGTGTGGCCGGGTGAAGAACAAGACTTTCCTACCTAGCCAAATAGCGGGCGTGTTACCTGTAGTTTTGTTCCGGGCGGGTTTACGCTATGGTTGGCCCGGCACTCTTTCTCTATAGCGGAGCACCTTACTGAGCAATATGTTTTCTCTTTATTATATCTAGTTACCGAAATCAGTAGAGTCAATACGTTCATAATATCGTATACAATAAAATAGAGATCTCATTATATATATATATGTCATTACGCACTACTACTTCGTATTTCACGAACGTAAAGTAAGGGGCATTATCCCTCGGTATGCATGCCAGCTCTCGGTAAGCATAGGACTGCCCTCGTATTGTCTCCCCTCGGTATAAATTCCCCATGTCTTGGGCCCTCGACTGTATTGGTGGGTATGGACAGCATTGGGACTGGTTTCGGCATAATAAAATATGCTAATTGGAATCTGCCCTGGAAAGCAAACTCCTTATTATGCAGCGAACAAAAAGGAAACCTAGCTTTCTTCCCCATCTCTATTGCCTGGCTTTCTTCTATAATGAGCCTACCTACCCTCGCACCTGACCGGACCTAACCTGCTCGCTCTTTGAAGGGTCACTGAAATAGCTACCTTTTCACTCTTTAAATTACCACTGTTTGGCGTAGAATCTACCATCCCGATAGGCCAGGTTCATGAAGTAGAAATTACCATCCCCGGCCACCTCCCCCTTCTTCATTAGCCATCCCAGCGAGTAAGACCAGCCAGCAACAACCCGTCCTCATACGCCACCCTTTATTACTTAAATTACCACCCCACATAGCCCGGTTTATTAGGGGAATTTGCCATCCCCATATGCCACCAATCCACTCTACAATTTGCCCACTTCCTTACCGGGCTTTAGACCCAATTGTAGATCTTAATAAGCACCTCTTCCCTCTCGGAGTTCTTTCCCACTTTACTCTCGGAATTAAGAACAACTTGACTCTCTGAAATTGGACTCACTCCCTATCGGAGTTCATACTCAATTCACTCTCGGAGTTTATATCCACCTCCCTACCCTACCCTACCTATGCTGGTGATGCTACTGAATGAAACTCGCAGCATAGCCAATTGCAGAGGTTGGGGCATCTCGATCTGCTCGTTAATGTATTTTCTAATTCACTTGGACTAAAACTAGCTTATCTTCCTGAGACTCCTGCTTTTGCCTCTGCATATGGGTCTGAGATTGCTGCTCGATCTGTTTCCGGTGGATACTTACTCCCAAATGGTAACTGGTAGGAATGCTTGTCCCATAGCTCATCGGGCGCAGTGGCTTCTCATCGTTCATGGATGAGTTCATCGGTCTTGGTAGCAATTAGCCTGCATGCTTCAATGTATTGGATTCTTGACTCATATCATTGCTAGTATCATTACTATGATGCGTGTATAGGTAATTCTTACAGGGTGCTGCCCCGTCGGGGGGAATCGCTTTACGAGTTTGGTTTTTCCTTATCCGAACTTGCCCCCAAAAAATGGATACTACGGACCCGTCCATCATGCTACGGTAAAGTCTAAAGTGAAAGGGACCACCTGCAAAATGATGGCCACAACTAAATTGTGATCTCTGGTAATGGGTCTCCCCTACTACGCTTCGATTCAGGGGCAATAAATTGATGTGCGCATAATCTAATTGATCATATCCCACGATCGCCGGGGCAGAATTCTTATTACCGGAATATTCCTTGAAAATTAGGGTAAGATCGCGTAATTCTTCCGGTTATGAAGTGAAATGGACAAAAGTAAGAAGGGAAGGGGGCGAGCACATTACCAAATGAAGATTTATATAAGGTAGAGGCCTATTCAACAGCAGGAGGAAAGGCAGAGCCAGTTAATAGATTAGGTAAGCCTCTAGTTCTCCTTCTCGTAGTAGTTTTTGCCCCTGCGTTCCTGGCCTACAGTTACCTGCCTTTATGTTGTAGTTTACCTCTTATCTACCCGCCCCTCCCGTCCTTGTCTCCCTGTTCTTTCCGTCCTTTTCAACCATTTCGTCCCATCTCTTGACAAACTTTTCAACCGCGATCTCAATCTAATTGACCAAACTAGCCAGCAATAATCGCGTATATAACCCCAATCGTTATCTCTCAGAAATCAGTGCGTTACGCGCGATCTCCGCCTGTCTCACGCCCACGAGGAGGTTTTAGCTTTATTGTGCTGCCTCCCGCTCCCCTGTAACATATCTACCGTGCATCCCAACTTCTGTACGGCTCCTACCCCTACCTTTGCTCTTGGTGATGTTTCCACCCAAAAGAATGCCTCTGTGTGAGGTCCATTACAACCAAATGTATAAGAGAGAGAGATTCGCTGGTCCGATCTTTATGTAACAGCTACAAAATTGATCCACGCTAAACTATTTACCCACCCACCCCAATCCCCGAGGGGAGAGGAGTAGGAAAAAAGAATAGGATGAAAAAAAGGAGGAGTAGGAAAAGATAGTTGTTCCTAACCATATGAATGGTTAGCGTTAACACCCTATCCTCACACGACAGGCTCACCCTTGGCGGCGGTTTGAACATCTTTCGATGGCGGCCTCCGTCGAGAGTTCGCTTGCTCACCCTAGAAAGATTGGCCATTTGACCTCTCCTCGACCTCGTAACCTCGGCCGAGTCCCTAACGGGCCTTTTGTCGAGTCACTTAACGTACCTCTCCGTTGTCGAGAGTTCGGCAAGCTCACCCTCACACGTTACCTCTCCGTTGTCGAGAGTTCGGCAAGCTCACCCTCACCCTACCGGGCCTTTGGTCAAGCCTGCTTACGCATCCTTGTACGTGAAGTTATGAATGAGATATGCGTTCATTCATTATATACGTAATTACGCTTTAGCAGACAATTATGGGCATATGTCATTACGCATTTCCCCTGCCGAGCAGCCGATGCTGCTTCATATTGCGTCATTACGCTTTAGCAGATAATGCATATATTATATATGTAATTATGCATTTCTTCTTATTTCATTCTTAAATGCATATATTATATATGTAATTACGCTTTAGCGTCGTATGGGATCGTAGCTCGAATCATCGATCGTACCCGTAATATCGTATACAAATATATATATATCATTATATATGTCATTATGCTATCGAATTCATTATTCGATCGATAGAGCGTGAATGCATATATTATATATGTAATTACGCTTTATGTTCAATGCAAGGTAATTTCTTGCTTGTCCGCACCGGGCAAGGCTGCGCGTTCTTAATCAATTCTTTCATTTAAGGTTTGATTGCCATTGCCCTCAGAAGCGCAAGCCCCTCCGGGACCTTTTAGTTAATCGATCTCTCATTTCACGAATGACTTGGATTTTGGCCCACATGCGCACCCTGTTCATCCACCATGTATCCCAGATATTTCATTCTCTGCATGCCGAATGAGTACTTCGCCAGATTGGCATATAACTTGTGTTGTTGTAGGGTGCTTAGGGCCTGCTGAATGTGCTGCAAATGCTCCTTCCAAGTTTTGTTGAAGCTGAGGATATCATCCAGATATACGACCACAAAGTAATTTGTGAATGGCCGCAAGATGTCGTCCATCATCCTCATGAACGTTGCTGGGGCATTAGTAAAGCCAAAAGGCATGACCAACCACTTGAAGAGACCTTCTTTAGATTTTAAGGTTGTCTTCCATACATCAGTTTGCTTAATGCGCACCTTTTCCCCGGAGGGTCAAGCAATAAATTCCTGGTGGTAGCCTGACTTAAGATCAATCTAGCTAAAAAATGCCCTTGAGCTGATCGAGAAGATCGTCAATTCGGGGGATACCGGTTCTTTACTGTGATCTTGTTCAGGGATCTGTAATCAATACAGAGTCGCCATATCAAAAGAAAGAATCGATATAATAAGTCATGGAAAGAACACTTGATGGATCAGCTGCAATGAGTGAAGTACTTCTCCAAGTTGGACCTCAAATCTGGATACCATAAAGTCAAAATAAAGGAGGGGATACAGAGAGACTGGTTTAACTTGACATGGCAAACGCCTATGATCGTTTGAACCACGCGTTCTTATTCATAACTCTCCTCAAATTTAGCTTCTTCCGAGAGCAAGGTAATTAAGCAATGAAACTAAGCTAATCCCATTGTTGTAATACGGCAAGTAATGGTTATTTTCTAAATAGTTCAGGTTATATCACCATTAGTATTCCCATTGCTTATGTTGGTTCTAGTTCAGCATGAGCATGTATCGTAATAGCTTGGAGCTTACGTAATCAAAGCAATCAACTAATAAAACACAGGTAGTTATACTCTCTTGAGTGAATCACCTCATTAAGAGTATTAGGTGAATTATGCATATTAGCTAGTGTGTAATAGTGCTTATACTATTCAGAGCAGTGTAATAGAATAGAGATTACTAATATATGGATTACATTTCTAATCACACTTATTGGAATATGAGTACTACCTATCAAATAGGGTAAGCATCATTAGAGCAATGCGGATTGGTTAGAATCACAACATACTACTTAGCTTGTTCATATTAGTGTAGAGAGCTCATGTATTTACAGTAATCATTACAACAGTGATCAGTAAGCTTAGAGTATGAAACCCATTGGATATCGATTACATTCACAGTGTTGGGTACGTAATGATCAAACCATAACAGGAAGGTGAAGTATACCATATGAGTTAAGCTGCTTGATATAAGTGAGCTTAGATTTGTATGCATTACACATAACACGTAACACTAACCTTTGATATGATATGCCATTTGTAGTATCATCCTATCGTTTGCCTGTATTCGCTATGTTATAGCTCATTCTGCAACCTCATTATGAACTAGACAAATTACGCATAGCTTAATACACCAAGTACCATACTCAATGGGATTACTAGTATTATTCATACCACCAATGTTCTAGTACCACGCATAGATTGACCGGTGAGAGCTTCTCGAATAAGGACAAGCGATTGCATGGATACTACACATGGGGGATAAGTAAGTCCATATTCATTACTAATAGACCCCTTTCTAAGCTAGATAGAAGCTTTACCTATATGTGTATAATAACAATGGTAGTCATAGTAATCATAAAATAGTCATCAACATGAGCATATTGTAAACACTAAGCTATTAGGGATAATACGTACTCTATTATTCCCATGATATCACTATAACTAAGCATGTACGAGTAAATGAATCACACTAGTTTACTGATATGACCTGTTTCAATAGAGAGCTTTGTAATGATGTACTAGCTTTCCATATATATTGCTATCATTAAGATCAGAGCCCCAACCCTTGGATATGAATCACACTCAGTAATTAGGGGGATACTGTGATCATTGTTCATAGTAAAACGTATAAGTAGTGTGTAAGCTTATCCTAATGAAACTAAGCTTTATTCCCATTGTTCAACATGATTACACTGGTTATGATTCCTCCTTGTATCTATTATCCATAATACGTATGAGTTTATACATCTAGTAAGATGAGGTATTCCACTTGGTTCATATGTCAGAGCTTATAGTTAAGCTAATCGTTATATCGTCTCAATAAAGGTCAATGTAAGTATAGCACATATGATATAAGTAACACAACTTGCTAATCATGTCCAATATGTGAGTAATGAAAGGGTACGGCATATTCCATAAGAGATCTCCAAGTTATAACAGCTTAGGTATTCTATCCTCTATGTTTCCCTAATTACAGAGCTATGTTGAATAAGCAGAGATAGTAACAAGAGCTATTTACTTATAGTAATACAAGTTAGTAACATGATATAAGCACCAGTATTCCCCTAATATATATCATCACTTAGCATGTTTCCATTACTTAACTAAGATACGACAATCTAAGCATATTAGCTTACACAAGTATTTACAATGAGCATACGCCTTATATATGATGTGGTGGTTTTCGTTGATCAGATAGCAACTCCCTTCTTTGTCGCCCAACAACCAACCCAACTACTCGCCAAGCAGCCTCTCCCCCATCCATCAAGCGAAAGTAGCGTACTGCCTCTCCCTCATCCAGCTAGCGTCCAGTCCAGGTAGCGTACTGCCTATCTCTCTCCCTCATCCAGCGCCCTCCTCTTGTGATTAACCCTCCCCACCTCCCATAGGACAATATTGCACTTTTCACAAGATGACCTCTTATAGCACCGCAGATTGTCGTGCCCTTCATCACCCACGCACTGCTAAAGCATTATTCTATGAGCCAGTGACCCGTCCTGTGGATATAATCAATGTGGAGAATACCACTGAACCTGATCCTAACCTTGTACTGATGTCTTGCCCTTTTCCTCACCCAACTCGTGCCACGATCTTGACTCACAACTGCCAGATTAAGGATCAGGTGGTTAAGCTTATTATGTACAACGGTAGTCAAAAGAATTTGGTCTCTACAGCCCTTGTAAAGGCACTGGCTTTGCTTTGGGCAGGGCAGAAAGCAGCGTAGAGGCTGGAAGGATAGAGAGTGAGAACCTGACTGCTATTTTTTTCCCCATACCTGAACTGAAGGAAGGAGATAGAGAAAGGAGTTGCTCTCAATGGGCCATATCATACACAGATGAGAAGAGGCATTGGTCTTATACCTCTGCATGCATCGAGGGATACCGCCGTACCTGTTCCTATACATCCGTCCACGTACAGAACAACCCTCCCTCCTTTATACGGAGACGGTAGGAGTAGCCCCACTGCTTCAGCTTCATCGATAAGGATCTTCTACTGGAACTATATATACGAGCTAATGAGTTCTGAGTTATCCATCCCCCTTGGACTGGTAGACCCACCTTCCTTATAGATAGATACAGGGCGAGAAAGATAAATTCTACCTAATCATTTCCTCCATGCACCTCATGCGAGTCTGACTGGCGCTAGACTCCTTCAGAGCTCTACGAAAACCAAACTATATAGACGAGTTAACACAAGCAAGAAAAGAGACTATTTGGAACAGCCCTGAGCAATATACCCCAACCGGGTATAGATAAGATAAGTAGGATAGTGAGGGGGGGTAAAAAGCGATACGGGATTGGGAAGGCAGGGATAGGTTGTGGTGTTGGGCGGCTTGTTCCCGATGAGTCCCATTAGATACCCCGATCAAATAGATTAGTCCCCATCAAGACCCCGATGAGATGAGATGGTGCGGGTGGGAAGGCGGGGAGAGGACAGGGCTTGGCCGACTCACGTTAGGGCTGCGCTCTTAAGGGGCAGACAAGCCGAGAAGAAGGACAGATAATACTACTAGGATAATACTACTAGAAGGAAGGATGAAGAAGAGATGAAGCCGAGGCTGCTGCCCCGTCAGCAAGAGAGAGCTGGAGCAGCGAGGAAAGCAAGAGCAAGAGGAAGGAGGGAAGGAAGGTGCAACCCTTAAACGCTGGAAATCCTCGAATTTCCTCTCCCCCTGGTCGAGAGTTCGCTTACTCACCCTATAGATAAAAGCGAGTTTGATAACCCAGATCAATATATATATAGATCTCAATATATCCACCACTCGATCGGACGCTAGGAGATCGAGGACCCGGAGGGACTCTAAGTAGTCGAGTATGAGGTTTCTCTAAATGAGAAAGTAAAATGATAAGTTTTTGTGCAATCTTGTTTTCTACCCAAACTTAGTGCTTGCCCCAATAATTGATATGCTCATCTGGTAACAACATAATGTAATGTCTCGATCTAATTCTTCAGGTGTTCACATAACATAATCAATATTGAAAGATGGGTTCTCCTTCGTAAAGCGAGCAAGCATAAAAGCGAAAAACCCGGAATCAATTGCATCCCGCCATCATAAGGAAACATTCATAAAGGGTATAGTTCAGTAAATAGACAATATCCTTTTTGAGTGGCGGATTATCTGTGCTATGAATGGGGGATCCTCAAATAGCGAATCAACGTAAGTAAGCATCATCATAGCATCAAGTCGAGGTATAAACTAATGTTCCGTATCGGTAAGTGCTGTAGAAACCTAACGGTTCCGTCCGTTCAGTGCCGTCCCGAGAGGGTCTTTCTCTCTTGGGTATGTATGACTTTATGGCTATGACTGTTACTGCAATGACTCGAGCTTATTGCAATGACTATAGCTTCTAGCTATGACTGGCTATGACTAAACAATGTCTATGATCGACTCTGATTGGTGGTTGGCTATGAATGGCGTATGATCCTAAACAGGTGCGTCGTATGTAACGCATGTTCAGAACATCAAGTTGAGGTATAACCTATTTTTCCGCAGGGGTAAGCCCCGTTCCCGGGGTATGTGAAAGTTCTCTTCTCTAGCGATGAAAGTTCTCATCCTCTCCATTGAAAGTTCTCATCTCTAGCATAGGACTATATATGATGGGGAACCACTTCCTTCTCCTCTCGGCCATTGAAGAACTTCTCTCTTGTCTGTTGTAAACTTGGAATGGGTGTAGGAAGGAGCTAGGGTAATGGGTGCACCTCACACTGGCACAACCTGACCTGCCTGAAGACACTACCTACCTGACCTGCTGCGTGAATGGCCCTCCCTGACCTGTATCGCCTTGAGGCAATTTCCTTCTGATAATGATCAGCGATGTTCAAACCTCCGCCTCCTTAAAATGCAAGAAGAGGAGGGAGAATAAAACCTCCGCCAAGGGTGAGCCTGTCGAACTCTCGACTAAAGGCCGCCATCGAAAATGGCCAATCTCGTAGGGAAAGATGTTCAAACCTCCGCCAAAGGACAAGTAGTTGAAGGGTACTCAAGTTGTATGGGCAAAGATTGAACCAAGCGATGGCGGCCTTTTAGTCGAGAGTTCATTACTTCACCCTACCACTGGCAAAGAGAGTCTTGGGATGGGCTCATCGATTGCCGGGACCAAGGCCTGCCTAGCTCCCTCCCTCCATAGCTAACCCTAGCATAAGGCAAGCCAATATAAAGTGGAAAAAACTGCCTGCCCCGCTAAACGAGAAGGACACAGTGACTACCACTTCCAAAGGAAGCGCCACAACAAACGATACCGCTCGCCCGGCTTGGTCATCGCCCACCACGAAAAGGAGAATACTAAGACTGCCCGGCCGCCGCTTCAGTAGCAGTTTCTGGATAAGTTGCTGTTTCCTTCCGGCCGCTATTTATGTTGCTGTTTTTGTAGCTGTTGCAGTAGTTGTTAGAAAAAGAGAGGGATACTATGAACACTGCCAACCGTGATGTTTGGGCCCAACGTGATCTGCTTCAGAATGAAATATGGACTGTACCAACTAGGCATTGCCTGACCTTACCTTCCCGAACGACTTACTTTCCCCCCCATATGTCAGTAGTATTTCTGGATTGTGGGCCATTGCTAACGAGCGTGCTTTCGCTTCTCGACCTACGTCCTGGCAGCCTGCTGGAACGGAGGACATTTGGCTTTCCCCCAACGAACGTACGTATGTATGCTCTGTCAATAGGTAGATATTCGGGGTGGGCTATGAAAGTATTACTTGGGGTTCAGCCATAGACTGGCAAACCACTTTGTCTCCTAAATCAATGGATCAATATACGACGTATGACCGAGATCCCTACCTTACTTACTTTGTGATGTGATTTCCCGATAATCGAGGAGGGAGCTATAAAAAGGTGTTTTTCCGTGCTCATCTGGGGTCCGCTTACATGTATGAGGAACATATTCTATACGTTCGTTTTTTAGGGGTTGGTTACGGTGGGAAAATAGCTCCTATTCCGATAACCAATGCAAAGCGAACCATGTCCTCTCATCTATGGAATCAACAAATATGGCTGGCACTCCTGGCCACGATACAGTTAGGAATAAAAGGTAGGGCTGGTTGGCAAAGAGTATGCGAAAATACATATATAAATATATGCTTACGGCTACCCAAGACGCACGCTGGAAGGCCGGTCTTGCTCGTTCAGGTAATTAAAAGTGATCCGTGAAGCTAGTAAATGGAGTGGCTAGCCGCTGCTTGTGAAGTATGGAAGGAGACCACAAAATAATATGGATAGAATTTGAAATGAAATAGAACCCTTTTCGCCTTTCGAAGCGTCCTCACCTTCCGTTGTCAGGTGAGCCCTCCGTCCTTACCTCTCAATGCCCGGGCATCCATCCAAATACTTCTATTGGGCTGATAATCCCTATCTTACAAGCT
>Ga0224573_1000091_pt1 | contig 12548 bp, 13 predicted proteins | sample CRU1metagenome_FD_189088 | JGI IMG/M metagenome (GOLD analysis project Ga0224573, IMG submission 189088) | Spruce roots microbial communities from Bohemian Forest, Czech Republic - CRU1 | ecosystem: Host-associated > Plants > Roots > Unclassified | place: Czech Republic: South Bohemian Region... | reverse complement strand
AGGACTTTGAGGTCGAGGGTAAAGAGAACCCGGGAGAGGACGGGTCGAGGGTCATTCCCAAGGGCTCGGCCGAGGCTCTTAGGAGGTATAGGGAAATCCTCAAGGTCCTTATTGATTGATTGATGCACGTAACATGGACGGGCCCATCATGAAGACAACTAAGGCCATGGTTCATAGAGTATATAAGGAAGACCACCTTCCAGCCCCTCCTATTCATTCTCAGGATCTTAATCTGAATGAAATCACCAGGTTGTTAAGGACTTTGACCAGCGATGTCACAAAGCTCAAGCAAGATAAGGAAGGTATGGCTTCTAGGATCCTAAATGAACCAATTGTGAACCTTGCCCCATTTCAAAGGCCTTTTCCTCCACACCCTCAAGCAAAAGAGACAAGGCCTGAAGAACAGGACCTTCCTGACCCCTTGATGTCTACATCCAATATTGTTTTGTCCTATGTGTAGAGTTCTCAGTCTGAATATTATTCAGAGGGCCCCTGAATCAGAAGAATATCCCATGGATATGAACTTTATGTTTTATGGTTCAGGAATGATTCACCTCACTTGAAACGAGTATGAGGAGTTGGATAATGAAATGGTACTAGTGGGGGAAGCAACTATTTAAAATTAGAGTTGCACTGGTCTTCACCCACAATTCCCAGGTTTATCCCCATCTTAGTTCCAACTCATAAATGACAATCTGATGGCTGAAGTTAAGAGGAAGTATGACCTAAGGCCTAGGATACAACTTGTTGTCCAAAGTGACTATGAGCTTACCAAATATTCTCCCAAAGAAAAACCGCTTTCCAAAGAATTGATTGAGGCAATTAGTGAAAAAAGCAGTTTCAGAAGTAGCAAGCCAAACGGCCTGCAACATTCCAAGAAAAGCCCAGTTCCCCTAAAGAGAGCCCTATCAATAGAGTTATTGGTTCAACTCAGCCTACTCTATCATCATTTGACCTTAGACATGAGCTTGGTAAGTGAAAGATTCCCATGTCTTTATCTGAAATTGCTAAAATTCCAGCCCATAGAAGCAAATCTCTTAATTTTTGGGAGCCATGAGCGCAAGTTGATGTCATTAATCTTCAGGATGATTCACCACTGATCATTTTGGGCCCCCTTAGGATGGCAGAGATGGAACTACTCCCCCTATCTATATCACATTGTCGGTGCAGGATCAATATTTGCACAACTGTCTGTTGGACTCCGGGGCTTCTTGTTTGCTAATGCCCAAAGTTCAGGAAAAGTGGGGTCTGGAAGTAGCCAGGCCATACAAAGACCTATACTCTTTTGACTCTAAGAGGGTGCCATACATAGGAATGATCAAGGACTTGGTAGTGACTTTGGCTCTATTTCCCAGGAAGTGTGTGATGATGGATGTGATTGTGGCTGATGTCCCACCCAACTATGGAACGTGCTATCAGGAAGTTGGTGGGCTTGTATGGGGGGGAATATTCAGCTGGACCTAACATATGCTACAGTCCCTGTGTTTTCATGGAAATCTTGCTGATTGTGTCGTGAACCCAAGTTCACCTCACGCGCGGGTAGTCATTCCTAGCCTAGTTGCCTAAGTACTTGGCCCAGTTCCAGAGCCCAAGCATACCTTTCATTTTGAGAACCACCACCCTGTACTTGTAGCGATAACTGTTACACCAATTATAGTAGCATAACCAGCTAAAGCAAAGGCATATCCAGATCCATATACAAGAGCCGATCCAAAGCAGACAGTTTACCCATAAGCAGCATAGATAAAGGCTATTATATTTGGTTATTATTCTTTGATAAAATCTTCACTTGGACCTCCTCCCGAATTTCGAGGATAGAGTGATCAATTGAACGATCGAAGTGCGAAGAATGCATTTCGGTGCGAAGCGTGCATCGTATAATAATCGCAAGTACGTATTTATCCTCTTCAGGGAAAGAGCGCATAGCGAGAACAAGACTGATCTTTTGTTGCACTTGGCACGAGATGCAAAAGATAGGGCTCTGTTTATCGATGAACAGCGGATTTACGTAGCTGTTGGCATTGCTTTGTTCTTTCCTCTTTTCCTATTAGTGAGTTCTAATCCCTTTGTTCGAAATTGATTTGTTCGTACCTCACCCAATGAGTAATGCTTCCATTTCCTGATGGAGTAAGAGCTTCCTAGTAATGAGATAACAGGATATTGCTTATCTTCCTTATAAAGGTATAGATTACTTATAGAGTTATTTATAATAAGATACACAGCCTAGTCCTTAGCTTCTTTAATCAATAGTGTAGTTAGATTTATTTCGTAGTAATGGGTAGTTTATTGGTTCATTGATAGTATATGATTGCTCTTTCATTGCCTTGATGATGGTTGGGTTTCCTCTTGGTTTGAAATGACCCCTTGGGAATTATTTCACCTGGGACAGTATACCTATCCCAGACATGCGCATGAGCATCTTGTGAAGACGGTGTTGGTTATCAGAGGCTTCTTTGCTTCTTCAATCTATCGACATCTCTATTGAGCGTCTCTCCCCACCATGATATACTCTTTAGACGCCCCTAGCGAACTTCTCCCTTTCAAAGGGGAGATTAATAAGGCGATCAAAGAGGACATAAATCGGCAATCTATCAAGGTTACTTGGATACCCCCTCCTCCAACCTCTAGGCCCGAAGATGGCCTTCTGCTCTGAGCATTTCTTACAGCTAACTAGTGATCTCATTGTTCATTCAAAATCTTTTCAGCTGGCGTTGTCACAAGGCCTCGAGATTCGCCTCATCCAATTGAGGGTTTGCTCTCACCAGTTAGTTGTGTGTTGAGTCTGATCATCACATCCCGCGGATGGACACGATATGTAAACTTTGTCCTCTTGATGATGCTAAGAAGGAAGACCACTTCATTCTCAGATGTCCTATATATTATCAAATCCACGGGAGATTTAACATCATATACAAAGATGAAATAGGGTCCCTTGATACATTTTTCCATTACCCAAACCATAGGTGTTTGGCTCTCTATCTCTGAGAGGTAGTTACTCTCGGACGAGAGGCCCTACAGGGCATATCCAGACCTAGTTCTACTAGGTAAATCACTTCTTTCTTCCAACCTATTTCGACAAACGGAGGCATCAAACGCCATGCAAAATATCAAGCCATGGTCACGTAGAGCAATAGGTCGGTTAGATGATGCCCCTATCTCCTTTTTTTAGGAAACCACCAACATCTATTGTGAGATGACCGAGACATACCCATTCCAACACTCAACACAAATGTGGCATTGTCTTTTAGTCCAAGTCGAGTAGCCAAATGTCCATCACTAGGTTTCTCTCATTGGCCTCGAATGTTAGGAGAGCTCCAGCAAGTAGCACTCGTCTTTACCCGAGGATTCTCTATCTTGGTCCACTCAATCCGGGCCATTCCCCAAAGGAGATTCTCAAGCTTTGTATTGGTACCTTCATGATGGTTGACAACGACAGTGCTAATTCCTCTTCTACATGGTACAGAGTAGTTATTCTTTTCTTGCATAGAGCAATACCTATTTCTAATATCTTCTAAGGTTTACCTCTTGTGTTTGTTTACCCCTTACTATTTCTCTTTAGTCATTCTTTTTGCACCTAAGAGTTGCCTTCGATACTCTCACATTGCCATTTTGACCTCTTGTACTCTCTAGTCCTATTGACCTATTTTGGTCAATGGGATTGGAAAGTACAACATGCCGAAATCAGCGAAAATGGAGTACAGAAGTAATCTCCCAAAAGTCTAATAGAAACCCTAAAGCTAAAAGAACAAGAAGAAAACCCTACACATCGTAAGAATCCAGCTATAAAATACAATCTCAAAATAGTAGAGAGATAAGTTGTAAGTAAGAAGAGAAGTTGGTCACTATCATCCTCAGAGCTAGGAATGTCAATGTCCACCCCAAGAATCTTTCTAATAATGTCCCTTGAAGAATGGCCTAGACTAATTGGTCCCTAGAGAGTGATCCGCTGTGGCCTTTGGATGTTCCTAATATGGGCGAGAGTAGAAACTGGAGCTAAGGTGGAAGCCAAGGTTGAAGCTCTCCTAGCATTCAAGGATGAATAACTCCTAGCAAGAGAGAAGAAGTCGACAATCTGTCCATGGGTCAGAGAACTGTGTTGGTGTAACTGTTTAGAATCTCTAGTCCTCCTTGTGGCCCCAAACTTGGTCTAACTTGCAGGTCAGGTGGATCGTGTCGAGTAATAATGCCTAATGGACCTTTAACCATTCCTTTGGGAAGTAAGTGTCAGGCATTTAGCCCTCTTAGTAGACATGACAAGCTGGAAGGAGGAGGTAATTCATGTGAATATCGTGGAGAGACATTAGAGCATACAATGTTGACAGGTAACCACCTCCTTGATGAATAGAACCAAGCAACTGAAGAACACAGAGAGGGAACACCCTGAATAACTAAAGAGGTAGTGGTATCTACCTTGGATCTTGTAATAGACGGGAGAATGGAAGAATAAGTGCTCCTCTATCTCTACGTCACATAAGGAGCATAACCTGTCAATTCATTCCTCCCTAGGAAGGTGGTGGTTTGTCAATCTGCTCTAGATCATGTAATTGGCAGCATAATGTGATTTATATGTGGATTTGCAATGTTTCTGGGTATGACCACTTAAATGTAACAAGTGAGTTAAATTAGGGTGATAACAGACTCGAGCCCTCCAAGGACTAACCTAATTTACACCTATGCCTTGAGATCGTTCCCTTGCCTATTTATACTATTCAATTCCTCTTTTTAAAGCCTCTTGGATTCGTCTTTCCTTCTCCAGTTATCTTACAAGTACACACTTGGATTAGCGACACATCTTTAGCTAAACTCTCCTCGACCTCTTCGATGTTCTTGGGCTGCTTGCACCTGTCATCTCCAGAACCTCTACAAGGACCTCTTGTGATTATCCTAGCTCCAACCTCGAAGGCTTTGTTGTATCCCTGAGATACTCCTTCTCTCAAAGGAGTGGTGCCAGGGCATCTATGGAGGTAAACCTCCGCCACACAAAAGAAAGAGGAAGACCTCTATATTTCTGGAAAATGATATTGAAAGCTCATATTCAATTGATATCTCTTTTTAGGCTATAAAGTAACCAAATATTTATATATGAATGCTTGAATATGATCAAGATTGCATAGAGTAAGAAGCGTGTTTCAGGCATTCAAATTCCCCATCAAAGAGTGTCATTTATTCCATGCAAGCATGATATTTTCATGTGAAAATTTGAGAAGAATATATAACACCAAGAAATTCGAATTGTTGGGAGAGATGCTAGAACTAATTCCCATTAACCAACATTATAGAAAGAAAACTAATTTTGCATAATTAAATGAATCCAATTAGATCAAAGAAACACGCCATGGAAGCAATGAACTAAAACTGTAAGAATACATTTTGATTGCCATAACTTTCATTATAAACAAAGCATCTAATACTAGAATTCGGAAGAAAAGAAAGTACAAAAGAAGGGATGGGCAGGAGGAAAACATGCTGTTGAGGATGCATTCTTTGTTGGATCTCAAGATCTCAACTTTCCAAGCTAATTGTTGTATCTGACTCTGTGTTCTTGCTCTCAATTATATTTCTATCATTTTATTTATAGCTCTCCCATAGGACAACCTCCCCTTTGTATAGAGAAAGGTAGGTATCTTATTGTACTGAGAGGCTACACCAATCTTCAATTGGCTATGAAATAGGTATAGTTTTTTTATTATGTGGAGATATCTTAAAAAACTGTTTACAATTTAGTTAATCATCCTGCACAGGTGTCCTCATTTATTATTCTACTTTTCTGTAGATGAGTATGATGTCGTGAGTTGCTTTGCTGGAAGCTTATGACTTTTAGAGTTGAACAAATTGGTGGCCACGTTAGAGATCTCCTCCCATCCTTTACCTTATGGGGTCCACATGCGAGCCAACACTCTTCCCTTCTCACTTAACTCTGTCATATTTTTTGGGGAGATGTTGAAACGGGTGGCCCTCAAAGCAGTTAACTTATCCAAAATAGAGATACAAGGCTCGATAAAACTTATAACCCTTATGCAGTAGGAACCTCAGTAAGGGCATGGATGTCATTCACTTCATCCTTCAATCGCTCCAATGAAGCTGCGTGCTCTACCTGAGAAATGAATATTGTGCCTTTACCCCAGGGAGAAGGCAATCCCAGCCTGATCATTTGATTCACAATATATGTTAACCTCCTTATCTCGAGGTCAAATGATTTCAAAAGCTCCTGTAGAGACAACAACATCTCTATTTTCTTTGTCGTACTCTTTTCATCAATCGATACTTGAATCTTGTTAGCCATGTCCATACTAGCAAGGTCATCAGTGGAAACAATGTTTCTCATTATTTCACAAGTGAATGCCACATCAGCTTGCTCAATGACTTGGTTTGTGATCCTATTGGCATTGTCCATAATCTGCACATATTCATGAGAGTACTCTATATATTACTTCAAGTGCTCCCAGAGGGCAGGGAATTCATCCATTATCTTACTCCAAACCAACTCCCTTATTATAGCCAATCTCTACTGACCAATGGCATATCTCAAAGAAGCAGCTAGCTTCTCCTCAAGGAAATTAGTTTTATTCTTTAATGATTTCCATTTCTTATTTAATTCATCGTGACTAATTTTGAGCTTGTCAATCTCAGCGTCTTTACTCTCAATATACTCTTTTAGTTCATTTATTTTCTCTTTCTAAAACCCTATCACCCTTTCAGCCTCACTAAGATATAAATGAAAAGACAAGAACTGTTTCTGAGCCTGATCTGGTGACATGTCAGCAACAAAACTCTTTTCCTCTTGAGCTTCCTTTAACTGGCAGAGTTCCATCTCATTTCCGGACAAAGAAGCCTTCAACCTTTCCACCTCCAACTAAGCTTCGACCAAAATCACCTTTTCATATTCAAAATCCCTCTTTCAAGCATCAAGTTCTAACTATTTTTGACCTAAGATCTTAGCAAGCTTGGTATTCTGGTAATCCAAATCATATATAGTGGAAATAATTACAGACACAACGACGTGTTCCAGTCGTAAAAGGGTATAGTTCGTTTAAGAGAAAATCATTCCATTCCGTGTGGTTTGGTGCGGGCATCAATTGATTTGTGGGAGAAGCATCTATCAAGTTGTGGGTTAATCGCCAGGGGAACTATTTCGTTGTTCGTTCGTTATGGGGCGTCTGTAGGTGTAGGCGGTGACTTCCATCCATCCTTCCATCAATCCATGCTTCCATAATGGGTAATGAGAGAGGCGTACGGGCTGCGGGAGTAATTTCGGTATGCGGGCGAATGGGTAATTCAATTATCCTCCCTAAATATCATCAATAGCAACTCCCCCTGATCACAACCTAAAACACTACTCGTCGGAATGGGGATTATCCATATATAAAAAGCATATTCTTTCAAAGGTATAGCGGTAACTTTTATTATATATGAGATAATGCAAAGTGGTAATATCTCCCTCCCTTCTCTGGTGATAAGTTCCTCTTTTTTTATTATCTTTGGTAAGGTGCTTTATAGGGGAAATCCCCTTTATATCGGCCAGTGATGTGGGCTTTATTCTTACTTCCTTCTGACGAGTCTGTTAAAATATAGTTCCAAATGAACTATACTCGTCGTTTCTTCTGCTATCGCTTGTCACGTATCGAATTGGGATCATTTGGCGGGGCAAGGGGGATGATACAATTTTGAAAAGGGAAAGAACGATCACACGATCTCTTTGAAGATCAAAGGTCCTTATTTCTTCCCCTCAATTCCTATCGGTAGGTTCGGGCTTATAATGCCAGTAAAAGATAACCTTAGATAGTGCTGATCCTTGCCAAGCCATCAGTTCTGAAGGAATGTCTAGCTATGCTTCCCCTTATAAGCATTAGTAACATGGATGGTTAGTTTAACAAGGAGAGAGGTTTGGATATACTTCTCCGAGAACTCATGCTAGCTATAAGAGATATTAGAGAGGTTTGGAGATACTTCTCCGAGAACCAGTAAAATAGAACCTTTGGGAGCGCTACAACCCTTCCCCTGCCCTGTGCTTCTCCTGGAGAATCACTGTTTAAGATAGTATGAGGCAGAGGGAATGCTGGGCCCAGCCTCCTCCAGAGAAAAACCATACCGTTCCTTTGGAGCCATGACTTATTTAGAGAGACACTAGCTTGATGGTGAGGGTGAGAGAGTGCCTTCCCCTGGGGAATGACTGGGAGAATGATTGAATGTTTAAGTGGAAGACCCTAGTCCTTGCCCCTGTGACAGTAACGTACTCTTGCCCCAGACCAGTTACACAGCTCTTGACCAGTAGCTCTTGACCTTTTCTCTAGCCAGCATTAGACTTATTAGGTCTAGAGCTATAACCCAATGTCGTATTTGCCGCATCATTTTAGGTCCTCATGTCGTATTATCCGCATCAAATGCAATGAAAGCTCGGCTCAAAGAAAGAAGGAAGGAGGGAAGGCAGTGAAAGGTTTAGGCAGCAGGTAAGAGAGCTTTAAGGGTGTTTAGCAAGTTAGGCGGTGTATAGAAAGCAGGGCAGGTTGCGCTTAGCGGGTGAGGGAGAAACCGCACGCACTGGGGCAGTAAGGAAGTGCGCGCATAACAGACAAAGATAGTGCCGCGTCGGGTACTTAGACACAACCCATTGGCGATAAAAAAAGTCTACCCGCTTGCAATAACAACCGTGGAGGCCCAACCCCTCCCATATAATGAGATTAACTTAGCTCTGGTACCCACTCCGGAGCTCCAACATTATATGATGCAGATCATGGCGGAGGTGAATGATCATCATACGCGCCTGGGGCATTCCTACGCAGACTTACATCAGAGGCATGCAGCGATAGAAGCACAACGGGCGACTCTAGCAGCAGCCATTGACATTGCATATTCTACCGTCTCAGTGGCAAAATCATCTACTGAAACCCCTCTGCCTGTAAGAATTCATCTGCTACTTGGTGGATGCACGCATATAAAGGCATTAAGTAACTAAATTTCATAGAGGTCTGTCTACCGCTCACTTGGCTGTAAACATTTCAAATATCTATTCCTAATTCAATCTCTGAAAGCGCGTATATAACGGATAAAGTAAGCTCCGGTACGCCCGCCATTAATTCCTCTGGCTGTATGTGCCCGTATTCATGGTCTAAAGGTAAGCTGCGGTACGCCATTAATATTCCTCAGGCTGTATGTGCCCGTATGGGGTAAAGTTAAGCTCCGGTACAACAATTCCTCTATCTCTTGCTTCTCGCGCATATATAATGCATTAAGTAGGGTCATCCACTAATAAATCCTGATCTGCCAGCCTGTATATCTGTTTTCGCGATATCTGTTTTCACGTATCTAACAAATTCATCCCCTTAGTGTACTACTAGAGCGTTACATCTGATCTTTGGTCCTCTACTAAGAAATCCTCAATCGTTGATTCATCTGTCTACCTGTATCTGTTTTTGCATAAATACTAAATTGCGGCACTTAGTGTACTCTATCTAGCACTACAAACAAACCTTGGTTTCCCAATCTTCTTTCCAAAGGCTAGTTAGCAACGACGGGACCGGGCACTATCAATCCCTTTCTTTGTAAGGTCCTCCATTCAAATCGCCTGCCTCCCTGGGCAAGTTCCATCCATATTGCAGGCAGGAAGGCAGAACCGAGAAGGCAAGTCCTGCCTGAGCAACTCAATCTCCTCTAAGTGGTTTACTAGAGGGAGGGAATGGTGGATCATGCAATTGATATTGTCCAGACTTTGACTCTAGGTTGAATCTATCATATGATGTCTGTTGTTAAGGGTATTTCACCTTTATCCTCCATGATGGAGGCCTTGGTTCTTTCCACCTGTAGCAATTCAACATATTATTTAGGGTGGTGCAATAACAACTTGTCATCCCAGGGAGCAGGAAAGTCATAGCTCATCATCTCCATGATATATCATCCACAAAGTCCTTGAGGGTGGTATGAGTAGTTTTGGCCTTTCTCCTCGGCATGTTTGGAAAAGAAAATTTTTTCAAATAAACAACTAGGATTTAGGAAGATTCGTGATTTACCTCTAAAAGATTTAGATACTCAATTGGATGTACAAGTGAAATCATCGGTTGATGGCAGGAGTGAAGGTGTGCTTGAACCCCAGAAGGATGCTCAAAGTTTTTTCTTTCACCATATCTCTTTTATCATAGAATGAAATGGTAAAAATGAGCGGAGATTAATGATATAAAAGGGAAAGTAGTCGATTGTGTAGGGACTAAATGAATCTTTTTTATAATGAATGGAATATTCCATCATTTCATTAATTATTGAATTCCATGACCCCAACCAGCTAGCCACTGTAATGATGGCATGTGGAGATCTTGATTGGAAGGTGAATAATACCTAGCTAGAATCCTTGGTAGAATCTATTTATGAATCTTGGGAAGACCACATGGCAAAAGCAAGTTGGTGTGGGTGCATAATTTGCACAATGGGAAGGGAATAACTCATAAACCTGTAAAAATCTTGGCCTTTTATCTAATAGACAGAACAGAACAGAACAGATACAAGTAGACAGAACAGAACAGAGAGGAGCAAGCCCTTAATATGCGGGAAAGAGAAGCATTAAGGTAGACAGAGATAAGCAAGTAGACAGATAGTCTTTAGGCGGATATACGGAGTTGCGGAGTTGCTATATTGGAGTTGAGGAGAGATACTTTTCATAATGATGGGTCAATAGAGATGGACAAGAGATGAATGGAGTAATTTATTGCTTTCCCGCATCGGGGAAGGTGCGGCTTAGCCTTCTATCCATTTTCCCACAGATAATAAATAGCACCATTGGCCCATTTATTGCCACTTTATTGCCTAAAGAGAAGGGAGACAGAAACCATTCCTTTAGCCCCGACCTTTAGCCCGATAGATCACTGCCTTGAGCCCTGTCCTTACCACTTATTTAATATCAATGAATCTCTTGACTGCTAGTCATTTTTCTATTTATATATAAATATAGTGTGGCTTGCTCTGCGATGGCTTGCTCTGGGTGGCTTGCTCTCGAACCTTCCTTCTCTCGAACTCTATCTTTCCACGATGGCCCAATTCTACGATGGCCCACAGCAAAAGAGAGGAAAATAATAGATATGAGGTCTCCCTTCGGTGGTATAAATATATTATAGATAGCTCCCTTCGGTCACATATTAATGTTGGTCTAACCCGGTTAGTAATGAAGGAAGTCCTTAGGCAAGGCATGAGAGTAGATGGAGGTCTCGGCTTCGCCTTCCTTCCATACCGTTCTATACGCCCGTTTACTTCTATACGTCCGTTTACTTCTCGCGGTTGGAGAGAGAAAGTAAAGAAGCGGTCTTTCTTTCCTGATCGATGCGGTAGGTCTTCCTTTCCTGATCGATGCGGTAGGTCTTCCTTTCCTGATCGATGCGGTAGATCGATGAATGATACGATAGATCGATGCGATGTCCATTGCCTGCGTGATCGCGATGTCCATTGCCTGTATCGATATCAATTATTTATCTATATCTATACGTGATCTATAGAGCGTTATAGGGCTACGACCCATGATACGATCCATGATACGACCCATGAATAGTAATTTTCCTTCTTGTGCTTGGGGAGGAGAGCAGAGCGGTCGCATCAAGCCTTCTCGATGGTGGCATAAAGTCGCATCACCGGAGCCAAGAGCCAGCCGATAACGCCTAACCAGCTCGCCTAACCATTGGAAGCACTTTTTTTATTAGTTCAACCCACCCTTTGCATGCGCCTTTGGCCTGATGCTTTGATAGCCCTTTCCTCTAGCATGAGAGCCCCTATCTAAAAAATTGCCTCTAGGCCCTTATCTATTAAGACTTATGCCTAAAGGTGCTTTAGCCGCCCGCATCGGGGAAGGTGCGTTTAGCTCTTCCCCAACAAAGGAAGGGAAGGAAGAAAGGAAAACTTGAACCAAGCATGGAACGTACCTCTCCCTTACTTACGGTTGAGCCAACAAACAAGTTGCCTCATCCTATATTTCTTCCTCTCAAAGAGCATAGCGAAGGGTTGGGATAACCTGCTTATATTTATTCCCCTCAATAGACCAATAATCACCTTAGAGGACTGACTGAAACTAAGGGCAGACTCATGATTTCAAAGTCCATTTCTTCAATAATTCTTGTTAAGGAGCACCTCATTTAGGCCCCAGGACCTGTAGACCATTCATTTGTATTACCTTTAGCCGCAAGGATTAATGAAGTTTACTGCTACCAACTCACCACCTGGCGGGCGTATTAACTAACCTTTAGAGACCTCAATTACCTGAACTTTGAGATTGAAAGGGAGGGAGGCAAAGAATTTGGTGGCCAGACCAATCGTATTACCTTTTGAAGCCTACCTTATTAATGAATGTTGGACAGGTTGGGTTGGATCGTCGGTAACTGCCTTCTTTTATTTATTCACTAAAGCTTTAACTCATGATATTGACCCACCTAGAGATAATAGATAGCCTGCCTTACTTAGACTTACAGTATTTGATTAGATGGAAGGAAGGGCTTCACATAGAGCATCGATCACGGGCGTTCAACTACAATTGTACACTTGCTTGAGGAATACTTAATGGGTAGGCACTATTACTATTG
>Ga0224573_1000090_pt1 | contig 12564 bp, 5 predicted proteins | sample CRU1metagenome_FD_189088 | JGI IMG/M metagenome (GOLD analysis project Ga0224573, IMG submission 189088) | Spruce roots microbial communities from Bohemian Forest, Czech Republic - CRU1 | ecosystem: Host-associated > Plants > Roots > Unclassified | place: Czech Republic: South Bohemian Region... | reverse complement strand
AAGCTCATACTCACATGACCTACAAGAAAATAAGAAAAGAAACTGCTGAGCTAGCTGTCTGTCCCTTGCACCGATACCCTTAGTAAGTCAGGCAGGGATGATAAGAGTGTTTCTTAGATGTATCTAAAGAGTTACCACCCACTTACACTCTGAAATCATTCTTCCCGCTACTGACTTTCAGTAATCATTCTTCTCGCTACTGACTTTCAGTAATCATTCTTCTTCCCATCTCACACTCTCACTTGCTAACTATCATTCTAACTAGAAATTCGTTGATTAGCAATCTTTTCTCTATGGATGGATTCCCCTTCCTATAGCTACTTAGATGTTTCAGGTTGCTACTGACATATATATATATTATCATAATATATTCTAGATCTTTTCATTTGCTAAGTGATTAAGGGAGTCGATCTTATATATGAGTTATCACGAGTGCAGGAGAGACCTTGCTACGAAAGATAATGGATGAGTGACAGATCTCCCTTCACGCCTCTTCAATAGAATCATTGGGCTAAGGAGAGAATCATCGCTAATAGAATCATCGGTTCGCTAAAGAAATCTCGATTTATTACGTAAATCGTTGTGCAAGCCTTTATCAAAAGCTAAAAGCTCCTAAAATCCAAGTACTATCTCCTGGTGTGAACGAGGCATAAAAGACCTATTACCTTTCACCTTCCCCTACTTCGAGTTCGTCTCTAAGGCATATAGGCAGTCCCAGAGATCCTTACCTAGGGTTTAAAAGTATTCTCGAGCTATAAGCCCAAGGAAGGAATGCCTAGTAAGGAGTAGATCCCACCCAGTATGTAACACCTCTGAGACCACTTGCCCTATAGATCCACTTACTTAGCTCACTAGTAAGAACGGACCTATTAAGTGTCACTTGGGTACTTAATGTCATTTCCCGATCATGAAACAGAACAAACAGTTGCCAACTGATAGTCTTATCACTCTCGGATGTTCTCCCCCCTTAGCCTCAGTTCTCTTACCCTACACAGCTCACGTAATAGGAAGAGAATGCGGCGAGTTCCGCACCTATGCTTAAGGTGTTGTGCAATCTACCCCGAAAGGCTTACCATGAGTGCCTAGTAACTACAATCTCCTAGGAAACAAGCCCTAGCATGACGGCTTAGAAAGGTCCGCTACAGGTTAATCAGCCTGCTCTCAGGAGATTCGACTTATCCCTCCCCTCATTGCATAGCCCTATAGATCCTTACTTTCATAGTCTGGATGGACAAGTACTATAGACAATTTATACCCTCCATGTTACATTGGTATCCATCTTGGTCATTCAATCGAAGGGATAATCTGACAAGACAAGTCTCGTCCTACTATTAAGGTAAGGAGCTTTAATAAGGTAAGGAGCTTTAAGGTTAGGTGTCGGTCGAGAGAGCTATCGGCTACTAAGCCAGCCCAGTGTTCAAAGAAAGACCGGGATGCTTGGCTAGAGCAGTGCCCGGATTCCTAACTAACTAACTCGAGAGACTATTGATAGCGGCTAAATTCATGGGATGCCATCCCCTTACGGAGTACATATTTGACTGGCTTTGTTCTTCCAGACCAGGCCTTAGTTTAATTGACCCTCTATCGGCCGCATGAGGGCGGGTACCACACTTGGCACTCCTATATCCTATTCTCGAATGGTTGCGAGAATGCGGGTACAAATAAGGCAGCTTTAACTCCAGTATTATTAGAACTCTACTTGACTCTTGACTGCCTTTCCGGATTTCAATCCCTGTAACTAGACCTCTGGGTCATCGGAGTGCGGGAATCCTGAGAATAAAAAAAAGGGCTCTACTGCTGCTGAATAATGATTTATAAGCTTCTACTTCCTTGAAAGCTGAACGTGAAATGCATTGGTTGGCTTATAAAAACAACCGCCCTACTATTATAATAAGGGATCCCAACATTGTTCGGTGCATCGGTTCCCCTGCGTCTAATACCCACTCGATCCAGCTATTTCGTTCGTTTAATAAAGAAAGGTGGGGGATTGGACCAGTGATTATCGGAAGCATGGGAACGAGCAACCAATCAATTTCCCTGAATCTAGACTATAATGGAAAACACGTCTCCTTATTATAATAGTAGGGGGACTGCCAGTTATTGGAGACGTAATAACAACTTCCTAATCTAAGAACCTATCCCCTAAATCCCACCTACTCTTTTGCGGACTGCTACAAAAAATCCTCCTCGCGCTGGGTGGCCTCTATAGATTCCCCTTCTAAGTACCAGCTAGTATTCTAGCCTTAATCAGTTTCAATCTAGTTCTCATCTTTTGCTGAGCAGAACAAGCTTCTGCTTCTGTTCAGAATATTACATCAGTTCTTCTGGGATCTGCCCAGTTAGCACAGATTGATGGAGAAGGATCCTCCACAACTTCATCCTCAGCACTTACCACTTGCTCCTGTACAGCTATCTATCTATCCCATTCTTCATTCATTGGTATATCCAACAAGTTTCGGAAGCGTGAAAAACCACACGGGTTTAGCAATAAGCGATAGCGTATTGGGGAGAAAACATAACCATATTATTCTATAGGGCATTAGGTAGTGGCACAGGGGGATTATACTGAGCAGATCAGGCATTATTCCTGGGAGAATCGTTTTTATAAGTCTCCTCAGATCCCGGGTTATAGGAATGAGGGGAAAGGGCTTGAGCCTGAGTCTGAGCTCTTATCATTCCGCCAATTTATTTCTTTATTAAACGCACCTTGTAACTAATCGGGCGACCCACAGGGGAATAAAGACACGCTTTCACCCCACTCCAGCAACCCAACTTTACTGGATGTCAGGAATGTTGAGCCTCACTTTTCACTCAGCACGCACGAGAGTCAAACAGCAAATCTTTGATAGATTGCTTTCCCGAATGCTTTAATTAATAGTAGGGCACAGAAGCATTTCCATTGGGGGGATTTGACGAGCCAACCTGATTGATTTCTGCACCGAAAGCGTATTATTCTTTTTAGGGCCCCTTTCTTTCTATTAAACCATAGTGAACCTTAAAGAGTTGACCTTGGGGGGACCTATTTATACCCGAGAAAAAGGGTCCGAAACAAGTCATGCTTTAGTCACGAATGTCGGAAACAAAGTCATCTTCAGTTAGGTCGAGCAGAAGCTGGAGTTAGTTCTTTATAATACGTATCCGCTAACTATAACACTAGCAAGGTGGGAGTCGTATTACTGGTGAGCCGTACATGAAGCACGAGATCCGTTCCCCTCTATTCCACTCATGTGCTTTTCATGTGGTCAACTGCATTTCAAATCATGTCCCGAAAATCATGATTATTCTGATCGATGCCTTACCGACTAATCCGACCTTTTTTAGAGAATAATTGAATAGTTCTTTAGAAATGAAATATATAAAGAAAGCAAGCTTGGGAATCAGCGGACTTGGACCGATTCCTTTCCTAAGTCCAGTGAAGTACAACAACCGGCTCACTTACCGAAAAGCGAGGGGAAAGAGAGGGATGAATGTTCTGGCACTCTCTCTTTAGACCGAACCCTAAAAGGAAGGGATAGATAGCGCCTTAAGGATGTTCGATCAGGCGGAACCCCCTCGTCTAGCCGCGGGAGAAAACCCTGATCGTATCGTGGGCACTTCTATTTCTTTATCGGAATAGCTCGTCCCCCGCCATCAATAAGGGCGATTCCGTTCCGCCTCTGTTTGGCCCACCTATTATTTCTCCTCCGCCGAACGACGGCAGCGGCACACGCGAACCAACCGGCATAATGAAATTGTGTAAACCAGCCTGCCAGGCCATCATTATAATGCCAATCCAGCCAGATCTGAACAGCGGCTACTTCCCATAGACCCCTACCTACCTATAGAATACAGAGGCCCTCTCCCTCGACATACATCCTCTCTCTATCGGTCGAGCGCTTCCCTTACCTAAATTCGACCTCCTGACCGGCCCGGAAAGGAGGCTGTGAACAGTAGGCGGTAGTTAACATCAAATCAATGTCCTTCGGTTAAAAGAGAGGGTATGAGACGATTCCTTAGGTTAGCCAATTCTGGGCTGGCTCGGTTCAAGGTTGCTCGGTGATTATTCTAGTGTGTGGCTCACCCATGCTGTTGCGGTGAAAAGATAGAGTGGCGGTTCTGCTATTCCTTGTTGGGGAGGAGTGTCCCTTCCTTGTGGGTGGTGGAAAGGCAGAGAGTTCCGTTCGAACATAGGTAGGATGGCGAAGAGAGTGGGTGAGGAGAGGACTCCCATCCAAGGGTGAGGTTGAAGGTGGGCGATTCCTTGCCTGGGGTAAAGAAAGCTGGTTGAAGGTTCTTCTTCCGAAGGTGGCATGGGCAAAAAGCTAACCTCGATTGGGACGAACGGGGAAACCGTGTTTTCTTTAAGAAAAGAAACATACCCGTTATTCTCATAAGCACGGGGGCTGAAGTTCCCACCGTATTTTGTAATCCATTATTCCTTTCAAAATTAGCGGTCATAAATTGGGGAGGACATTGCCCGGTGGGTGAACTAACCGCTCCGCGGATTGCAGCTACGATCTTCCAGGCAGCTCTCGAGTGCCATCTTGTGAGACGGTCATCCGGGGATAACATAAGTAAAATATGTTCTTTTTTCCCTATGTTAAGGCCCATTGCTAGCCTATGGCCCATTACTAGCAAACGGTGGGGTTACGAAGAAGATAACGATATAATCTTTCCTTCACCATATCCACAATCGACTCTTGGTTAGGCATATTAATTATATCCGTTATTCATTTTCTTTTACATCATATTATGTAAAGCGCCCGGGTTGGTTCCTTCCTCTGTCGTGCGTGGGAAGCTCTTGAGGAGGGAGTAGGATGAGTTGCTAAAACGAACGAAATGGAGGATCGACTCGTTATGATTACGAAGACAGCCTGTTGCATTGGCTGGCCAGCCGAAGGAGGCTCGGGATATCTAAATCTGAGCAAGCAAAAAGAATAGATTGGTTCGATAAGAGGGTCCCCCGACTTGGATCACCTTAATAGAAAGCCCCAACATCCTTTATAATTAACCCGATACCTCGAAAGACGCCCACTCCATAGAAACCATGACTTCCTCTATTAGATTGGATATTTTAATTGGACAGATCAGGACCCTATTGTCTCCGGATGCGATTGGTCCTGATAAATTATCTTATCTTTGCTTTTTCTAAACTGCCTTCCGCTCGTCGAAGGCTTAGCCGAAAGAGCTCCGTGTTGATTCACAAAATATTGCCATAGCAACTGTGGATCTTTTCCTCCTCTTCCTCGGATTCTCTATAATTGCTGATGGTTTTCTCGCTAATTTGGCTTTCTGTTTCTTCCTGGTATCCTTTGACACTTCGTGTCGTTCTTCAACTATTGGGCAAGGAACCCCTGCGTCATCAAATTTGCTAGTGGGGGGGTTCTATTATCCAAATTTAATCATCCTCTGAATCTTCTGAGGCAACAATGTGTACCTCTTCTGCAGTGGCAGGGCGTTTTCCTTCTGTATGACCTTCGGCCGGTCCCTCTACTTCTGCAGCAGGTCCTGCAACTGGTAATTCTTCTTCTGGTACAATATCCTCGGCCTGTTCATCTTGCTTCGCATTGGCCGGTTCCTCTGCTTCTGGTGCAGGTCTTGCAACCGGTAATTCTTCCTATGGTGCACTGTCCTCAGCCTGCTCTTCAGCTTCTTCTTCCGGTGCCCATGCATCTTCTTCCTCTGCTGATGCCTCTGCGGCCTCTTGCTGAATGTGACAGGGGTGACGGGGCCAAGAATGCCTCCCAGGTCTGGTTGGCCCGAGACAGAGCATCAACTATCAAAAGTTTGATAAGGCCATGATGAGACAGGCTGGCTCCAGGATTATTTGTGTGCTTCACATTATGGGACATGGATTGTAAGGACCTCAGCAAGAAATAAGGGATATTTAGTAACCTTTGATGCCGCAAGTGCGTTAATAACTTAAAGTGATATCCGAAGCTCTAATGAGCTTGTTTCACTCTGCTGATCGATCTATTCGAAAATCTCTCTATTCTATAACCCACCTCCTCTCTCTCTCTCTATAGTAGTTAAATTCTGTCCTTCCGTCCCACGCTGAAGAAAGAACCCCATGGAAGAGAAGGAAGTTTCGCTTTGCTTCGGTTTCCGTTTATCCGCGAAACCAAACCAATAGGGAGCTTTACTCGACTAAACAAGTTCTACGCTGCCTACTTCGTTTCAAATGGTTAGGACGAAATTCTTATTTGTCATCCCGCTCAATCATATCAGAATAGAATGGAATCATTGGACGTTCCAATAGATATTTCCAAACCCCAATCAATTCTTTATTTCGGTAAACTAATTCTATTTAAATTGAAGTTCAATTCCGCTAAACCGTAACAGCACTATTGACAGATATTTTACTAAGCAACTATTTATAACTACTATGGTAGGTAGGCTCCTTTTTTTCAGTGCAGTGAGGCTCCACTATTTTATTGATTTATGGGAAGGGTGGGGAGGGGAATATTAATAAGCAGAGGGTTTATGAAAGGTTAATAAGCACCCAGATAGGTTAGGTAGGGGAGTAAGTAACTATTCGGTAGATAGGACCTGGAACCAGCCAGACATGCCTGAAAAAGGTATATAGAGGAGAGGTTCTTATTTGACGTTAATCAAATGCCTCCCTCCCTGCCAAAGTGAAGGGACGTGCATGACACCTGAGACATAATTCCTATCGCTAGGACAACATAGATTATGCTCGGCCGGACATTAATGGAAAGCAGCCCACTTCACTCATTACTTTATTGGATTGGCCTTGGCCTTCGAATTTCCCCTAGCTATGTATGGATGGGTATCGACTCGAGGTTCTTTGCCCTAGATTATATATATATATATCGGGCAACGCTCGGCCAGAACAATAGCAATAGTGGTAGATTAATTAAGCAAGTGTTATTGAACGCCTGTGCAATGCTCTAAGTTTGGGGCATCAGTAAGTTGGGTGAGGGAGTATGGTTGGTAAATAGAACAGCAGGGTTGGTGGGAACACTTAAATAATGCGAGTAGGGTAAAGGTAAATCAATAGGAATAGTATCTACCCACTAAGTTTAAGCAAGTGTTGTCGAACGCCCATCCACCAATGTAAGGGGTCTATCATTCCAAAGGCAATTCTGACAATCCAACGATCAAAGGATCCAAGGTTGGGATGTGCTGTAGGTCCAACTGACATTAATCCTTCCGGCTAAAAGGAATACTCAAGGTCTACGTAGTACCATTATACCAAACTCATAGCATTAAGTCAACAGAGGTGGCTTGCTGATTTTGAATGACTTGGATCCCCCAACAACTAACCTAACATTCTCTTACGCCTTGATGTAACTCCTTTTCCTATTTATACTGTTCAATTCCTCTTTGTAAATCCTCTTCGAAAATATTTGATTCTCGCCATCTCTCTCAAAGCTTTAATTTGTAGGTACACACTTGGATTAGCAATTGAACTCCTTCAATCTCTCTCAAGCCCCTAGGGCTACTTGCAACTATCATCTCCAACACCTCTACAGGGATATCCTTCGGCTAGCTTGGCTCCAATCTTGCAGGTTTAATTGATTCATCCGAGGGCATCTTCATTGGCATAGTTCACTCATACCTTGTAAGTTTCAATCATATGACCTCAAGGGAGGTTCCATAATAGCCAAGGAAAGGGAGGTATCATCCCCACTGAGGGCATCGAGTCTCTCTACTCTTCATATTTCATTCATTGTTGGAGTTAAGTTTTACTTACTAAGAACCAATAGTGAAATCCCTTCCACTCGGCCTTCATTCGCTGTGCGAACAAGGAAAGGTAAGAAACAAAACAAACAACCGAAGGAAACAAAAACAAATCATTTTAATAGCGGAAAACCTTGTCCCCCCTCATCAATAAGTAACTTGGACAAGCGACTACGTTCCTTTGAGGGGAAGACAGAAATAGAGTAAGGTCCTGCGCCGGCGAATTGAGGGGGCAAGGAAATAGGGATAACCGTCTTTAAGTAGGAATGTACGTGCCGCTTTCTTTATGGATATAAGCAAGCAGGGGCCAAGGAAATACTGGGATAACCCAAGACTTCCCCCTATTAACGAAGTGGAGGGTGCACTAACGACTTAATTGGATGGAGTTAGGTCCTTAGTAAAGACAGATTCTGTAAGGCGCTTATGAAGCCTCGATCGATCAATCAATAGGCAGGCAAAGGCAGGCCCTCTTCATTCCCATCAATCCTTCAATCACTCTTCCCTCCGAGCGATAGCGACACCTATCCCGATCGATAGCGAGGGGCGCTGGCAATCACTCTTCCCTCCGAGCGGTAGCGACACCTCTACCTCTTTCCTTTCCGTCAAACGGATCTATAGGGAGGGTGAAAAACCCATCCATCAATGGGTCCCGTACACCTAGCCACTTTGCTCACCGTCCGTGTACTACCGACTTTGTTCACCGTTCCGGCACCGTTCGTTTTCCCCAAACGTGTCCAGCCTTGAGGGGTCTACTCTCGAATTAGGTCTTGTTCCACTATCCATCCATTGGGCGCACTAGGGCTATCGGCATGAATTAGGAAGCGACCTATATTCTTCCCTCAATCCTTTCTTATGGGAGCCGAAATTCAATCCTAGTTTTAGGGCCTTCAGATGTGTTTAGACACTCGACCAAAGGGATAGGAACGCCAAAGGAATAGGAGCGGAGTCGCTCAACCAAGGGGATAGGAACGCTAAAGGAATAGGAGCGGAGTCGCTCAACCAAAAGGATAGGGAGATATATTATTATATACGTATTTATGCCTAATTACCCTCAGCACCTAACGTCTTTATTGAGAAGTCTCTAAAGGGAAGTTTCTAGTCTCTAAAGGGGAGTATCTCAAGCCATATTGAAAGACTGACTCTAGGATCCATTCATCATAGTACATCTGTTCATGCATGGATATTTTTATTGGAAGGAGAGGAACTCTAAAAGGCGCCTACTTCTTTATAATATAATTGCCCCTACTTCTTTATCGGAAGGAGAGGGTTTTCACACTCGCCCTCGCCCTTTTCTCTGGTCTTTAGAGCGGTTCGGTTCGGTTCCCTCACCCTCGCCCTCCCCATCATTCGTCACACCTTGGAGGTGTTGAACCAGAGTTCTCTCAAGGTATTAACTTTTTGCAAGGCCCTTGCATTCATCTTCCTAACCATCTTGATTGGATTGAGAACCAACCCTCTTCCAAGCAAGAGCATAGCCCCTCCTCTCATACCGCTGGTTATTATCCTTCATCCGAGCCTCTCCCTGTTTCCTCAACAGAGTTCTTGTTGTTGAGTCATCTCTCTTCCCTTCTTACTCCCAAGTGGTTCCTCCACTCGCTAGCCAAGGACCAACTGAATCTTGGGTATCCCCTTCACCCGAAAATGTGTCCTTAGGATCATTGAGTATTGGTACTTTTGTGGTGGTTCCGCAAACTCTATTCCAAACTTATACCCAAATAAGCCAAGTGCACATGTAACATCAATAGCAAAATTATCACACCTCTCCAAACCTAAGCCAAGGTAATATCCATAGCATATGGATTTCGCACTTTAATTTAACACTCACATACACCTACCCACTAGGGAGATCGTAGTGTGACCCTCTTCTGTGTTTAGATATGTCTACTGCTTAGGTAGGGTCCTTCGTTGCCTTCCCTCTCCTGGTCTTTGGTTCTTGGTCACCGATTTGGTTCACTTTGACCCTCATGGCACATGTTTGAGGTATTTCCTCACTCTCTGGGTTCAGTTTGGGGCACAAGCCCCTGATTGGTTCATAGTTACATAGGATGCTCCATTATGGGGACACGACAACCCAAATGAATTTGGGTTTACTATTCATGGGGTCAAATGAGTCAAATCTTCCTTAACCTTTCTCGATCACAAGGTGCTAACTGAATCAAGGATTTCCTGTTTGTACCTAGCTGCATTTTGCGGCTCGCGGAACAAAGAGCCTACTTTAGGGGAAAACCCCACGATATGACCTCAGAAACTCGTAGTAGGCAATCAAACAGTGCGGTTTTACTTTTTTGTATAGGTCTCTCCCTATAATGGTTATTTTGTCGCTCACTTATGACTTAAGGTCTTCCTTTGCCTATTTATACCATTCAATTTCTCCTTGTAAGGTCTCTTCGATCTCTCTAGGAATCTTATTTCCCCCTTTCATTATATTGCATTATATTGTAGGTACACATTCAGATTGGCATCAAATCTTGATCTAGCTTCCTAATTGACTTAACATGCTCTTTGCATGCTTGTATTTGTCTTCTTGAGCTACTCAACATGGATCTTTTTCTATTAGTTTGGCTCCAACCTTGCAAACTTGTTGTCTCATCCTAGGGCATCTCAAAAGGCTTATTCATCTCATACCTTGGACGATTCAACCCTTCAACCACAAGGGAGGTATAAAACCCTTCTGAGGTCACTTAGGTCTCCCTTCATTGCATATTGTTATATAATTATATGTGGTAGATCTAGTGTTTTTATTACTTTGTATTGGAGATCGGTGCAAGCCTGTTTTCCAGGAGGATTGAGCCACATGTGAAGGAACATTTAGGAGACGGAACACTCTCTTAGAGACCTGTAATAACTCTCATCGTTAGCCCAAGAATCATCAGCACCTATAGCAACGCTCATCAGGGTGAGTTCTGTCCTTTATCCTCTCTTTCATTTCCAGCACTTAGTTTTAGTTCACCAAAGGAAAATGGGAACTAACCCTAGGCTAGGTTAGATTGCATTTCCTTTGTTAATCACTTGACTTGTTGGAAACCATAATTGAAGTACCCTAATTAACCTACATCCCTAGATAGCTAATTAAGATTCAAACCCTAACTAATCTAGAGGCCTTTCACCCTTCTCTTTCCTTCCTCTCTTCCTCTCCCCTAGGGTTTCTCAGTTTTGTCCTAAAACCAAGTGGCAACTCCACTCTCTCCTTCCTCCTTATTGGTAATGTTTGTGGTAGGGTGGTTCTCCATCCCTACTCATACACTACAATTTAACAACTCCAATAGGGATTTCCCATACATAAACCCTTCCCTCTCTTGAGTGAAGGCTTACCCTTCTCTCTAAACCCTTAGGGAAGATAAAAATAGATAGACAACATCCTCTCTAATTTCTTTTCGCTTTGAAGGGCATTGCCCTCGACCTACCCTACAGTAGCACAATGAGGCCGCAAGGTGGTTTCCACCCCCTTTCTCCCCGCAGTGATCACCGAAGGTCATTGAAACCATATTCCATTGTATTATCCCTGTCTAATCAAAGTGTCGGGATTTCCATCATGGATGTCCTACGCTTTTGTCTTGAGAGACGTGAGTTACTCATCTGATCCCTAAACTTGCATCCCTGCAAGGTCCTTCCCTCTCTTTCAATCTCTCTAACCTGTGTTCTGATGATGAGCAAAAGTTCATCATCACCACTCCTTTCTTCATTGGCATTCAGCATAAAGACACCACCATTAAACAAGACACCACCATTAAACGTGTGGTTGTTGACCCTGAATCTACCCTTCACCTGATTACAGCTCTGGTTTCTTGAACCTTAGGCCTCTCTGACCTTCATTTGAGTAATTGTAACTGTACTAGATTCAACAAGTATGAAACCAATCCTATTGAAGCAATTGACCTCGCATTAACCCTTGGGCCCAAAATGGTTTCGACTCAATTATCTATCCTCCATGTCCAGGTTGATACAACCTCCTCCTTTGACGCCCTTGGTTGGATGCTATGATGGCGGACTCATGCACCTTCTTGGGATAACTCTTATTCCCTTATGAAAGAAAAACTTGTGTGGCCAAGCGCGATCCGACACCATACTTCTTTATGCGAATGTCTGCTTCACAACTTCATCCCTTAGTTTCATCTATGCATTCTGCGACATATCCTTCTACCACGAAGGCTCCCTCCTCTAAGGCTAATCCTCCTCCCTCTGTCCCTAGCCCTTCCTATTCTCTTCCCTCAAGTCTCCTCATTGAAAAGATCTTCGACAATTTGGATTCTGAAATCCCTTATATTTACATTAATATCGAATCCCCTATTAAGTACATGATCGTCATTCCCCTGTCTCTTGACGACATTCACGCATTCATGGAGTCTTCTTCCTAGTTTCACCTCCTAATGGAGTATATACCTACACTTCCTCCTCCCCTTCCCCACATGAGGAGAGGTCTCTTCCTTCTTTTGTTTACCCTGATCAGCTCAAGGCAGTGTCTCCTCTCTTCTCTCCTGGCTTCTCGTGCACTTCTTGGCTTCTTTTGTGCCTTCTCTTTTCTTTCCCTTGGCCTCTGGACTATCAAGGAAAGCCTCGCCTTCTGTTCCTAGCTTCCCACTAGTAGATTCAGGCTATACTGGCCTCAGAAGGTTTCCATGTTCTAATATGGTTTACCAAGTTGCATGAAGCCCCATCTTAGAATGGGACCTTTGTTGGGCCAGCTTGGGCCTTTTGTCGTTATTGTTCCCTTAAAAAGAAGCAGCGCCCATGCTTCCCTTCTTGCTCCCTCTTTACCTACCCTGATTCGCTCAGGGAAGCCTTCCTTCTCCTTTCTCCTTCCTTTTCGGATATATAACTCCTTCGTCGACTCCAACTTTGCTCTGACGAAGTCAATATAAAATTTGAATCCGAGGAGGTGTA
>Ga0224573_1000089_pt1 | contig 12588 bp, 8 predicted proteins | sample CRU1metagenome_FD_189088 | JGI IMG/M metagenome (GOLD analysis project Ga0224573, IMG submission 189088) | Spruce roots microbial communities from Bohemian Forest, Czech Republic - CRU1 | ecosystem: Host-associated > Plants > Roots > Unclassified | place: Czech Republic: South Bohemian Region... | reverse complement strand
TCCCCTCTCTTGCCTCAGTCCTCGAGTCATTCCCTCCTGCCTTTCCCACACTCGTTTTTTCCCCCGTCCTCTGTGGCACACGGCTCCTTGCCAACCACGTGCTTCCCCTCTCCCCCTTCGCGTCATCCCCTCCCCCTCGCTTGAGTTCCCTTTTATATCAAGGATCTATGTCTGAAATCCTCGATCATCCGTAGCCACCTCTCTGCGTCGGCTCTGCACTTTCACCCAATGCAACTCCCCCCTCGCTTGTGGGACATGATGGCTCCCTCTTCTCTTAACGGTATGTCAATCTCTGGTTGTTGGACCCATTCCATCCTGTATAGCTCTATCGCCCAGCCACTCGTCCCTCTCGGTTCTTAATCAACCTTCCTGCCATGCATCCCTCTGCACAATGTTTGTTTGACCCTCACTCACTGCAACATCATGCGACGACGGTCCATAAAACCCTGCACCTTCTTAGTATGCTCCACTGAGGATCTACGTGAGCAACCCTACGAACATACTGCAGGTGCATAGAATAACTCTCAGGTTCGAGGCACCGAGAACTCCATCAGGAAACCCAAATGATTCGCGAAAGTATTGCCGAAATGCAGACTAAGATGCAGCAATTGGAAATCAGACACGACCAAGAACACTAGCAATTGTTCTTAGGAGGTTTAACCACAATACAAGGTAGATAGGAGCAGTCAATCAATGACTCAAAAATCCTCAGAAGCAGGCCCATTATGTAGGCACAAAAGAATCTTGTTTACCTTCAACCTTCCACTTCGTTGCTAGCAACGATCAGCACGTACCGATGGCTCCAGGGTTCTCTGATCGGGTTTGGGTGGAAGATAACCAGGCGCAGGACCATGAGGAAGTACACCAGGTGGAGGAGAATCAAGAAACACCGTAGAACGATCCAGGACAACCCCACATATAGCTCTGATTTTTCATGAATTGTAAATTCATTTTGTTATTAAATAGTTTAATAGCCATTTTCACATGGCAAGTCTGTAGCTCACACAGAACAATGGTCAATTTCGTCCTCGGCATAAACAGAATTTTTGTTTTCATGGCAATAGCAGAGGTGCCTGCACCCTGCCATCTGTATCCTTTTGGAACTCACACAGCTTTTTTAAATAATATAAATATGCCCGTTTCTCTTAAAAAAAATGTAATCATGAATTGAACTCGTAAAAATAAATCTCCATTACTGCTTGAATATGGTCAATTTTAATGGATGGCATAATGTTTATATTCTTTATTTTATTCTTGAAAACCATTACATAACTAATTAGTTATAAATTTAAAAAAAAAAAAATCAACTTTAATTATTATTACTTTTATAATAATATAACTTAAAATAAATGTTGAACACTAACTCATGATTAAATTAAACATTATACATACAAGAAATGGATACACTTTAACATTTGAACAATGATTAATGTTATAAGAACAAGTGGATGTGTGTGTGTGTGTGTGTGTGTGTGTGTGTGTGTGTGTATATATATATATATATATATATATAATCCAATTTTAAGAGACCACATACCAAATTGGTGTGTGGGACAAGGGGCCTTCTCTTCTTTTGGATTTAAACCTATACACAATTTTAAAATGTAATATTCATGGTAGTTAAATCTATGAACATTATATTATTGTTAATTAAGTTTAATTTGGGTGGTTGGGAGGAATTTGTTATCTTCCTCCACCCACTTTAACCTAATTAAAAACATAAACAATATATTAATAATAATCTATTTTTAAGGTCACAATCAAGCCAGCACACCAAATTGGTGTGTGAGACCCCCTTGTTTGTGGGACAAGGAACCCCCCTCCGCCCAGCGATTTGACTGGTAAAGTCTACAAAGGGATTATTAATGTAAAACATTTTAAATTTAAACTTATTAAATATTAAGAAAAATAAAAATAAAATAAAATACAAATCTTTAAACGTAGTTATATAAACAAAATCAAATAAATCATAGATACATCATTTTGAATTTTGAATTTGGGAAGTGGAACAAAATCAAATAAATCATAGATACATCATTTTGAATTTTGAATTTGGGAAGTGGACCACCGTTAACATAGTCATATTAAAAAATGTTCATAAATAAATACACCGTCCTAAATGTAGGAAGTAAGGGCAAGAATGTGGGAAGTAATACAATCTTGAATTTGGGAAGCGGACCACCATTGACATAGTCATATAAAAAAATGTTTATAACAAATAAATCATAAATACACACGCTTGAATGTGAGTTTCATGTGGACAAGGTCAGGAAGTAATTAGTGTTATGTGGACAAGAGCAAGAATGTGGGACGTAATCAGTTTCATGTGGACAATGGTAAAAATGTATAAATAAATTGATAGATTTGGTGATTCATCGCTTCACTTGATCTTGAAGTTTTGGCTCTGGTTTGGTTTGGCTTGGTCTTAAGGTAGGTTTTTGGCTCTGGCTGGTGATTCATGATGAGAAACAGTATTGAGATTTATGATCACAGCCCCAAGGGCAAGGGCAAGAATGTGGGAAGTAATTACTTTGATGTTAATGAGTGGAGGTATTTTCACCACGGTGGCTGCAGTGACCCAGGAATTCGCACCGTCCCATCTCAACCCGAGGAGACGCGAATCAATAACGCTGTCAAGAAACTGCGTGTTGATGGATCAACGCAATGCCTGTTGGACTGTCTACCCGAAGCCACTCTTCATGACATTCTGTCTCGCCTATCTATCTGCGACCTCTTGAGAGCTCGTCGAACTTGTGTCGCTTGGCATCGTATCATTTCGTCCTCCAATATATTTCAACGGTTATACGACGGGAGAAATCAGGATTCCTGGATTGCTCTCACAAGCGATCCCCACAATCCCCACGATTTTTGCCTCTTGAACAACAAGTCTAACAAGTGGTATTTTTTGCAGGCAAGGCATCATGCGGATCTGACTAAATGTTGGCTTCTCCATGGAGCTGCCGACGGTCTTATGCTTTTCGTAAGCAGTGAAGGAAAAATGGTGGTTTCTAATGCCTTAACAACACGCTTCCAGCTGCTTCCGGATACAATGGTCAGCCAGCGCCTTCGGCTCCAATCGTGTTTGAAGAAAAAACTATGGGGGAGCAACAGCACACCTACGTGTGTGCAGCCATCCATGTCCATCAACATAGTTGTCGACGCCGCCGGTAAAACATTTAAAGTAATGGTGTGGGGAGAACTGAGATCAACTCAGGTACATGCTCTTGTTTACAGTTCCTCTACAGACAAATGGACTGTAAGGCTCTGTTCAAACGTGGACTACAAATTATTCAGGCGACCATTCCATTCCACTTTAGATGACAACACCATCTTCTACAGCTCAATAAATCGGTCTCTGCTGGCGAGTTATAACACAGAAACCGGCTTGTTCGTTGTTAGACAAAGAATATTGCAATTGCCCCAGTTGGTATTACGCATGGTAGTGGAACGGGTGCAGAACATTAAGATGATGATTTACAAGAGCCGAATATTTCTGTTAGGTGCCATCATCGGCCGTAAAGCTAATGTAGGGCATTCCTTGTCTTTAATGGGCTTATGGCAGTCAAATCCCAGTGGTGGGCAATGGGAGCTTTTGACTACGCACGAATTACAATTTCCATCATACGAGTTAGCAGCTGCCTATGACGGAAAGAACAGCATCATGATTATTCCGAGGAGGGAGGGATTGAAGATGATAGTTCTGAATTTGGATACCAAAGAGTGGAGGATGTCGGATGCAGATACCGAAGCCTGGAAGTTGTCGGATGGAAATGCACGAAACCCGATGATAACCTCTTCACCAACATTCAGGGCTTTTCATTTGAAATTAAAATTTTGCACTGCCATATGATGTAATTGAATAACCTGTTATGAAATAATCTCCGCTCAGTTATATGGTTTTTTTCTATGAATTGATAAGTTTTATTGTATTTATACAATTTATCATTCCAGCGATATCAGTTTCTCCATTTTAATATAAGGGTTTATTTTTATCAGGGCTTTTCATTTGAAATTAAAATTTTGCACTGCATTGAATAACTTGTTATGAAATAATCTTGGCTCATGGATTTTTTTTTATGAATTGACAAGTTTTATTGTAGTCATACGGTTTATCATTTCAGTGATATAATTTTTTAGATTTTAATATAAGGATTTATGTTCATCAGGACTTTTCATTTGAAATTAAAATTTTGCATTGCATTGAATAAGTCATTATGAAAAAATCTTGGCTCATGGTTTTTTTCTCTGAATTGACCAGTTTTATTGTATTCATACATTTATCACTCCAGTGATATCATGTTTTTGGATTTTAATATAAGAGTTTAAGTTGATCAATTTTGAGGGAAAAATTATTAGATCCTTTTGGCAAATTCAATTTGCTTATCTAGCTTCATTCATTATTTATCCAATAATGTTATCCAAATGAACAAATTAATATGATAATGTAATAAATTATATGTTTCCTAAGATTTTAATCAAACCAGTGCACTTAGACTTTGAATGTGCTTTTGTGTCTAATAAGTTTCATTTTGGATCCATGATGGAATAAAATTTTGATGAAGATTTACAATATCACTATTTTAAACGAGATTATTTAACTATACTGATACAAGGATGTGCACTGAATTTGAAAGAGTGGTCATGCATATGACCACTACTTGATTTTTATATTAAATATCCATCATCACTACTTAAATATGATATTTTTTATAAATACATTCCTATATTAAATATCCATCCTTTTCTTATATTAAATATCCATCATTATTTGAGCATTACGATTAAATTTTCATAATTATTTTTAGTTTTTGTCACTACCTTTAACATTATATTATATAAAGATTCATCACTTTTCGAAGTAAGGTAGTCCAAGATCCTAAAAATGTAAGAAGTTTCCTAGAATGTGCTTTTTGTTTTACAATGTAGATGCAAACTACTAAACTTTCAAGGAAATATCATAGAAGTAACTTTGGAAATGAAATTATTTTCTTTTGTAATAAACAACCCATGCTACAACTACCAAAAAAGATGCATAACTAAATGTAAAAAAAAAAAAATGATATTTTGAAATGCTTAGAAAGGAAAAAACACAAATAAATGATACATTTCGTTTTTCAAAGCACTAACAAGGTAAAGAGAACATAGGGATTCACTGGAAGCACTAACAAGGTAAAGACTAACATAGACCCTAAACCACTTCTTGAACATAGGGATTCAGTGGGAGGATCTAATGCTTAAAATTTCACCCTAGACCTTCAAAGCAAACAAAAGAAAATAAAGAAACAACATGGTTCTTTAAAAAGTGTAAGACAAACTGAATCTTTAGCCAAACGAGAGAGGTTTGTTCCTAAGTGTACCTTCATATAAATAGTTCTAGTTGCTGAATATATGAAAAATTGCCCAAATCGATTTAGAATATGGAAAATATAGGAATATATGGATGAGAGTTTCTTCATCAGCCTCACACATGTCACAACAAAAGGGGCCTCCGAACCCATGCTTCTTTAAGATTTCTCCAACCAGGATTTCCCCATGCACCATGGTCCAACAAAAGAAATTTACTTTTGGCAACCGTGCATCTTCCAAATCCGTGACCATAAAGGGGACCTCGAGGGAAGAGTTTATTGAAAGAGAAACCAAGCATATCCCTCTTTGACAGAATATGATTGTTTCCCCTAGACTCTCCCGATGATTGAAAGGTGCATAGCCTCAGAGGTTTCAACAAGCTTGATGGAAACTATCATTCCGGTGAGGGGGAAGATTATCAATTTTCCATCCCGACCACTTTCCATAACTCAACCATAAGGAGATATCTGCTAATGTGAGGATATTTTTGGATGCACACCAACCCGCCAACTGTCGGAAGGCCTGGTCCTTTTCTAGGGGGGAAGTCCCATTATGTTGTATTTATAGGTTCTTATGTTATCTATGTTTCCAATAATCCATGTGCAGAGATTATAGAAAAGACGAAGGGAAGACTTAATAAGTTTCCAGGTTGGAGACCCAGGCCCCCCCGCTTTGTGGATAATCAAGGAATCTTAGTCGATCCCCTGCCAGGTATTTTCTCCATAGGAAATTTTTCCACCAGTTCACTTTGTCGAATATCAAATGCCAAATAAGTTTCTCTCCCAAGGCCATATTTGATATTATCGCATCTAGGATCCCTAAACTTCCATGAGCTTTGGGGGCGCGTACTATTTTCCAGTTTACTAAATGGATTTTTTGTTCATTTCATTCCCCCGCCCCCCTTCCATAAGAATTTGCGTGATTCTTGAGACATTGTCCTTCTAACACTAGCTAGAGACAATAATGACGAGAATCAGAAGACGGGAAGGGAAACAATCCCCCCCTTACATGGATCTACTTTCTCAGGAAAAAATATGAGGTCTTTCAACACCTCAAAGATTTCAAATCCCTTGTTGAGACATAGTCCAAAAAGAAGATCAAATTCCTCTGAATTGATAATGGGGGAGAGTATGTGAATCATGAGATCCATAATATTTTCCATGAAGCATGGATTAAGTTGCAGCACACAGTTCCCTATGCTCGGTCCAAGAGTACTGAGTGTATTTTTGTTGGATACCCCGACGGTGTGAAGGGATATAGACTTATTGATCTTTCCTCGGACTAGCTCATCATTGAGCGAAGTGTCCAATTAGAGGAAAGCGTCTCGCATGTACCTCAACAACTGCATGGAGAGACCTTCATTCTTCCACCTGTCTGAGATGATGAGCATGCACATGCCGACTCTTGTACAGAAAAGAGTTCTGATTCAGAGGAATCAGATGATTCAGATCCAGTAAAGTCATATGCAGAGTCAAAGAATCCAGATGCAGTTGCAGAGCGAGAGCAGAGGCCCAACTGGGCACAGACTACTCTTCAGGATGCATGGGATCTCGTTGGTGATCGAGGCGATACTAGGGGGAGCCGATATTATTTTGAGGAGCCTCCTATTGCACTCATTGCTACTCGACCATTTTCATCCATACATATTTTCTTGGTTCAGTCTTCAAATCCATATTATTATGGCGAGGCTGCTAGAAATCCCTTTTGGGAATCAACCACGGAGGAGTATTACAACTCCCTCCTCGAGAACCAAACTTAGGATATGGTTCCCCTTCCTTCTGGGAGGAAACTTGTCAGATGTAGATGGGTCTACAGGACCAAGAGCACAGCGGATGGACATATTAGCAGATACAAAGCCAAGATTGGTTCCAAAGGATTTCAGCAGGTGCATGGTATTGACTATGATGAGACCTTCACTCGAGTAACGAAGATGGATTCCATACGATTGGCACTTACCATTGTGACAGCCAAGGGATGGCAAGTCCATCACATGGAATTGGATAATGAAATTCTTCATGGCGATCTCTATGAGGAGATCTACATGGAGCAGCCCCAGGGATTTATGCAGGACTCATCTTTGGTCTGTCGACTGAAGAAGTACCTTTATGGCCTCAAGCAGGCTCCGAGGGCATGGTTACTACTAATGCATGAATACCACCATGATAGTGGAGAAACGAGGTTTTCTACCTTAGTTCATTATTAAGGATAGAGAACCAGGAATAAGGAATCGAGGAATAAGGAATATATGTCCCGATGAATTTCTGTATACAATACCGATGTGTTTTATAAAAATGGTTGAACCGCTATATTAAATTTTATAAATTGTTTTGTTTGCGTTGTTTTTGGTTAAGTGAAGTGTGTCCGTGTGTGATGTTCAACAACACTCGTGTGATTTATTGTGTGCATTTATTTTCTTTTATAAAGTATGGTGATGTGTTTGAACATGGACATGCCATGGAGTTATGTTTAGGGTACACCCTAGTGTGGCTGATTAAAATTGATGCAATGCTAAGTTAAATTTTATATTTCATTAATCGAATGATGTGGTTAATGGAGTGAAATGTACTGGCATGGGTAGAATCCCACTGTGCGCCAGTTGTGGGACATTTTGAAGGATGCACTGCTTTTTTCTTTAATAATTTATCGCGATGTGCTTTCTTGGAAGGAAATGGATCATAGATATAGGTCATGCAATGGAGGCGATGCTCGCTATGATTTTAAAACAATATGCACCGCGTTGGGGCGAGCCCAACCATTAAAGTGCACTATAAGAAATTGAATTTGTTTTTTGAAAAAAATGTTAATTTTCAAGCTAAACTGTAATTTTCGTTAGATGAAAATGCAAAGAGGAAGGTAATAACTAATTTAACTAGTCTCTTATGTATATAGAATTTATGTTTGAAACATTGATCGGAAACGAAAATTCGTGGTAATTTCCAAAATTTGGAAATGGGGGGAATCCACCAATGGAGTTATCCAAGTGAGTGTAGAGCATCGGAAAGAGGGTTTCTTAGGAAGAAAGGTGAGCATTGGTGCTTGCTTGATATTTTGGAAGCATGAGATGCATTGTAAATATGAAAATTGGTTTGGTAATTTTCTTTATTTACCCTACCGCAATGCGCCTTATGAAATTTAGGTGCACTGGTGCACAATGTCCTATGGCATTCATCTGATTTATTTGGTGCACGTATTTTCTTTTATAAAGTATGACAGTGCATTTAAACATTGACGTGTCGGGGCATCATTTTTAGGGTACACCCCAATGGATTTCGTTAGGCTCGGTGGACCGCTAGGTTAAATTTCATATATCGTTTAGCTAGTAGTGTGATTAATGAAGTGAAATGTAATGGTGTGGGTAGAATCCCACCATGCATCGATTTCAGGGCATTCCTAAGCACCCACCGCTATGTTTTTTAAATAATTTATCACGGTGCGCTTTATCGACCGTAAATGGTGAGTACATATATGAGACACAACAAAATCGATGTTCATTGTGAATTTAACACATTACACACTGTGTTAGGGCGGGCCAAACGGCTTAGGCACACCAAGCGAAATTGGAAAAAATCTCAAATTTCAAGCTAAATTGTAATTGTGATTGGAGGAAAATGCAAAATTGGAAGGTGATAAATAATTATTTGGTCTCTTATATTCTGAGGAGGCATGGTTGCATCATTGGGAGGAAATGAAAATTCATGGTAATTTCCAAAATCTGGAAATGTGTGGAATCCACCAATTAAGCTATCTGAGTTGTTGTAGAGCACCATAAACATGGTGTCTTAGGAATAAATTAGAACCAGTGATTTCTTGAGAGTTTGGAATCACGTGATGCAATGTAACAATGAAAATTGGTTTATTAATTTTATTTTATTTTTATCATATCGCGGTGTGCTTGGTGATAGTTAGGTTCATTAGGGTATAATTTTCAACGACATTGGTGCAATGTGTTCAATCAATGTAATTTTATTATAAAATATGGCAATGGTACTAGAAAATGGATGCACTAGGGTGTTATTTTTCATCAACTTGCCAATGCATATATACCTTAAAGTCACAGCAAGAAAAAACCTCCACAAAAAGCTTTGGTTTCCCACCTTTTCTATAAACAATGATGGTGTGTTTGACATTTTAAGCATCCATGAGGTATATTTTAGGTGCATATGAACCATAAAGGTGAACTGGAAGAAAAAAACCTCTGCAAAAACCTTTGGTCGCCTGTCTCCACTAACAACCTCCACTATAAACAATCATGGTGCGTTTAAACATTTAAGCAATAGTGACCTATTTTTTAGGTGTATATGAACCATAAAGGCACATCGAAAAGAAAAAACCTCTGTAAAACCTTCGGTCACCCATATTTGCTAATAACCCCTGCTATAAACATCTAAGGGAATAATGTTTCGGGGAGATTCATAAAAAACTTTGCAAGGTGTTCTCCTTGTAGTGTCTTTTTGTTTCCATAAGTAAAACTATATGTCTACATTTGATTCTTGGTTACTGTTAGATTAGGAGCAGTTACAAATTACAATAATACCACATTTGCATAGTAGATTAGAATTGCATTTAGGATTTAGATTAGATTAAATGAGAAAGTCTCTCTTCAAAGAGAAATACATTTAATTAACGAGAATTGGAACGACATGGTGGTGGATATTTCCATACCAAATGGATGTAGGTCTGATTGGGACCTTCCATAGTGAAATCCTCCCTCATCTTGGCATGGGGAATTTTTCCCGCGTCAAGAAATACAAAAGTCCCTAGGAATTTAACAAAGCTTATTGTGCTCAAGTATCATAAAAGTTGTATTAAAACACCGCATAGGTCCTTCCTATGGAATCTTTGGCCTCTAAGTGGGATATGGCCTCCATTGGTTATTTCTGGGAAGCAATGATGGGTTCAGGGATCAGGGGCCTAGACCATGGTTAATAATGAAAATGAGGGACTTACATAGGAAATAAAGCTTCTAGGCATCTAGCAATGTGAACACGTACTTCAACAATGACACATGCCCTTTATATGGATTCTTTCACTTCAAATGAAGACTCTCCATGAATATCATTGTTCCAGTATCCTTCTACAAACAATGTTTTTTTATGAGTTGAGGTTTCATGATCCAAAATAATTCTTTGTATATAGAAGAAAGAGGAAAACCTTCAAATCCTTAAAAATTATGGGTGATAATATTACAATAATTTTGAAAATATTTTATGCTTTATAAATTTGTAGCAAACGGTTATATAAATAAAATTCTTAATTCCATAAATAAAATGGTTTCCTACATCAATTTAATTTGTAAATAATTCGTAATGTAAATTAAATTATGACTTTATATTATTTACAATAAAAAAATTGAGTACAAAATAAAATTTATCTATAGTAATGTACCCAGTAATATATTCATAAATTGGACTCCTAAAAGTAAAAATCCATTACTACTTCAATATGGTCAATTTTAAATCTCCATTACTACTTGGATATGGTCAATTTTAATGGATGACATAATGTTTATATTATTTATGTTTATACAGCCTGAGTGGGCCTAATGGTTAAGAACATGTGTTTCCTCTTAAGAGGTCACAGGTTCAAATCCAGAGGGGGATAGGGTATGTATACCTTTGTAGACTTTACCAGTCAAATCGTTGGGCGGAGGGGGGTCCTTTGTCCCACAAACAAGGGGGTCTCATACACCAATTTGGTGTGCTGGCTTGGCTGTGACCTTAAAAATAGATTATTATTATTATTATTATTATTATTATTGAAAACCATTACATAACTAATTAATTTTAAATTTAAAAAAAAATAAATCAACTTTAATTATTATTACATTTGTAATAATATAACTTAAAATAAATGTTGAACACTAACTCATCATTAATACTATACATTAACATTCAATTAATGAGTACACATATACAATTATAAGAAATCAATACACTTTAACATTTGAACAATGATTAATGTTATTAGAACAAGTGGATATATATATATAATCCAATTTTAAGATATCGCATACCAAATTGGTGTGTGGGACAAGGGGCCTTCTCTTCTTCTAGATTTGAACCTACACACAATTTTAAAATGTAATACTCATGGTAGTTAAATATATGAACATTATATTATTGTTAATTGAGTTTAGTTTGGTTGGTTGGGAGGAATTTTTTACCCTCCTCCACCGACTTTAACCTAATTAAAAGCATACACAATATATTATTAATGTAAAACATTTTAGTCCCTGAGATGTAGGACAGTCGGTGATGGAGTGGGTTGTTAAGCCACTCCGTGTTGTTAAAGTCGTCGGTTCGAAACGTGCGGGGACAAAAAATACAAACATGTTAAGGGTTGATGTGGCTCAGGTCAGGTGCGATCCTCGGGTGATTTTGACGGCTTAGATGCACCTGAGTCGCGGTTTCTAAATACACAATTTAATTTCGCAAGTAGCAGGTCCAGACAAATTAACAAACAAACAAAAAATGTAAAACATTTTAAATTTAAATTTATTAAATATTACGAAGAATAAAAAAATGAAATACAAATCTTTAAATACTTAAAATATCTAAAAATAAAATAAAAGTACATATTATATTATATTATATTGTATAAAATATAATCGATCTCATATAGGTGGACATTAGTTCAATACATACATGAACATTATATCATGAATGTAAATATATCTTTTTTTAATGAAAATTCATTAGAAAAAAAATAAAACACAATTAGAATGCAAGGTTATTGGTATTTAAATTAGAATGAACTTCCTCTTGGTATTAACATCTCCCCTTGTGTGACATGGTCAAATTTAAATTTAAGTTTAAAATTAATAAAATTAGTTTAAAATCAAAATTAAAATAATGAATGGATTTCCTCTCGGTATTAACATATGATTGTATTCCCCAGGATGGGGTGTCACCAAGCACATCGCACCATCAAATAGGTGGGAGGACACATGGCCTCAATCCTCTCAGCGTCCTGCCACCACACACCTCACTCTCACCCTCTAACGCCAACATTTAACACCATGCATTAAATTTTTAGAGTTGCGTACCCCATTATCACATTCGCACAAGTCCAGTTATGGCGATGGTGCTCCAGGCCTACGAGGAAGTTAATGTGATGGGACAGCCTCCAAACCAATCCCATGGAAGTTCTGGCGCCATGGGTTTTATTCCACGCTTGTGGTTTCTTCCGCTCATTTTCACACCTCAGACTCTGTAAATTGGACATCGCCTAATCCCCCAGAGC
>Ga0224573_1000088_pt1 | contig 12772 bp, 6 predicted proteins | sample CRU1metagenome_FD_189088 | JGI IMG/M metagenome (GOLD analysis project Ga0224573, IMG submission 189088) | Spruce roots microbial communities from Bohemian Forest, Czech Republic - CRU1 | ecosystem: Host-associated > Plants > Roots > Unclassified | place: Czech Republic: South Bohemian Region... | reverse complement strand
CCCCTTAAGGCTAGATGGAGTTCCTTTCCTTTCCTCTCTTAAGGCTGAGAAGGATGAGAACTCCACTGCTCCCTAAAGGCTATCTGGAGTGACTCTCCTTCCCCTACCTTAAGGCAAGCCATCCACAAACCATCCCCTTCATTCTCTTAAAGACCTTCCAGCCAGCAGCAGGAAGAAAGACCTTCTATTTCATGAAGAAAGGAGACAGTCCCTCTAGCCCTCCTCTAACTAGCCCTCCTCCACAGACATTAACTAAAGACCTTATTCTATTCTATCATTCCACTTTATTGCCCTAAAATAGAAGTGATAAGCCATAGAAAAAGAGACGAAATAGCAGGGCCCACCCAATCAAAAAATCCAGCCGGTAGAGCGGTTTACCAGGAAAGGAAATAGAGCGGTTTACCCACCCAGGAAAGCAAGTCCACCCAGTCAAAGAAATCTTTCCTATCCACTAGTGCGGTTTACCCACCTAGGAAAGCAAGTCCACTAGTGCGGTTTACCCACCCAAGCCACCCAGTAAAATACATCTACCTTATACTTTGCTTTTGCTCCTTTTTCCTCTTTTACTGCTTATATGCTCAGGGCTGTTTGGTCGAGCCTGCTTGCGCATCCTCACTCCGTTAAGCCACCCGTTACACCCTGTGGTTAATTGCAAGAAATCCACGGCCTCCCCATGTCAGTAGCAGAAGCCCTTTCTTATAAGTAGGGGGGGGAGAGGTTGGTCCTATTACATACAGATATCTGGTTTATTTGCTTGCATGCAAATCTAACTTTCACAAGCTGGATGACCGGAAGATGTTCACTCACTTTCAAGCACTAGACGAGTTGGGGGACTTCGCTATCTTATTCTATCTATACAGGGATACACATCCCCTTTATTTTAATAGTAATCCGAGCAATCCACATGAACCATTTTCCCCTTCATTGGGATTAGGGGGAATCAGCCGGAGTATTAAATCATGAACCTCCCAAGTTGTTAATCTTGCGAATGGTTCCAACCTCCATATCTCTTTGCTATAGTTGGACGAATAAATGATCGATGCCGGCAACTTCCTTAAATCAAGTTTTACTTACTCCCAAGTGTTACTCTTTAGGGCTAAACAATACAGCTATAAGCAGTGAGTTATACAAGTTAATTAGGTTAGAATCGTAACCCTACTAGTATCGAGTTAATTATAAAGGTAAAACCATTACCCATATGGCTTGTTGATTACACATAGCTAATTGAGTAAGCTGATCTCCTGTCTAAGCTTATATGCCTAATTACTGCCATTTGTATACATGATATACCTTCTATTCCCTTTATTCATATTCCATATTCATCAGGTTGATACTATCCCATGCATAGATAAAATGTGTATATAATGGTAATGGTTGATGAGGCAAGTCAATGTGTCGGATTACAGGACTATGGGGGTTGTGGGCTCTCCCCGATAAATGCGTAATGAAAAGAAATCTCTAACGCTACTATAACCTGAGTATGCCTGGGTGAAGGATATAAGGGTATAAAGTATGTTATATTTAAATACGCCGTTAAGCCTGCCAGCCACGTAAAGGAAGGGCCCATCGGTGGAAAGTATGTGATATTTAAATAGTCTAAATCAAATGAATCTCTTTCCTGGGAGTTCACCCAAGCGAGGGAGTTCACGCAAAGGATGCAAAAAAGAGAGCCTGAACGATGGCAGCAGTCCAAGGCGAGGAAGAGATCCCACGAAGGGAAGGAAGGGAGCCTTTAGCATGGCAGAGGATGGTCCAACGAGATAGTATTTGTGTAAGTAGAGGGTGTATCGCGAGGTAGGCCAGTGCGTCCTGCCTATTAGGACAGTAAGAAATATGCTTCGTTGGTTCCTTGCTCGGTGATATAAGGAAGCGATAGAAGCTATCCTGGGTGAGGTATATATAGAAGCTAGGGCAGGTGATATAAGCAATATCTGTCCAGTGGTAATGACTATTAGTAAAGTAAGCCTGCCTATTAGGTTGGTTTCTCTGTGTAAGTGGTAAATAGTGGTGTAAATCAGTGATACATAGTGTGTGTGGATTAGTAAGTTTGTTCCCGGCGAACTGGTGTAGTTAGTACAGAAAGAGACTCTTTTTGTTAGTGAGTGAGATTGTCTACTGAATGTATGAGGCACGCTGGAGTGGAAAAGCTGTGAAAAATAGGGGGGTTCCGTTAATCTCAAACCTTAGTAGGTTACTTGTGAAGGTAAAAAGGAAAGTGTTTAAAACTAGAATGAGGGGTTGTATCAAGGTGTAAGGGTAGGAAAGTCTGGGCTGTTCTCGTTGTTGATTGGCTAGTATATCTAAATATAACGGTTAGATTTGTTTCCTAGAGATAAATAAGCAAGGTGGTGTCTAGAACAAAGTAAGTAAGGTAGGTTAGGGCACTGAAAGCTATGTTTACTGAAGAATGTTTAATGTTTAGGAAGCCCTCGAATGGTTTCGTAACACCTTCCTGCAGCTTTGATTACCTCATTCGACCAATTAGTGAAAACCTTTCTTCATATGTTGACATTAGCCTCGGCCGAGGAGTCTACTTTGGCCAACCTTATGGTCTTTAGGTAGGAAGAGTGGGAGCCTACTAATAACTTTGTCCATCATTGGTAAGTGGCCTTATCAAACATAACTATGCCCCTTTTGGAGAGAAAGCTTCAAAGCCTTTTCACAAAGGCTCTTAGAGTTGATATGAAAATAGAATTAGTCAAGAATCAGCCTGCCACCTACTAGTCTAGGCTATGCTTTGTGTCGTAGAACTCGACAAAGTGAAAATACAATTCAACATGAAAAAATTTTGTCACCCTCCTACTTTTGGTCAGTAATCTGAAGGGAAATCTGATCATAACCATTTTAAGAACCAACATGCCATGTGTAACGCCACTAGTGCTAGTGATGTCATAGTTGAGTCTTCATGACCATTCCAAGCTGTTCCATAGGCTCTCTCCACCATAGTTCATCAAGTTACCATTTAACCTACACAAAGCAGTCCTTCTATTTATATTGCACATGTTCTTTTTTTTAAGATCGCTCAGCATCTATCCCAATCTACTCAGCCAGCACCTTATAGCTAGTCGGTGCAACCTAGCCAAGCTACTTATAAACCACCTACTATATGACCTAGTACCTAGGGAGCTGCTTCCAAGTAGTAGCCTAATTAGTCTACCTCTGGTGAGCCTGACTGTCACAAGAAATTGATACGACGTTGTTTTAACTAATGAAATTTTCATACTTATAAAAACCTTCCTGGTAATTCTGCGGAAGAGTGTTTTATCTATCAGAGGATCCTTGCCCAGCAAGGGCAGTCAGCTAACACCTAAACTGTAGGCGCTCTTCAACCCCGGAATACACATCTTGGAATCTTTACTAATTCCTTTCCCTAGCATTCTGATCAGAGTTAAAGAGCTACTCTAGCTTCCCAACCTCCTGTGTCTTCAGCTCCTACTGGTCTTTTAGGAGGTCCATCTATAGTTGGTTTGTTGGAGGAAGTTTATCAACCAGATGTTAACATGGTAACACGTAAACAATATAGTATCGGTACTTCTTCCTTTCCTCACTAGCAGCCTCCACAAGTCCCTGCCATATCAAATGTGCCTTCTATTGTTACCTCTTCTTAGCAGGCGTGCCTCCTAGTTCTATTGTTCCACTGGTTAGTCTTCCTACTGTCTTTACTAGTAGAGCCCGGTGACTAGTCAATCACTCATCTCTACTCATTGATTGATGATTCAGCAATGATGCATACTAAAATTTCCCTTTTGGAGTTGATCTGTTTGTCTCCCTTTTTTAGGGATCCATTGGTGGAGAGTTTATATGCTCCTCCTTATTCTTCTAAGGCTCCTGCAGTACCTCCTTCTTATACTGTTGTCGCATAGTTCCGCTTTGTGGGGGATGTTACCGACAAGCAACAAAAAAGAAGAACCTCTTCCAGCTGTCCCATCTCCTTTGGGAGAATTGACCTTTTACCCACGTGCTTCCATAGATGATGCATCACTCTTGGTAGCATGTGATCCCCTTTGTTTATCAAATGTAAAGTAAGTAATTGCTACATAAAGCGTTGTTTAGTTGATTGTGGTTCTAGCTTTAATGTAATTTCATATGAAACCCTACTCAACTTGCACTACACTGATGATGACATGCAAGTTACCTGCTTCACATGTCGTGGGTATGTTTTCCATGAAACTATTACCATGGGGTAAATTATGTTGCCTATTATTGTGGGTCCTTTTACCCTTAGAACACCTTTATTTATCATAGATAAGCCACTGTCCTACAACTTATTGTTAATACATCCTTGGATCCATCGTATGTGTATAGTCCCATCTACCTTATTATAGCAAGTTTAGTTTGCTTTTCAGGACAAAGTCTATGTTATTATAGGTGATCTTAACCCGTCTTTCACAATTACTCTTGTGCAAAATGGGAGGGTTAACACCATCCTATCTATGCAGGTATCTCCTCCTATTGCCCATACTCCAGGTTTTATTTATATTATTCCACTTGTGTCTCTACCTGCTTCAGTTCCTACAGCTTATCCTTCATCTGGTGATGCTCTTCCTTTGATTGATCTGTATAATGCCCCAGTGATTGTATCTAGTAGTTTACCACCGGCCCAAACTCTATTTGTGGCCTAAGCTAATCTTCCTTTAGTTCATAAGCCTGAGTTTATAATAACACCTATACTCTATAAAGGGAAGGGTGTAATTGATCTTAGTATACCTTTTACATCCCAAGCTTCCGAGCCCGGTAGTGTAGAACATATCTTGCGCGAGCCCATATTAGAAGAAGCTCTTAACCTTTCTTTATTGTTTCATCCTTTCACCCCCAGTGAGTACCAATTAGTAGATCATGTTAGCATGGAAACCGATCCCCATGCCTTACCTAGACTATCCACTAACTTGAATCTTTTCTTTTCCACACATATTTCTTCTTTGCACTCAGAGCATCCTAGTGGATATATACGTGTGGTTCCCCTCATCCGATGTCGTCTCCATCACTTGTGATCTACCTCACATTGCTTTCACTTCCTGTATCTTATCCTACTTTACCAACCTCATTAGCAGCATATTCGCATTATCCTTATCTACTACCTTCACCAGGGAGCCATCCTACTACCATTGTCACTATTGGCTTATCCACATTACCCTCATCTATTACCACTACCGGTGGTATACCTTTTTATTCTCTTTTTTCCCCATTTAGACCTCATTTATATTCTATCCTGGGTCCTTCCCCTTGTTGTGACTTGTCCCTCATCCTAGGCTGTCACCTCCTTCACGCCGTTTGTACCATGCTTCTATGTAATCTAACAGACTCGGGTAATGTAGCGGTATCCCCAGAGCTTACACTTATCTAGCATATTTATCTAACCATAGTTGTACTTTAGATTTGGCTAATGACAATTCTTTCCCATTGGCCTCGAGTAGTCCTGCATCTCGAATTCATATGCCTTATTTTCTGAATGTTATACATCCTCCCACTCTGCTACTATGAGAGGAGTTAGGTCCCCTATGTGAATCCATTGACATTGTTAATATAGATCATGATCTTTTACTCCTTCTAGGTATGGTTCCTTTATAAAGTCCCGCCATTGACCTATTGAGAGTCGAGCATGCTGCATAGCCCTTGGTTCTTACTTTCATCTTATAGTTATGTCTGTTGAGAATGAGCTGCTGTGTAGTCCTCCTAGTGTAAAAGCAAAATGACCTAGGATTGCCTCCAGCTCTAGAAACATTCAAGAAGGGTAACCACCTCTTTATTGATAATACCATAGATATAGATGTAGGGTCCCTAGGTCATCCTAGGAGCCTCAAGCTTGGGAAAACCTCTCCGGTCAAATACTATAAGGCTCTACTTAGAAAGTTTAAGGATTTTTTCACGTGGGAATATTTCAACATGGACAAATCCCTCATTTCTCATAATCTGGTTCTTAACCCAGATTATCATCTAGTGAAGTAGAAGCTTCACCGTCATCGCCCAGAAGTAAATGCCTTAGTTTACCATGAATACATCAGTTGCAGTGCACTTCGTTACTGAACAGGGGCAAAGGAGAGCGGTTGCCCGAGGTTTATTATAGGGCGTATCGTATGGTTTTATCCGCCCGGTTGGGGGGGAACCTATGAATAGCGTCAATTACTTGATTAAGACTGCTCAGGTAGTGATCGATATAGGTGGGGAAGGCACGGGGCACATCGATTGTCGGTATTATTGTGAGTAGACATATTGCTCTACATAAAGCAATGAATAGATCCTTCCGAACAAAGTGCACGAGCTCACGTATGTTCGAACAAGGTGCATAGTAGGACAATAGGCCTAACGTCACATATCTGTATTGGAAGCTTATCTTCTTAGGGTTATTACCTATTTTGTCTAGGTCTTTTAGCCGGGTACAAAGCAGTCATTTCTGCTAAAGTTTTTGGATGATCCTTGGCATTGGCACCTATATTTTTATAGTACCTTGACAATAATTTATTGGTGGCAGCACAAACTCTGCTCCCAGTAGAAGGCCTTTACTTCGAATCATCTTGGCTCGAAATTCCAGGCCCTTCAGATTGGTTCAAAGAAAGTCTTGCATCTTTTGCAGTACACCCCATGCGAACGCATCATTATTTGCTGCGGTGGCTATTGAGCAGTCCTCACAGTAGCGCCCGTAGTAGATCTTCCATTCCTTGCACAGTTGAGTGGCAAATAGATCTAAATCGCGGAGCACTATGTTAATAAGTATTGGTGAGAGCACGGCTCCTGGGGTAATACCTACCTCGTGATTAGTATGGTCCGTTCTATCTATTTCCTTTATGGCATTTGTTAGGAACTTATGAATAAGACCCAAGAACAGCGGATCATCAATATGCTTTCCCAAGAGCTCTAATAATAGAGAATGGGATACTCTATCGAAACATCTTCAAACATCAGCATGGATACCCACTTTACGCCCCGTTGTGCTTCAATGAAAAAATAATGCGTACTTTCCCAATGTCTAAAACCATGCGACACCGGTGGAAATATCGGTTCTAAGATTTATTTAAGTGTAGAAGTGATGGATCGGTGCGCTATGCTATCAATCAGAGAAGGGATAGTCAGGGGGCGCCTTTCCGTAGATCTAGGCTTTGGCACAAATATCCTCTTCATTGGAGGGAACTGGAAAGACCCGTATAATAAAGAATGGGAGATGTGAGCTAATCGTTGTATTGAGATCCCATAAATTGTTTCATCATAAAAAGCTGATGTAAATAGCCCCGGATAGCCTTTAATCTCTTCGTACGATATGATGAGGTTCGTGAGGGTGACCTACTTGGCTCATAACATTAGTGCAGTGTTCCTTTGGGATTATTTGCATCAGTTCCTGGTATCTGAATTTGCTACTCATGGAGATATCATGTCGATTTTTGCTCTTGCTCCCTAGATTTGCTGTAGTTTTCGTTGCACGGACCCGTTTTAGTCTCCTATTAGTATTCCACCTAGTATTCCCCATTTGATTTGATAGATCAATAAAAATGGCTTATGCGGGGATAACCTTGAATTTTTGTTTGGTCGCGATTTGGCAGGCTCCTAAACACGATAGCGCAATTTATATTGACCAAAGTTTCTACTGCACCAGAGAAAAGTAAAGTAAGAGTAGACTAGGACAGACGAGAGCAAGAAGTTGTATTAATTTTGGGTAGGCCAGGGGAAGAATATTGGCTAATGCCTGTGGTAGCCCAGCGCATCCAAAATGTTGGTGGAAATGACAGATCTATACTTAGACCTACTTTGATGCTTTGTCTTCCAGTCCAGAGGTCAATCTCATGCTTTATTCCCTCTATATTATGTAATGTGAATACAAGCTATGACAAGTAGAGTAAGATCTATAACCTATCATGTGAGTTATAGAAAGATCATAAAGTCAAATCATATCACTAGTAATGGTGTTGAATCATCTCTGTTATGTTGTTATCATATCTGTTATCCATGGTATCAAGCTCACATACTATAAGTGTATCTGTTATGCTAATACTTACCTGTGTGATTAAAGCTGATAGATTAGGTAGATCATCTTGTATCAATACGAGTCAATGGTAATCAAGCTACGTGTTATGACTGATAGCTTAGTCAGAGTAAGATCATTGAATACACTTGATTCTAACTAGTATATCTACCATATGTAAAGTAGAGGTTAGTTAGTCATAATCAATAGTATACCTTTATTATTAGCATGTATCTTATATGGGAATAGATCTGGACATTATGGAGCTTAATACTTATGGAATTACTAGTATTAACTAATGCTTAGATACTGGTATAAAGGTGATAGAATAGCCAATAAAGCCGGGATTACTTAGCTATGTTAGGTACATGATATGACTCAGCTTGATCTCCTGTATTAGATTGGTATTGATAGAGCTTACATATCCGTATCAAAGGTGATTGAATTACCAATATTATTACATTACTTATCTGTGTACTATCAGATCAAAGGGTGGTATGATTCCCATATTAGCTTTATTACTGTATCCATTATACTAGTATTACTCCTATGTAGATACTCTTTTTATTTAATACGTGTCATATGGGCTTTGATTTAATACCTTTCAATGATTATGGGAATGCCTTACTCTTACCTATGTGATTAGTATAGAGCTTTGTATTAGTATAGATTCAAGCTTATCTATCAATTGTATTAGTACTAAGCTTCTACCACTCTTATTCGTATAAGCTGTGATATCGTGTTTATCATAGGTAATCAAGCACAACCATTTCATATGGATACTCCTATGTATTATATATAACCATCATATCTAGTTTCATCACCTATTCTTCATGTATCTTTCCCTAATGTATTGAGTTAGTTATGTTTGATACTAGTATTACATGTGATCAACGGTGTTCATACTAGTAATATCATAAGTACTAGTGAGATATGTAACCTATAGATTCACTTGCTTCATGTCACTATTGGAACTGGTTTGACTGTGTAGAGACTCTATGTAATGATTAGGATATCATGCTAATTACGAATATGTTGAAACCACATGCTTCTCTATCACTATTCTAACCAAGCTGACTGGGTTATGACTTGTTGAATGCTTGTAACATGAATACAAGATAAGGTGAGTCACTTCCATTGTTTCTACATTACCTTTAACTTATACCAGTACTCATATTGAAAGCTGGACATACTGTGTTCTATATACTTGTACTAACCTTATAGCAGCTGTGATTACACTTAGATTACGTAACTATTATGGAAAAAGAGTACCTGTAATATGCTAGTACTAACCTAATATCGAATCAAACACCATAGCTGGAATCAATGGGTTTAATACATTGTACACATATGGGCTTGAACACGCTTAATACCAGTAAAATGATGAAAGCTGAACATACACTATTCTAATCTATGAACTAGTGTTAGCTGAATCCCTGTAATCAATGGGCTTATATGGAACACTTGTAAGCAGTGATTTGACCTATAAGGGAACCAAGCAAGTATGAATAGCTGTGATTCACTATGATAGCTTACAGAGGGTTATATGGCTAAGGTAAGCTCTATAAGGGTGTAAGTAAGCTGCATATCACTGATCATTACTTATGATTTGCCTTGTATCGTAGCTAGTCTAATGCTTGCTCTTATTCACATGGTCATGTTCATCGATCAATCAAGCTCTAGCTCCTCGGGCGTATTGGGTTGGGTAGACAATGGGATTAGAACCTGTATTAGTTTCTAAGCTGTGATCTATTACTAATACTGGCATGTGGTTATTCATGTATCAGTTTAGCTTTCCATACTTACATATACGTATAATTGATGTGCTGCTATATCTTATGGAAACATCTATTCCCTATCCATGGAGTGTATCTTATGGAAACATAGCACTCAGACTAGTACTACTTATAAATTACCATGGACCGAGTAGAAGGCAGTTATTTGCCGTGTGAATGCAGTGAACAAAGGGAAAGCTACATGACTTACTACGATACATGGGTTCTATGTCTAAGCTTAATCCATAGTAAAAACCATTGCCTAGTCTAAACTAAGCTGTAATCTAACTAAGCTGTATTGATCCAAGAGGTAATCAAGCTATGTATACTAGTAATAATTATATATATTACACGGGTAAGGTTGTACTATACGTATTGAGCTTAGTATTAGTAGTAAGCTAACACCATTGATATAGCTAATCTAAGCAGCATTAGTAATACGTCATATTCAATGCAAGTAACTCATAAGCTTTGTTCGTACAAGTATGATCCAGATCCATATAAGTAAGATAATGGAACCAGTATGAATCCCGAGTATACGAATCATTGATGTTAGTGTGATTAGCCTGTTAGTACAGTTTAACCCGTTACTGTTTTACCATAATATATCACTATACTGGTATCCTTATATCTCAATAAGAGTAACATATGCGTGCTTATCTGTAAAGGTCATAGTGTTATTACATTTCCTATAGTAACGTAATCTCTAAGATGAGAGGTACGTACTTTACATAATATAGATACATGATTACAACTAGCTTACCTCATTGAACTCAATCAGAGCTAATAGCATGGTTAACCTTTCACTAATATGACAACACTAATACCCTAATTGAAATCATAGTAGTGTCAATATAAGGGTAATGATTCACTTCAAGTGTGTTAGTAGATTGCATTACTTTAGGTTACTGCTTAGTCATGATGTATAAGCCTGTTCTAATAAGCTCATACATATCAAGGTTATACAATAGCGATATGTCAGTAATCACATGATCAGAGAACGGTACTGCTCTGTTTCAGTATAATGAGTACCACAGTATTCCTGTAATTCATGATGCTAGTCTAAGCTTCGGCATGTCAATCCAGATGAGCCTTGTATATAATGTAAACACTGATGATACTCGGTTTACACAAGGACTGTAATAGATACCTTAATCAATGAAAGCCTGTATGTGTTATATGTAAACATGAAAAGGGGAACCAACACCTATGTAAAACAGGTACTAGTAATCACATATAATAAGGTGAGACATCAAGCTTAATGGGCTTATCTCTATTACTTAGCTTATACGTGAAACAGGCTTGTACAGGTGATGGAATAGCTTATACTATTGGTTATGGGTTTACCTAGAATCCTTACATCAAACGAATCAGCTTAGGTATAGTACTATATAACTAGCATCATATCTTATGTGAAGCTTGGTAGTATCCATTCTATCAATGTAACTACTTGGAATCACTGTATTTGCATAACATACTAATCTAACTAACATAAGCATACATTACCTTGTATTCATAAAGCTTATACCATTAATAAGATGGAGTTATAACACATACTACTTATAAGCTAAGCACGAGCATAATGGAAACACAAGCAATCTCATCACATTAAGCCGTATAGAACTAGTATGATTACATTACTAGCTTGATGGGTCTCATAGTAATACATAACTCGTATGATTCAATACCATGTGTAATCTGAGCTATTACTAACATATACACTTTATTGAACCGGGTAGCAGTATGAGGTTACTGAGTGAACAATGGTGATCAAAGGTAACCGATATACTAGCTATTTCTACAAGGGAATGAAGTAACATAGAAGCTTAACTAGAACATCATGCTTAACCAACCTAACTAGTCTGAATAGAGTTAAGTACATAAAATACAGTCAACTCTATCCACTATTTATCCATAATTACTAGTGTGTTAGGATCCTTGTACTCAGCTTCATGTATCGAATCAAGCTCAATAGTACTAAACAGTGGTAATAGTAATAGAGTAATAAACATGAATAGATAGGTGTTTTAATATAGAGTACTGATTGAATAAGGGTACTAGTTGCCTGAACATGATGCTTATAGGTGTAATGGATCACATAAGAGGTTAGATTGAATGGTGATACTACTGTTGAACAGCTTTCCATCCTGCAAAGGCCACCTTTTCACTCTTTAAATTACCACTTAAAGACCTCCTTCGTCATGGGGGAATGAACCAGCTACTCTATATAAGGCCATCTTTCACTATTGAAATTACCAGTTTTAGCCGCCTTTACCTTTTCCAGTTGTTTATGCTGTTTTGTTTACCCAGCAGCAAAGATAAAAATGCTTTAGTGAAAGGGTAATGGGTAATGCGGGGGGTATGCATATAGAACGTAATAAGGGGAAGGCGTACTGGGAGGCGGACTGAAAGGGTAATGCGGATTGAACGGTAAAGCGGACATAAAGCGCACTGGGGATTGAACCGAACAACTCTGCAGAACTTCCAAAATTACACCTCTGATCACTGAAACCGAGAAGGAGCAAATAAGAAACCTCTCTCGGTACACCTTTGCATACAACACCTCTGGCGACATATACTGGGAAGCGAACATAATATACTCTCTCTCTCGTTACACCTTTGCATACAACACCTCTGGTCACTTCAACCGGCCAGAAAAAAGAGTAATATACCTTTTCCTTTCTTGGGGCACCTTAGCATACAGAACCTCTGGCAAGTGATCCCGGCCAGAAGCTAAATAAAGAAACAAGCAGATAAGAACCCTTCTTTTCTCTATTGGTGCACCTCACGACACTATACGTTCGTTGGCTGTTGTCCGTCTGTCCATCCATCCGTTTAACCGCCTAACCTAACACTACGTTGGCTGTTTGTCTGCCAGAATGCTCACCTGCTTTGGGAGGAAACAAGACTGCCCACCACTTTGTAGGTCAAACCAAGACTGCCCACTCCGTAGGGAAAAACCAGAGCTTATCAAACAAAGACTCCTATCCTAATTGGTGACCCACCACCTAAACTACGTGGACTATTCACCCGTTGGCCTGCCTAA
>Ga0224573_1000086_pt1 | contig 12916 bp, 12 predicted proteins | sample CRU1metagenome_FD_189088 | JGI IMG/M metagenome (GOLD analysis project Ga0224573, IMG submission 189088) | Spruce roots microbial communities from Bohemian Forest, Czech Republic - CRU1 | ecosystem: Host-associated > Plants > Roots > Unclassified | place: Czech Republic: South Bohemian Region... | reverse complement strand
AGTTACGACAGAATACGACAAAAAGGGATAGGGTTACGACTGATAGGGATAACCTGAAAGACTGACTCCTTAGGATGACTGACCACCTAGTTGGCTACGCTTCCTGGGACATTACCAAATAGAATAACTTAGAGCGATAGGATCTCGTCGGCAAGGCCTCCTCGAACTAACCCCTTGTCGGCAAGCCTCCTCGACTGATAACGAACAGCCCCACACTGGTCAGGCTGCGCCTTCCCACTGCCCTGATACCACTGCTCAGGTCAGAACCTCCAATGATCTATAAGCCATCCAGTTTATAAGCCATTAAGCCATTTGATAAGCCATGCCAGAGTAAGCCATGCCCTTGCTAATCGCTAAGTCTACATGCTCATAGATAATGGAAGATAACGGATTTTAGATGGGAAGATAAGCACGGGAAAGATCTCTAAGCACGGGAAAGAGGGAGAACGACTCCTTTATTTTGGAAGTCAGTAGGAGAACGACTCCTTCCCCTCACTCCGTTCAGGAAAGGGATAACCTTTCTTTGGGAGGCCCGAAGCGGACCTATCTCTAAGCTCTGCGCCTTCCCTCCTATGAAATGAATAAATAAGATGAAAAGGCCCTTGTCCGATTACAGACAAGCGATTTGCATTCCTTTTATTTTGAAGATATTTTGGTTGGAATTTGTTCTTCAATTCTACTTTTTTTCTTTCTACTACAACCTATTAATTACGATATAGCCATAGAGACGTTTGACTTTTCCATGTAACTATAAAAAAATACATTAATATATTATATTGGCATATCTACGTTGTTTACCTTTGATACCCGCATCTCTACGTTTCACTTTGCCACTGTAAGTAATCTTAATATGCAATATAAAAAAACCTCTTTTTTATGGGTTCAATGAATCCTAGCCCGTCTGGGATCTAAACTGGAGATTCTATGTAATGAACTATACACTTTCATCTAGTTTATCTATGCCTGCTAGGAGTCATTCCTTAGTGCCTGGGGGTTGTTCGCTCCCCCTGGTATCTATCTGCCTCCTTAGTTGCTATTTTTATGGGGTCCAAGGACCCGCTCTCATCGGTCCACTAAAATGGATATTCTCTGAACTCTACTACCCTTTGAGTATCTCGTTTCTCTTTGCTACTAACTTGCTTGGACTAGCATTTATACGTTTTCACATATTATATTGCCATGGATACATTGACCTTGTCCTGGGACAGACCACCTTAACAGTTTCCATATATACGGTTATACTCGCCATATCTACGTTTCACTTTTCCTGGGCCTTATGATGGGAAGACTTGACTGCTTTCAATCCAAAGCTAATAGTTGTTCTGAGTGTGGGCTACAGCTTGGGGGTGAGACGGTACACAACGGACGGACAACTGTTGAAACCAGAAGACATTGATTGCAATGAAACTGGGTGACAGCGAACAACAACCAATGCTATTTTTGTCTAAACTCGTATCTCTACGTTTCACACTTGGACTAGCATATCTACATTTTCATATTATACTTGCATATATACGTTTTACTTGTTCATAACCAGTCCGATACGTAATATGATGTTGCATACATATGAAATCTGATTGTATTATTCACCGCTTTTTTATTGTCCGTCTTGCTATTGGAGCACTGCGGGAACATACCCCGAACTACATAACCATTTCGGGTTGATTCACCACCTTTGTTGATGGCACCACCTTTAGCCTCACCTTTGCCTTAGGTATCGCTGGTATCTCTACGTTAGAATCGCATATCTACGACCCGGAGGGACTCTCCTGAAGTATGAGGGGGAGGTTTTCACATATCCATTTGAACCAGATAAATCCATGTTGCATATCTACCTCTTACTAGACGAGCTCGCATGGATACGTTTCACTTTGACTCGCACCTCTCTCTACGTTGAACCTTAGAAGCAGTTCTATATGGCCCCTACACGTGTTAATATGATACCCGCATACCTACGTTTCACTTGTCATGTTCCAGTCTCTGCAGTAAGTCGCCTTGGGGAAATGGGGCTTGCTTTTCGTCGTACTTGCATCCCAGATCGCCATAGAGACGTGTTAATATTTTATACCGCCATGGAGACGTGTTAATATGATACTCGCATGGAGATGTCCTTTCCTACTAATAATTTGTCATCTTTGCCATGCCCTCTGAGTTCACAATCCAGAAGTTCCAATGGAATCCCACGTTAGGAGGTGGTGGTTCGTCATTGCTTTATAGTGGCACACTTAGTTTTAGGTGGGGCGATCAATAGGTCCCTACGTGTTAATATAAGATGTCGCATAGATACGTTTCACTTGCCTACGTTGAACCTTAGAAGAGGTTCTATCTATATGTCCGATTCTCTCTCTTCTTAATGCTCCTTGGATTTTTTATCATCTATCAGGTGATGGATTCATTATTGTTCATCAGAGCGTTGGGTTGGACGGGCTTTAGAGAATAGACCCTCTTTATGGGATTTTGGAATCACTCTTATTACGTATATAATATAACACCGTGAGCTTTTTTTCGCTACCACTCTTTCACGACCCAACCGAGCAAGGAGAAGTGCTTCCTGAATCCATGAACTTAAACTTCAGCACTTATTATGGATGGGACATTCCCCGAACACTCGAATACTCTTAGTTGCCTGCTTGCTACCCCCGATTATTATGGATGGACATGCCAGGCAGGGCAGCTGGATTAATAGAAGGACTTCTCGTAGCTCCCCATGCTCTCACTATTGCTGATTACATGAAAGCTGCTGCATGGCATGAATGGATTGATTTCATACCCCTCTATTACTACCGCCTTCACCTAGGAGCATGGAGGGAGTTAGCCCTAACGATTTCATGAAGACCTACAAGAACTAGACCTGTTCCACCTATCTCACTTGGATTGGATTCTGGCATTCATCATTTAGTTAGTCGGGTACTAGACCTTCTCTTTTAAGGTCAGGCTCTTCTCAGCACGGGATCAACAATATCATCCTTATCTTGCTACTGCAGGAATTGCTTCATAGCTATTACTAGACCTTAGAGTATTGGGTTGGGCAGCACTCCATCCACATTATGTTTTTGAGCCTATTGGAAATGAGAGGGAGTATTTACCCTTCTAGTCAATCAAATAGGCGGGCGGTCCTCTCCTGTTGTCGAGAGTTCGTTACCTCACCCTTAGAGTAATAAAAGATCTCAATTTGACTAAGGCCACGTCTAAGGGAAGACCTCGTCCGAGTATTCCTTCGTATATACGTGCACCATGGGGGTTTAGCTACTTGTAAAGTAGGATAACTTTCTTACTTGCCCCGTAACTACCTTAAAAGTTCTCTTTCCTTGCGACGTAGTAAATTAGAACTTCTAATATCAGGATAAGCTTGGTTTAGTCGAGCGAACCTTTCTTATTTGTAATAGCCCGGGCACGAGATTGAGTTAGACCGATCGACTACCGTATTCTTGCGTCCTATCCTGGGTTGGAGCCTATTATATGATTTCAATGTGTATTTTATTTACCAATAATTCTGTGCCATTTATAGTACTGTGCAGATAAGTACTGCTACATCGGGATAGTCTTTCCTAAGTCTTTTCTGCACCCGATTTCGCTCGAGATTGTGCGTGCTAATCTATTTTTTTCATATCCCTTTGTTTCGGTTAGTTATCTTCAAGAATAGAAAAAAGTACCGGGTTTACATGATACAAATGAAGGAAGCCCCCGGTTTACCTGAGACGAGCTCTGTAAGGGGACGGGGACCTACACCCACAGCACAGGAGTTTATGTCTCTTCTCTTAAATGAAATCCCACTTATTTCTTAGGCATACATAAACAGATACGTATGTGATCGTATAATAAGAAGGCAGGCATCAACAGAAAATGAAAGGAAATACAAACAGTTTAGATCTTCAACTACGGGGGGTAAACAGCTTGGGTCTGTTGGCTTTTTCGAATCAATTAGATCATATATAATATGGATATACAATTGGATCGGATGGAATACACGCAGCTGAACACTTCAATTTATGAAATAAATGAATTCTATTTTGTCGCCCGACCCAAGTCCACCAGCCCGGAAGTATGAGTTTGACCCTCCCCCCATCGGTCTTTACTACTAGTCTTCCTTAGCTCATTTTCAATCTGGGCCCGGTAAAATCTATTTGGAAGACTGGAAGTCGTCAGGTCGAAGTTCGCCAGATCTCGTCGAGTATGAAGGGATTACGGGCCAAGTTCCCAATATGGCTTACATATTCCAAACCAATATGGCGTATGTGGACTTAACGGCCGAGAATCTATTTGAAAACCCTACTATGAAGCCATCCAGCCATGTCTCATCAGTTATTGCTGTAGTTCCTCAATCCCAGCAGTTCCAACAATACTCAAAATGTGGGTAGTATTCCACAAAGATCCATTGCATGCAGGCAGGCAGGGGAAGGCTGGAGCTGATAGGTGAACCCGCGTATTTAAACCGCTATAAGACAGGCTGTAGAGAGAGAAAAGCCATTGCCGTTAGGCCCAAATACTGGGTGGGAGATAAGACAGAGAGACTTAGAGTTCACATCGGTAAGTACTAGTGTTAAGGTAAAAAGAAATGGTAGCTGAAGAGCTATAGACAGAAAGGCTTTAAAGACAGCCTTAGAGCGGTTAAGATAGGCTTTAGGGAGATAGCTAGAGTTAAGAGCCTACTGAATAGAGTTAAAACTATAGCTAAACCTACTAGTTACACCAAAAAGTGCCGGTCAGATACACACACAAAGTTCCGGTCAGAGAGGCAGTAGATATGCTTAGAGAAACCGGCAAGTTAGACCCTACAACTAGGTGGTAAGACCATTCAGTTAGACCCGGCAAGTTAGGCTTTTATAGGCTTAGAGAAAGGCAGAGATAACGTCAGTTGGTCCTATCAGTTAGACCTTAACGTCGGTAAGTCCTACTGCGCTTCAGGGCAAACCCACATATACTAGTTAGACACGGCAAGACGGTAAGAGATGCTTGAGGTAAGGCTATGAGTTCAATACGGTAAGTAAGGCAGTCCTACAGCACTTGAGTTCAAGCTAGAGAACTGGTAGCGAATATATAAAACACTTGGTTTTTCTTCTTCCCTTAAAGAGAAATATGGGCTTTGAAACCGATCCATCGAGGCATGGAATTGTTACGATTCCTTTGGTTTAACTAGACACATTATCTAATCTTTCTTTACAGTATGGATGAAACGAAGGGCTCATGATACTTGATGGTGTAAAGGATTATATGCCGATCATAATTCATATTGCAGGGGAGTCCGAGGGTACAAGCCATGTATGATGATGAGGAGAGAGATGAGGCTCAACTCTGGGGATGCAAACTATAGGGAATCCAACTCCTAGGGAGTACAGCAGCATGGGTGCCAAGAAGCAAAGGGGTACTAGTCTAGGGCAACCCATGTCAAGGATGGATACTACCGCCAGGCAAAGGTGAACGCAAAAAGATGGATGGGCTGAGCCACTTGCCTGAGCGGAGGAGAGTTCCTACAAGTGTATATTGGGGGTTGGAAAACAAGGCACATGCAACATATATAGAAGGAATATCTCTCGAAATGCCAGTTTTCATAAGTATACCTGCAAGATCAGTGAAAATGGCAAAAAGAATGGTTCCTCCAAGAAAGTGCCTGCATACATGAAACGAATACCATGGCATAAAGGTGCTCATGAAATCAACATCAATAATGCCAAAATTAGACAAAACCGAGCTAATGGGCTCGAGATGTCTGGAAAAGAACCTCGAGGGAAAAAGAGCTCCTAGATTAAGTATAAAATCCTGTCAAACAAAGAATACCCTTTTGAAGAGCTCGGAATCCGGAATCCAATGGTGCAAATGGCCAATTGGAGGTTATATGAGGTCGTACGGGGCGACAGAACAATTAGGTTGTTTCTATCACATGGAATAATTATTATGACCAGTAGCATAAGTGGATCCAGTACCTACAGAAGAACCAGCAGCATAAGCAAAGGCATAACCAGATCCATACGCAGAGCCAGTACCTTATTCTCCCAGCGAGCTTCCCAGCTAACAAGTTATCCAGCTAACAAGCCAGCTCCTCCATTCCATTCTCCATTTCTATTTCTTCTATTTCCATTTCGATGAGGTATGGAATTGATTGATACTCCTTCAAGTAGGGCAAGTACTATTATTCTCTCCCTCTCTCTTCATGAGGTACGGAATCGTTATACTCCTTCAAGCAGGGCAAGTACGAGTATTTATTTATGGTAATAAGGTAAGGAAATACTAATATCCTATCCGTCCGGGCAAGCACTATCATCTTGCCTCCCTTCATCAGGTGCTCTTTGATAGACCCATTCGATGAGGTATGGAACTATTTATACTCCTTTCCTTGAAACCGATGAGCACTATTATCGCTCCCTTCCAATCAGGTAGGGATAATTTTGACTCCTCGAACCAGCGCCATCACCCTTCTCACTAGGTTGGAACTATTAATACTCCCAGCAGGCAAGTGCGTATCTCGTCTCCGTCTTCTCCCCTGAAGCAAGAAACCAGACTCTCTCCTCCCAAGTGGGGCAACTACTACTATTATACTTATTATTATACTTATCCTTTCCCTCTCAATGGGGTAAGGAACTACTATACCTTTTACCTTCACCCTTCCACTATGAGGTAAGGAACCATTCATACTCTCCCAACAGCCATCCGCACCAGGCCACCTCTGGGGGGTGCACTATATATGTAATTTGTTCCTCTCTCCTCTCACTCACCAGGTAGGTAATTAACACCCTTGGGTCTGAGGGTGGGGGCGGCAAGCACAACTACTTATTCCTCTCCCTCCGTGAGGTATGGAACCAATTAGACCTTTCCCTTGAATTGGTAAGCACTATTATTCCTTCTTCGTAGGTAGGAACACTTATATCTATTTTTAACACCATCCCGTCCCTTCTAACTAGGGCAAGTACTACTACTTTCCTTTAGAGGTTGGAATGACCTACACTCGTTGAAATAGGGCCAGCACTATTGTCTCTCCTTTTCATGAGGTTGGAATCATTTATATCGTTTCAACAGTTATAATCTCTCCTTCCCTTTGCCCTTCAAATGAGGTGGGGTAATTGAAACCTTTCCTTCGTCTGTTACCAGGTTGGAATTATCTACACCCCTTGGAATCAGGCAAGCACTTCATTGTTCATCAGGCAGGGAATAACCCCTTCTGAATGTGGTAAGCACTATCACTCTCAACGAGGTAAGGTAAGTTATACCGCTTGAATCCAGCACTAACACTAACCTTCCAACTAGACAAACGCCCCCTTCAATGAGGTAAGGATAATTGTGGTTCCAGTGGCGATAAAACGCATGAAAATGGCCATTGAATTGGTCCGATTTGTGAATCATAAGGGTAAGCTGATTGGTACGATTTGTGAGCACACAACGCTGAGCAGACCTCCCACGTTTAGGCTGACCTTAACTGACTATTTTGCAGCTTGGGGATAAAATCGCTTTTATAAAGTACGATTCTATATTAAGGTTTTTAGGCCCCTAATAAAGGGATAACCCTCAAAGGGATAACCCTCAAAGGGGTAACCCTCAAAGGGGTAACCATCAAAGGGATAACCCTCAATATGAAGTTGGGGTACAATTGAAGTCACCCTTATTCACATGCCATTCCTTTATTTAACACTATCAAATTGATACTTATGTATACCAGTTTTTAAGGTCTTTTCCTTAGGGGAGTAGACTTAACAGAAGCAAAGGGAGTATTATCACGACTTAGAAAACACTTGCCAAAATAAAGGATCAATTCGCTTGCCACTTGTCATTGTCTTAGGCCATTTCCCCTAATTCCCCTCCTTCGTCGGGCTTGCCCTTTAGACACTGTTCCCCTCCTTCCTTCCTTAATACCCGAATCATTTACCCAATGTAGAATCCGAATCATTTAGGTAGGCCGGCCTACCAACTTGACCCTTCAATCCCATGAAGTTTGCAGGACTTCCTTAATCTTATTGTGATAAATCGGGCCTTAACCCTTTGAATCTCTAAATGAATAATGAATTGGGTGGGAGATAGAGATAGCTTGGATTATTACGCCCTCGGCAAGCAAGGCGACCTGCCATCGATCGATCGATCGACGATAGTAACATGGGGCATGCATGCCCCCCAGCAGGACGCTCGCCGCCGCTCTAGACCTGATCACACGCTTGCTGCTCTCGTATCCGGCCCGGTACTTTCACTCATTCCATCACACTCTATTTATTTTCTGGGAATAGAATCGAACCGAAGCTAGCAAACCTGTTGCGCATTTAGCTGGCTGGCTCTCCTTGCTCCGAACTAGAGTCGCTCGGACCCACCCAAGAGAAGAGGGGCCCGCCTTCAATTGTAAAGCTCCCTACGTGCCGTTGTCCCCCGAGCGGTTATTTCTCCTAGCCAACGAACTAGGAACATACCCAATGAACCAATAAGATAAGAATGCAAGCTATCTCTTTACTAAAGTCTTCCTTGCCGGCCGCCCATAAGGAAGGTCCGGCTCCGGGCACGACGAAGATCGATGTTCGGAATCCCCTCGCCTGCTTTTCAATAACAATAAGGTATTACCTGAGATAGCGAAAGGGTTGATCATCACCAAACGTTCGCGAAGGTAAGACCGGGATGCGGGTGGTGCGCGTCGGATCCGGGTCGCCGGGCTTATTCTTCTTGTTTCAGATGTCAATCCGGTCTCGTATCGCCCACCGTCCGATCGTCCGAGTCTCCATATCTTTGGATTGGATCTCCTTTAGTCTCTTTGGATTGAGAAAGGAAAGCGACGGGTAGCGTATACTCGTATACAATAATAAGTCATCTGCCTGCATCTGATGATAAAAGGAAATTATAGCTAGTATGATAACCCTATTGAAGGGATGGGTTTATGTAATAAGTAGAACCAAAAGAATCAGTGAACTTAAGCTACAAAGCTTGACGAAAAAGAGTGAACTGGCCCCGAGTTTGACGAAAGAAGTGAACTTGCCTATAGAAACTTGGCGAAATGCTGGTGGATAAGATGGTGGGGGTAGCAGCTGGGTTTGGTATTTCCATCCTTGCACCTGGTCCAGCACCAGTAGCATAAGTATATTCTTCTGTTCAAGCTCAAGCGCATATATAATATCCACTAGCAGTAGCAGTTCGAGATCCATATCGAGATTCATATGCATATCCATATCGAGATCCAGGTCTAGAAGGAGCCGGAGAAGATCCATTTCGATAACCAGAAGCAGAGATAGCAGCGGCTAAGGCAGAGACAAGGAAAGCATTAGAGGAAGCAATAGGGGCGCCACAGGAGAGGAGGTAGCACTTGAAGTTGCACTACCAATAACAGATTCAGTTTACCGAAGGCATCAGAAGCAAAGGCACCAACAGTTCCAGGTCGAGATCCATATGATTATAAGGGCACTATGAATTCGGTAGGGATCGATCCCCTGGCAAGATCTAGTTGGATCTGTAATCCATTCCTTTCATGTGTCTTTAGTGTGCGCTTCCAGCCTCTGTAACACACAACATCCTAGTCATGTGCCGCCCTCTCTATGTATCAATATGGTTTGTATAGCGTGTATTTCTTAGCCTCCGAATTGGATCTTCTCCAAGCGAGGGTGGTGCATAATTTCATAGGACCCTGTGAAATTACTTCGAATGTCATCCCCGACTGTCTTGGCCATAGCGTAGATGCAGCTCCGAAAGATATAGGTGTTTGCTCGCCGCATCCCTTCCAGTCCTAGCTTCCCTTCGTTCAGTTCCAATGCTAGTTTTAGATTCTCCAGTTGCACCAGTTGTTAACCCACCAAAGGCATCAGAGACGGTAGATACTTTACCATTAGAGGCAGATCCCGTGCCAGTTTACCGATTAGAACCTTAGCATCTAATACGGACAATCCTTCAAAAGTTTGACTCTGGGCCATCTATCCTAAGAACAAAACTGCAGCACGAGTCGGACACCCGAAAGCGCAACGTCTCCCGTATCCCGTATCATTGAAACCACGACGCCCCAAATACGGAAACTAACTAGCTCTTGTTCCTACGCGGTCTAACCTTAACCCATACATATATATTAAAGATATAAATGCTTTATAATATGGAATTTCTATTGTAGACCCCATTCGGCCCTCTATCGTTTGCATCCAAGTGTTCTAAAAGTGCTGGGTAAGGAACGGACCCATAACCTAGCACATAATTCCCCATGGCTACTACCCATGACCTTTGCTTTACCATATTTTAGCCAATCTCAAATCTTTCCATTTTTTCCCATAAGTGATGTTTGCTGCATGTTCCGAGATTCATAACCTACAGAGCCAGAGCCACTTTATCCAGATGGAGATCTAGATGAATATTCTCTAGCAGAGTAAGAAGTAGCAGTTCCACCAATTTAAGATCCATACGCGGATCCTCTAGTTGCAAATCCATACGCATATCCATTAGTCGCAGTAGCAATTGACCCAGTTGATCGAGTGAAAGCAGCATCTCGTCCAGATACGTACCCATACGCGGTAGACCCATTTTGAGAGCCATAGTTCGTAGCGTGGTGCCCAGCTCCCCTTCGTCCAGTTACAGATCGATAGCTTGTTGACCGGACTAATGACCTTGAACCAGCATCTTTTCCAGTTTCAGTTTCACCCGTTTACTGAGTTTATCCACCAGTTGAATAGTCTCCAGTAGCGGATTTCGTTCCCATTCCTTCATCCAAGTCAGCATTCGTTTTATATCTATATCGAGATAGATATCCAGATTCATCCATTGCCCCGCAACGAAGGAAGCAGATCCTACTACAGATCGAGATTGAGTTGACCCGGTTTAAGCTTTTTACCCTCTTGATTCATAACCAGGAGCACATATAATATAAATATCAATATAGTAGATTGAGTGGCTGGCTTCATCATTAGTGCACCAAGGAGCAGGTGGGTAAGCATACTTCATTCCGCACTACGAGAAGGAAAGTAGGTGGGTTGGTTGGCTTGAACAATGGAAGGGAAAGGATGGTGGGTTGTTGGGGCTCTCTCGATTTGTAAAGGTAAGGAGAGTTGGGCTCCCGATCATGAACAAAGGGAGGGAGGTTGGGGTGGGCTTGCCTCTCCAATTCCAATTCCTAAAGTAGTTCCATATCGAGATCAAGTTGGCCGGGTTCCAAGGGTGATTGCAGTTGACCGAGTTGAAGTAGAAGCATCCGTTTAAGCACCCGTAGTTTCAGTAGCATTTGACCCAGTGCTAGTTGTTTCAAATCCAATTCCAGGTGCATATCTAGTTTCGGAAGCAGGGGTGGAGGTAGATCCAATTCCCGGTGGATATAAAGATTCATAGTCATCAGTTCCAGGTAAAGAACCAGTGAATATGCCGGGTGATTCAATTTACCTCATTTATTAATAACCAGCACCTCGCCCCGCGTTCTGTCCTGTCCCAGGTTCTATTCGCCTGGTTACAAATCCAAAACCAGAGCCTGTTAATCGAGTACCCATCATTTATTCAGATCCACCACCATCTCGCTAAGTATCCTTTCCAGATCAAGATCGAGTAGTTTACCTCACAAAAGCAGCAGAGACAGTAGTTGCATAGATGAAGGCAGCTAGAACAGTATGGGCAGCATAAGAAGCAGCTAAGGCAGAAACTGTACCATTCATAGGAAATCCAGTTGGAAATGAGCCAGAACCTCGGCTGCGGATTTAGAGGTTCCGCAGCCAGTTAACCAGATTGAACCAGCAGAAGAAAAGGTAGCAGGAAGGAACCTAGAAGGAGCCGTAGCAGATCCAATTCCATATGCATATATAGATCCAGAGTCAGTCGTTTACCTTGAATCCATTCCCATTCCAGTTCCAAATCCGGTTAATGATCCATACCCTTTTAAATCCCTTCCAAATCGATATCTTGTTCCAGCTTCCCTTCGTCCAGTTCCATAGAGCAGAAGCAGAGCCTAGAGCAGCGGTAAAAATTACAATGGGATAATTAGCTAATGTTGGAGCATTTCTTAAAGGAATGAGAGGGGAGGGGGGTCTTCCTCTTAAGTAAGCTATCCGGATGGCATGGTTAGCTTGAAACTCACGGGCGGGTTTCCCCTTACCTGAGGGAGGGGCAACCGGATGGACGGATAGCTTGACCTTTTGCCTGCCGTTCGTTCGCTTCTGCCCTAATCTCTACCTTACCTTCGCTATGCATGCCTAGTTACCTGTTTCCTGCTTTCCTTGGGGGCTTCCATTGTCGGTCATCACCACCAACTATTCCCTTCCCGATCCCACACCTTTGATTTGCGGGATGGGTGCCTTTCCCTCATTTAGTGCGTGCCTTCAATACGTACGTTACGCCTTACCTTCCTTAGTCAGAGGTTTCCGGTCGCTGGTGGGATAACCCAATGGATTGGAATTAGCCACATGGGCCTCTTCCTTCATATTCGGTCAGGCCGGCGGATGATAAGGAGGGAGAGTTTGATCCGCGCATTACTGAGGGAGCTGCTCACTACCGCAACGGTGGGCCACGGCTCCTTTCGTCGCTTCACTCACGACACTACCTAACGCGGTAAAAGTATGCAAGCTCCTCACCACCCTTGCCCATTTATCCTCGCTTTTTTGAAATCAGACTTTCTTTTTTGTAAACACATACATATACATAAATAGAGGCTCGCGGTCCACTGGTCCGGGCCCTTAACTGTGGTTGGGCGTCGATATCGACATCATGAGACTCTATATAGATCTATATAATGTGATTTCCCCACCTTCACATCCCCTTCCTTTTGGTGCTGACTTCAGGTGGTGCTTGCTTGTATATACAAGATTTCTTTTCCTCACCAATATTACCGTAATATATATTTTCGATAACAAAGGGTGGGGCGTTTTTCACCTTATAAATTCCCTTATAGGACGATCGATCGCGTGTTCGTTTGCATCGTTCTGGAATGATAGCTGGTAGGTCCTACCTAGCCCGGTTCCACTGGGTGGGGTTATAAGTATTTATATCAGTCATTTAATAC
>Ga0224573_1000085_pt1 | contig 12954 bp, 14 predicted proteins | sample CRU1metagenome_FD_189088 | JGI IMG/M metagenome (GOLD analysis project Ga0224573, IMG submission 189088) | Spruce roots microbial communities from Bohemian Forest, Czech Republic - CRU1 | ecosystem: Host-associated > Plants > Roots > Unclassified | place: Czech Republic: South Bohemian Region... | reverse complement strand
CCCCGTAGTTATCATATGCCCAGTCAATCCCAAGCAAAGAAAGATAGGGATCCTTCTCATCCATAATATTAATTACCTCAAAATCAATGTAGGTCTTGACTCTAGCCAGGTCCACTTCAACATCCTCTAACCGACCAACAGGAAAAATGCAGTACTGGTTAGCCATTCTCAGCTGGATAGGTGAATAGACCAACTTAGGTTTTCCCATAGTTTCCTAGGATTTCTTCAGGAGGATGTTGACGTCAGATCCCAGATCTAGCATCACATCCTTTATCTCGTACCCTTCCACCGGAGCGTCGAGTCTAAACTCCATTAAAGTTCTCCTTTCTCTCTTCTTGACCCTGTGGGAGTGTCGTTCTGGAAGGTTAGTGGTGATACACCCTTCTGATTCACCTCCAACTCTGGTTACCATTTTGAGGGTATTCCGTAGCTTCCCTATAAGTTGTGTGTCTTCCAGAATGTAAAAAAAGAACTGGAACCAAATATCCATAACCTTCTTGGACTTACCTGTAAACTCTCCATCCTAATCGTTTCCACGACTCTGAGGTTGCTGCATAGTGTGAGAGTCCCATCAGGGAGTACCTTCCACGGCTGGAGGGGTCGGGGGTGCAGACATGCCTTGGAACATATCAGCAGCCTCTCTATATAACTCCTTTTGTTGTGCAGGGTTGAATGGCAGAGCTCTTGTATCGACACCCCAAAATTTTGGGTAGTGGGTAAAGGAGCCTCTGGTTGTTCCTGACATACTAACAAATGGAGATCCTACTAAAATGAATCCTACAGTCCCAGGTTGTACTACTGGTCCTAGGTTTTCGGCAGAGCTACCACTTCCTTGATTAATGCAAGGTTGTACTGACCCACTTCCGCCACTGCTACTACTTCCTTTTCCTATTCCTAGAGATCCAAAATTATTAAGAGCTAAATTGCACAAAATAGAGCTAGGCAACGGTAATACCTTATCAATAGAAGGTGCCAAGGGGGGTAAACAGATCCAGGCTATCTCTGTAAGAATTATAAGTTTCTCCTTCAGTCTGGGGGTTTCCTGATCTTGGAACAACTTATTCAGGTCGCGATTCCTCTTCTGGAGTACTAGACTCTGGTTCTTCCGCAATGTCTTCCAAGGTAGGGTATGCATCATCCGTCTGAATGGCAGCATCTACATGCTCAACTCCTTCTTCCTCTATCATCATCTCGTCCGCACAAACACCTTTTCTCGGGCTCTGGATCAGGGGAAAATGTGTAAAGGGTGACTCAATTCCCCCTTTTAGTGGGTTGTTAGCACTAACCAATAGTCAAGTAAACATGTGAGTCAGTAAGCAATAAGACGAATAAATATAGCAAACCACAAAGACTAACTAGCATCAATCTAAACAAGTAAAACACAAAGAAGTGGAACCAAACTTATCCTTCTTATTTTCATGCCCAATGGAAGAGATAAATACAGTAATAAATAACCTGAATGTTTATATGAGCAAGCAGGGGCTGCTCATACTCTCCTCAGGGATGGGTCCTTTGCTCTACTTTTCTTAAAGTACTGACTGGAAGAGGAATAAGTGAGCTTGGGCTCACCTATGGAGGGAGATATGAACAATTGGAGAGGAAGAGGAGACAAATATAAAACTCTTAACAGTTTCTCCAGCATAACCTTACTAACCTCTAGTCTTCTTCTTCTTGAATGAACACCCCATGGCCTCCTTTTATAGGCCACAAGAGGAGCTCAAGGCAAACCAGTTCAAGTGTGAATCCATTAGCTTGCCAAAGGAGCTACAATGAGGAATATAATTACCTTTGGAAACCATTGTACTTACCCATAACTGATCCTTGGGCCAAGTCGACCTTGCACCAAGCTTCTAGGATGCCAAAGTACTGTCAGGGAAGAGGGGCGATCCTGAGAAGCGCTACCTAAATAGGGGTGCCTTTGAGGACCTCCACCTTGCGCTCACTACTAATAGGGACCGGGATACTGGAGATATTCAATTTGATGACGCCTATCTCTACCTTAAACTCTACAGCTGCTACCTTAATCTCTATGGCTGCGGGAAACAATTATGCAGGGAATCTTACCACTTCGCGGTAGGAGTCCAATAGAGGGGCTTTCAGTCGAATTGCTACTACTACACACGCGGCTTAGAGGCTTATCCCTTCTGCCTCCGAGGACCGGGCTCTAGACGGGAACTCTCCCACCTTAAGGAGCGGGCTCGAGAGCGCTAGGATTTCGGTAATAAGGGGTCTGCTCTTGATCTAAAGGCTCCAGAGTCAGTATATAAGGTGCCGAATTCGTACTCCCACCTAAAGATGCTCCAGGAGGCGCCATAAGGATAGAGGTCCCGATGAGCAGAGTGAGACAGCGATTCAAGCATAAAAGCTTTCTCCAGCCAAGTATTAGGGGAAAGGTTAGGCTGGGGCATACTCCTTATCTCATAGCCGATCGATACAAATCAGTAGCGTTGGAATTACTTTATTACTATGGACCCTGCCGTAACATCAGTGATCTCATTCACCTGATCCAAGGAGATCTTTATTATGTCCTTTGCCGATCGATCGAAATGCTCATCGGGATGCCACCCACGGATGTTCCCCGGCGCTTTCCCAGCCAAGTAAAGCTCTATCTTTATAATTGAAATAAAGTCATTCAAACAATTCACTCATGTCCTCCCTCCTGTTGTGGGTTAATCTGTAGGTGAGACTTGAATTGCTTCTTACTCAACCTCTGTCTTTGCCTTTACTTTAATTTGGGCAATTGGGTAAGGATCAATCATCCTTGTTTCCTATCCTATTGGGACTAAAAGAGATTATGCTATGTAAGCAACTAGATCAAAAGAACCAACTAAATACACTACTAGATCTACTATTATAGGATCTACTACTGGGTCTACTATTACTGTTGCTGGATCGATTGATGTTGCATCAAGCAAGATAGTTGGCTTACCTTTATAGCATCTGGCTGGCTTGGCTTTGACTTGGCCTTCATTCTTAGGAGCATCATCCCTAGTCTAGCAATATGCTACCCTTTCACTACCACTGTTGGTAAAAAAAGAAACTTTCATCCACGTGTCGGTTGATAAAGCTCTTCCACGTCTTCATTACAATAGTATAGTCCTATGTAGTAGTGCCATAGGTCTTAGTAGCATCTTTGGATGTGTACCCATGGTAGGAGGCCTCAGAGTGTAACTATGATAGAAAAGCATACCTACCGTGTCCTTGAGCAGCCCACCCATGGTGAGATGTATCCCCATTATAAGTGTTACTGTGATACTAGGAACCATCCCGACATACTCGTCATGAGAAGAGTTTGATTCATATTATTGAAAAGAAGAGTTGGATTTTTAGGATGAAGCAAAGCTAACAGAGTTAGATGCTAGACTAGTCATTTATGATTATGATCTAGTTGATGCTGCAGTTGGTTTAGAATTTCTTGATAGTGATCGGGGTTCTGACCTTAGTGATCGAGGTGAAGAGTTTGAGTTTTATGGTAAAAATATAGATTAAGTATTTCAAGATTGAGATCTAGACCTTAGTAATCAGGGTTCAATCTTTCAGGATCGAAGGGAGCAAGACCTAGTTTATTATGGGGAGCAAGACCTAGTTTATTATGATGGGCATGGTCTAGACCTTCATGATTGAGAACCATTTCCAGAATAAGACCCAGTTTTTTATAAGCGTGATGCAGCTGATCGAGACTAAGACCCTTAATATCCAATTAAAGTAGCATATCCTCCACCCCCCAGCTTATCTACTAGCAACACCATTAGTAGAACCATAAGCATCAGAGCCTTCATATAATATATATAAATAAAAATAGATAATAGTAGCAGATCCAGAAATAGTAGCAAAAGTAAGATTAATAGCAATTGCAGAACCAGAAACATATCTAGTAGCATTAGCAGTTCAGGAGCTAGAAGTAGTAGTTCCAGGTCCGCCAGTAGAGACATACTAGTGATTTGAGTAGCCCTCATTTCCAGACCCATATGTAAATGTAGTATCAATTTTGAGTTAGTATGGAATAATAAAGCATAAGGGTAGTGCTCTTCGTGGGTACCATAGGTATGCCTATTACCATGGACACAGAAGCTAATCATCTCATGAGTATGCATCTTTCACAGGTACATTTCCACCTAGAACAGAAAGTGAAACTCTTCTATCCACTGGGTTGGGTAGCAAAACCCATTACAGAGCCATGAGCATTTCCAGGTATAGATGAACACGAGTAGGGGTAGTGAAAGATGTAGGAGTAGTTTGAAGCAAACATCTAAAGCTAGTCATTTATGATCTAAAACCAGTTGTTTCTGTTGCTTTAGTCGATGAAGCATGTGATTTTGGTCCAGCAGCTTAGTTTATGGAGCAGTTTCTTCTGTTGACCCAGTTTGACCAGTTTTAGCATCCGAGCCAGTCGACCCAGTTTGACCAGTAGCACGGGTAGTAGAGGCATAGGCAGCAGCATACCTAGCAGCATATACTACATGGGTAGGTTAGAATAGGTTAGGATCGTAAAAAGAAGCAGATGCACCAAAGCCAGCCATCCAAGCCAGAAAGCTACTCACCAGCTTTAGCCTCAGCCTACCACCTTCTGGTTATTCAGATATTGTAGCTGCAGCAGTTGAGTCTTCGGTTGGTTCTACAGTTGGTGGTAAAGAGCCAGATGATTGTGAGAGTGATTGGGATTCTTAGAATCGTAATATAGGATCATAATAGAGAGGTCGAGATTCTGACCTTCGTGATCGTGATCCTTATATACGTAAAAGGTAGGCAGGCGAGCAATTCACAAGCAGAATCATACGCTCACTAGCGAAGAATGCATCGTATAATAATAATTCGTGCTACGAGGATAGAGTGATCAATTTAAGTGGTTCGATCAATTCTTTACGTTACGCAGAATCTCTTTGAATTCAGGAAATGCGAAGCAAGGTTATGAGCACTCTTCTTCCTCACCATGCAGCATGCATGATGGAATTCCAACCAAGGTCACGACCTATATTTTGCAAGCTTCGGTATATAAAAACAATACCTAATCATTGATGATCTGGCTATAACAGAAATGTATACACCAAACGATATATAGGTATCTATAATTTACGTTTGGGGGCCAAAGTAAGCTTCTCCGCGTCAGGTGCAAATCCTGTCACCCCGAAAGGTTTTGTCGAACCCAGCTCAGAACTTCAGAACCAGCCTTGAAGTCAATAAATTAGAAGGTATAAGTTACGATGGGGAGGCGTAGATCTTAGATCTCCTACCTGAGAATCTCCACTAACGAATAAGTAATCAAATGAGACGACTATTTATTGAACTATTGAATAAACAGATTTTCATTCATCGAAACCAATCACGAGTTTGTCTCTATTCCTCTTGTATATCGTAGTAACGCCCTTAACTACAGGTTCTGAAAAGGACCTTTCATGTAATTCCCATTTAGGTCTGATTTGGATTCCTCCGTTGTTTTCTTTCCCTTCCGAACCTTTTTTTCGAGATGATGGAGAAGATGCCCGAATCGTATTCTTTAAGTGCTTATTGCTCGCCAAAAATCCTACTTCTGCAATTGTATGGTCACCGGGTTCTTAGAATAAGTCGTGTTTTCTGTAGTTTACCTACAACTTCCCAATTTGATCGATCCGAAATGAATTGGTTCAACATTATACTAGGAAGCCCGATCTTGACTCCTATGTGTGGTATTCATTCTCGTTCGGCTCTTGGAATCACATCCAGCAGTGGTTGGAACAGCTTGCAAGATCTGACTTTACTTTATTGCCCCCAATCGTTTTCCGTACCTCTATCGAGACTACATGGTTTAATGTTCTTTTATCAATGGGTTATTCCTCTCTGTTCGTATCTCCTTCTCCTATTTTGGTCTCAATGGGTTCACAAGACTTAATGGCCAAGTAATTCCAACCCCGTTTCCCAAGAATTCATAAGCCGTAGTAAAGGGTATGTTAACCATGTATCTGAAAGGAACTGGAAAGAAGGGGTATCGGTCAAAACCCACCCCTTGATGATGCAATATAAGAATCGGGCCAGACTCCCTTGTTTTGGGGCACCCCCTTTTCCCTCGTTGACGGGATATAGAAACGGTGACCTCGATCGGCTAGGAACCGAATGGTTGCGGTTCGAATCCGCATCCCGAAGCGGGCACCCATCGACCCACCTGGACTCGCAGCACTAAGCGGGCACCATAACCAATTGATTCATAACTAGCATATGACGGGGACAGAGGCGCTTGATCTTGAACCACCAGTAGCAGATCCGGTTCCACTTGCAATTGGTCCAGTTTCAATTGAAGCAAGAGAAAGACCCGCCCATTCCAAGGCCATAGTGCCAGTTGTCGTTGAAGCATCACCAGTAGTAGAGTTCCCGGAAACGGATCCATATGCCGTGGTTTAACCTGTTTATCCCTTAGACTCGTTTTTTTATATCCGCGCTACGCCAATTGCAGAGTTTATTTACCCAGATCGAAACCCAGTAGCAGGGGAAGCAGCAGCGTAGGTGGCAGAAACTAGGGTTGCAGTACCAATTTGAAAAGCATCAGTAGTAAGAGCAGTTTACCTCGTTTACCCGTAGTCAGTAAATGATCCAGCAGTGAAAGCAAAGATAGGAGCAGAGCCAAGAGCAAATGTATCAGGGTCAGAGCCTACACGACCAAACTCACAAGTTACCCTTCCCAGCCAGCCATAGCTATATCTAAGCCAGCCTTAGCCAAAGCCAGCAAGTAATAAAGCCAGATCTAGGACAGCCATAAAGCTACCGTTATGCAGTTTCTCCATTGGTTGATCCTGTCAATTCTGTTGATGGAGCAGATTAAGCCGTTTACTAAGCTGTTAATGAAGCTGTCGATTCAGCAGTTAATTCAGTAGATTGTGCAGAAGACGATCCCGTTTAGAAGCAGGACCAGCACCAATAGTAGCAACAGTCGATCCACTACCATCAGTATAACCATCATCAGTAGCACCAAGAGCAGCAGCTTATTCTGTGGTAGTAGCACCGCTAACATAAGCAGATCGAGTGACAGAGCCCATAGATCCATTACGTGCATCCCTTCCATCTGTTGTTCAAGCTGCACGAGCAGTACCCGTAGTAGCAGATCGAGATGCAGGAGCAGCACCAGTACTGGGACCAGGTAAAGATCCATAGCCTATCGATCAAAAACTAGCAAAGGTAAAGCTAGTAGCCTGGGTTGAATAAGCACCTGTTAACCGAGTGGAAGCTAAAGCTTAAGCAGAGAGGTAGAGGTACCACCAGTAGCTAAGGTAGCACCAGAGCCAGACCTTCGTGATCTAGAGCCATACCCTGCAGCTTACCTTCGCATGGTTCCAGATCCCACAGCATCTATTCTAGTTCCATACCCAGTTCCAGGTCCAGATTAAGCAACACCATCTTGCCCATATCTATATCCAGTAGCATCCGTGTAGATCAAATCTCCACTTATACCTACCTGTTCCGACTTAACGCGCATTCTACCCTGTTCCGGGTTTATGCACATATGATATACCCTGTTTCGACTTTACACCCCCGCCATATCAGCGAGCCAGACATCTATCTAAGCCAGCATATCGTACAGATACATACCCAGATCCAGATTCCTTTCGAGAGCGAGATCGAGACCCAGTTCCTCCTGATGATCTATATAGGGAGGAAGGATTGAGAAAGCGAGACCCAGTTAGAGAGCAAGATCCAGGCCCATGGCCAGAAGTAGATCCAGCAACACCACCAGCAGCACCAGTACGAGTAGCAGGAGCTTCATATCCATACCCCTAGTTCAGTCGATGCACGGATAGCGCACAGATCAATACATTAAATTCGGGTCAGTAGATTGATTGGCCTAGTTCGGTCGATCGGCTCACGCCACGATGGTTTGATTCATTATATGTTTTATTTGTTCGGTTAGCTACACGGTTCTAGCTCCAATGGGATGAGCCGGGCATAGGCATCATCAAGGAGTGGTTGATTGGTTGCTCTCGGTGGTTCATTAGTTGCTGGTCTCTATACTTAAGGGGTGCCTGAGCTGTGTATCTTGGATTTATTACTTGACCTATACGATACGTTCTGTTCCAATCTGATTGATCTGATCTCTTATTGTTCGCTGCTTGGATGATCCACCTTTGTTGTGTCTTCAGTCCGATGTGCCTTGCCAATATGTGTCTATCCGATTGATGGCGCGATGATTGGTTATGTGTTTCGTGAGGTGATCGGTTATGTGTTTTTTGAGCTATTGGTGCTTGTCGTTGCTGCTTACTCCTCGTACGCTTTACGGTATGTTATCCTTGTGTCACGTGTTCCGTCGATGCTCTTTGTATTCCGATCGATCGTCAATGCCGAGTGTGTTCTACCTTCCCTCTGCCCTTAACCCTCTATCCTTTCACCTTACCTATACCTATCAATATCAAAGGCAGCAATTTACCCAGCAACTTCCCTACCAGCATCTCGTCCAACATCGGTGGAGATAACAGAATATCCACTTAGAGGTTTCATATCGATATTGATACCCCACAGCAAAGGCAGAGGCACCCCCCTTTTTGCAAGGATCCATATCCAGAGTATATTAAGATCCGGTTGTTCCATTCGTTTCTACATTACCATATCCAGTTCCGGGTCAAGATCCATAACTACCAGTAGCAATTAGTAAACTAATTAATCTAACACCATCGTCACCCGGCGTACCTTTCAGTACCAGCTATTTGGCCGGTTACAGACGCAATGGTAGAGTCGGATCCATATCCGGATCCAGAAGCAGCGGACCCCGTTGACTCATATGCAGAGCCTTCAGTGGATTCTGTTCTATATTCGGATTGAGATGCAGAGCTCACAGCACAGATCGACCCACCCAAAACTGGTGTAAAGCGTCAGGCAACCACTATATATAAAGGCAGCATACCGCCTAGTTACAGAGCCAATAAGAACAAAGGCAGGAGAGGCAGAAGCAAAGTCAGTTGACTCCACACCCTACCTACATAGTAGCAGATCCCGCTTAAGTTAGTTGACCAAGTAAAGTAGTTGACTTCGTTGACTCGGAAGCAGCAGAATTCATGCGTTACCAGTGCGAAGAGTGCATCGTTAATAAGCATCGCTATTCATTTCTCTCTTTGAAGAACCTTGAACATCAGGTGATTATCTAACGATCTTTTGCACATAATTTCCTATTTTCAATTTAACATGCATCGTATAATAACAGATATGCGTATTTCTCTTCTGATCTAAGTCCATAACAGATGCACATTTGTTCGATGGTTCGGGTAAAAACTCAATGGTTAGTGGTCTACACTTTAGTGAGCTCGGATGACACACCCGCTTAACCCTTGACCCGCAAAAAATGACCTGCCACGGCATCCAAACCCGAGGCTACAAACCTACAACCAATGCGACATGTGATGTTTCTTATTTGCCAGGCGGGTGCTAGCGGAACACATTACCACCCCACCCATAGCGTTCAGTGTTCAGTGCTGGCCTGAGCATGATCGCATACGGAACGTGGAAGGGATTTGAGGGTAGCATCTTTACCTCTAACAGGAATGGATTCTAGCTCATTTTACCTTCCCCATACCCAACCTGTGCTCACAAGGCACCGCCTAACCTTTTGCTTACCGTTTTAGGATGAGGTGCGGAGTCCAAGGCTTACCGTCAACCTCATTAGGAGCGGCGGGTCTTGGGAACGGGTCCACGCCCTCAGGGTGCTTCACTTCGGGGTCACTTCGGGTGAGGCACTCACAAGAGATATCGACATAGCAGTATCATCCGAAATCAGAGTGTCAAAATCCAGATAGCTCGGTTGGGCTATAACAGGACGTCTACAAGGCGTAACCGAGGGGATAAAGGTGTGTGGAGCGACAAGCTACGTATCATAACGAGAGGAAAGCTAGTTATCGCTTCACGTAGCAAGGTTTCACTCAAATCCCCGGCTCAGGTTTCACCCGTAGGAGTGGCGACCAATCACCACCGTTAAGCTAGTGTGTGAACTAACTGCTCAATGACAATTCCACCTAGCCTAGATTACAAAAGTGTCGAATGAGTTTGCACATGATTGGTACGGATCTAATCACATACTAGAATGTCAGCCTACCTAGGAATAGAAAGATTCCGCTAGCTAGTGTGGAACATTTAACTACCCCCTGCAAACTTTATTTCATTGTGAATCATTGTACTACTTCGGATTCTCTGCTAAGATGGCTTTCCTTTCTCTGCTGCTATTATAAACATTTCACCACATTATTTTTCCTAAGATTAGTTAGAGTTTTTACACACCATCCATATTAGGGGATTTGACCAGCTACTAGATTTACTACAGGAGATAGAAAGGATTAGGAAATAGAAAGTTAGAAGTGTAGGTATAGGAATTTGAAACTATTATTTATTTGGAACTTAGGGTTGATTAATTCTTTAGGAAGAGTAGTATGAAGCTTATCTTTAAGAGTAGTAAGTTAGAGTAGGAATAGAAGTAAGTTATGTTTGTAGTATGAGTCGTAAGTAAGAGAAAGGAAAGACAGGTTTATATAGTTGATAAGTAGGTATAGTAATAGATAACTCTAAAGTATTTGTGTAGGTAAAGGAGTGAGAATCAACTTTGATGTATTAGGAAGTAAGGCTTTTCTATTTTAGTTAGAGTTGTAAGTGAGATAACGGAAGGTCAGAAGAGGAGATAGGGATTGATTAATTATATTAGTATAAGGAGATAAGAAAAGTCATCAAGTTGATAGAAGAATAAGACACGAAAACACCAGGGCCTGCTATCCGCCACCCTCAACCCGAGATGGCCCTTTCACCCACTATTTTCAATTTACAAGCAACCGCCGGAGAAACACACTCATAGGTAAGGAATAACATTGAGTATATACTGTAGTATTAGAGTCTTAAATATAGAAGGAGTGCTTAGGTAACAGACAGATGGGACCTCTCTGTACAAGGAATAATAATAATATGGCTTAAACTGCCACCATCTATTATCTATTTTAACCCCTTGACTTTTTATAGGGGTGGATCCTAACCCTTTTAGGACATATTTGTTTGTAGGATCTGGATGCTTAGAGGCAGTGGATAATCTACAATGCCTACAACCAATTTAGATCTGGATATAGGCTAAATAAGGGAAGCCTTCTAACCTATCTCTACCTTATTTCTATGTATGGTACATTGGTGATCTGTATGGATTTCTAAATGTAGTGAAATATATGTCAATGTGTTTTGAATGCACTACTTGGTTTAGTATTTTGTATGATATTTGGTGAAGTTCTATTTGTGAATCACTAGGTAGTGTTGTGGAATAAGTAGATAAGGCTTGTGAAAGTTTACCTATTGAAATCATATAGCTTAGTTTGGACACTCTAACCATAGTATACATCATATTCACTGCTCACTATTCAATATTGAAAATCCTACCTTCAACACAATCTAAAGATGTGTATGCCTGAGGTACTCATAAGTAACATATTCACTTGCCAAGAATGAGCCTACACACCTTACGCATGAATTTGCTAGTCTCAATTTGTTTCACACTGGCAGATTTACATTTGCCATTCTTTCCTTTAGTGTGAATGCCCACTGCTTTAGAGAGCCGTTCCAGATTACGATCGAGCTTGGTGCATGGGTGATGACCCCCACTCCCACCACAATAAGGCGGCGTCCCGAAATGATCGATCAAAGCCCTACTATTATAATAAGGCAACAACTCGATTCTATAGAAAAGGGAATGAGAAAGGATAGAATCGACGGATCAATAACGAGGAACACCGAACCCTAACAACGAGGATAAAAAACCCATCAACCCACTAGCTGCAACCCCAACCCCCCAAACAAGAATGCATGCTTCTCACCGCTGTATTTAGTAAGGATAAACGGATCTATACTATATATGAAACTTGAAACTCTATATGAAACGCTTGATACTTTTGTTTATGATTCGACTAGAAACAGAATTGAATCAAGTTGCAAGCATACAAATTGTCATGCATGTCACGCACGGCACGAAAGAACGTATATAGAGTTGAATCCTATCTATCCTAGTGTTTCCGCCGCTATTGCGGATGCTCAGCAAATATAGTATAGCACCTACTTCCAATTCGTAGAACAAGGTGACATATTGATTTTAAGGAACAGAGTTCTATCTCGAGTGAGTGACAATAGAGCAACAGGTAGAAGCTAGATCGGGCTTGGCCAATTGACCGTGCAATTCCAGACTGTGGTTTAATACCTACCTACCCTCCGAGTTCGTTAGTGATACTGTTTGGGCGGGCTTGGGCAAACATGAAAATATTCATTCCCCGAAAACGTGAAGCCGGGGGAGGCAAGAATAGATCAGAGATAAGTACTCGTTGGAATCAGAGAGAAGTCCCACCCTCCATTAGTCGCTCTTTCCTCGGGTGGATCTATTCGCCCACCCAGATACTCGTATATAATAGGATTGACTATAGGTATACCTATTATGTAGGTAATTTCTTTACTGATCAGTAGACTTATTACTTCTTAAGAATCCCCCTATATATTTTGATTATCTAGGTATTTTTCTTCTTTGTTTCTTCCTTGTTCCTTCTTATTCAAGTCATAGCGGGACCTCTTATTCTGAGGGCATGATTGGCCGAAGCGAGCTGAAGCGGGTTCGGTTGTTCCTCATATTTCTTTGAAATGTATACCTGTTTTTAAGGTTCTTACCGGGATTGGGAGACTTTCGTACTGATTGGTAGGCTTCATGTATACCTGTTTTTTAAGGTATTCCTTCCTTTAGATAAGAAGGTGATGGGTTGGGAGATAAGAAGGTGAGATTGGTAAGTCATTCTTATGTCTCCTCCTCCCTGTTGAAGCGTGACAAAATGGAGAAAAGTATAATATATAATGGTTTTACCAAGGGGTTAGCCAGATAGATGGGTCGCTATTGAGATGGGTCGCTATTGAGATGGGTCGCTCTTCTGTCTTTCCCACCCAGAGAGAGAATCGCTCTTCTGTCTTTCCCACCCAGAGAGAGTAGCTATTCTTTCCTACCAG
>Ga0224573_1000083_pt1 | contig 13110 bp, 6 predicted proteins | sample CRU1metagenome_FD_189088 | JGI IMG/M metagenome (GOLD analysis project Ga0224573, IMG submission 189088) | Spruce roots microbial communities from Bohemian Forest, Czech Republic - CRU1 | ecosystem: Host-associated > Plants > Roots > Unclassified | place: Czech Republic: South Bohemian Region... | reverse complement strand
TTGGATTTCTGGAAACAATATTTAAGGAAGTACACCTTCGGCCGGGGCTGGCACCAGTGTGGATTGAAGAAAATCCTTGCAATAATAAAGTGATCAAGATCTTCCCCGTCGCATATTAAAGTAAAGGTTCGGTTACAAGGTAGGGTGCTAAAGAATCAAATCCTAAAGATTCCGGTGCGCAGCAAATCAAATCCTAAGGGTAAGTCTATCTAAATCCTATCTATAAAGAAGGAGGCACGAAGTTATAAGATTCCCCCCATCTGAAATAGGCACCAGGTTGGGTGGGTCCGATCGATCCTAAAAACGTCTCCAAACGCGTATTTTAGAAATAAGAATTGGGTTTGGACGGGTTCGTAGGCATCATCTTCCACCGGGGTCGATAACTCGCATGTGTCTGTAGGCAAATCGATTCATTACAGCGCCCTCCCCTGAAGCAAGATATGACTTCGTCCCTGGGGTTGGTCCGTCCGGTCGATCAACCTCCCCAAACACGCTTTGGATAAATAAAAGATGGTGTTTTGGGGGTTCCAAAGGTTGCCGGGCTTGGCTTTGTTATGTAATTATCATCACCGCACACATAGCAGTAGATATAATTGTAGCATTACCTTTCTGAGATTGACCCGAAAAGCAAGAGGAGTTTCGATTCGGAAATGTGGAAAGGTTATCTCAATAAAGAAACAAAACAAGACATAATTAAATAACTCCATTCATTTTCAGCATTCGAAAGGGCAGTCAAATATGCTCAAAATAGATAAGACTCAAAAACAAAGCTCTTTAGGTCCCGCATGTCAGAACGAACTTATCTGTAGCCAACCAAGGTCTTTTCGATTTTATCAATCGAACTTGGAATTACGTATAATTACATATATAATAGCATAGATTCATCCTTCCGTCGTAAGAAATACCTAAAACGTAGGTAAAATGACGCTAGGTAGATGGTTGCAAAACTCCGTTCTTACCGGAGATAGGGTAGAACGAGAGAAAGGATTGACCCACCTTCCTACCCGTGGCTTTCATGACGGATCCTCATATGCTCATGGGGGTGACATGAATGTAATTGGCGACTCGCAATAATAACGAGTAACGTGAAACCGTGAGAGACGAACTAACCGTTATTTCTGCAGGATTGATAGAATTGGCGTTTCCTTGAAGAGTCAAATCTGAATAGGTTCGCTAGAGTACGCTCGGGGGCCTTTAGAAAGGATTTCCGGGCTACACCTGTGGAGGGCGATCGTCCGGTACATCGCGTGACTTAAGGGATAGGGTCTTCCATTAAATCAAAAGGAATTCTCGATCCTTCGCTCACCGTCTAAAGTATAGGCCCGAATACCGACATTTCAATCAAGTTCACTTATTGGATATGCTTGCTGTCTCACATCCATGTTTGGTGGGTTAATTCGGTGTGAGGTTGGGGATCGCGCTCCTCTCCTCCGGGGGCAGACGAAACACGCGCGGACGAGTTGCGGGCCCGTATATCCTAGTTGAGTTTGAAAGTTGAATGAATGCATGGAAGGCCATTCTAAACTACTGATATCCTAAAAATCAGAGCGCGCCGCTGCGCTGGTTTACCCGCGCGGGTGATCCTATAGGGGATTTTTCGGAGTGAAAGGATGGGGTCTGGAGCGAAACAGAAAGGGGACAAGTGAAGCAATGGATCGGGAGAAGAACAATAGGTATGCTCGAAGAATTCCCCAACCCCCCAAGTAACTGGTCAAGGCAGTCTCTCTTTCGGGCAAAATGAGAACTATGTCAATGTGGCTCGCTCGAATCACATGGCACAGGAGCTAATACATCGACCCGCGAGAGAGGTGGAAATCAATCAGTCAACAGGGAATCTGCTAGGGATGCGCAAGAGCCACCTATAGTCCAAATAGGTGAGTGGGATTTAGCGAACCCTGATAACGTGCGCGGGCACTCAATCGCTTATTGCCTTTAGGGCCCTCTCTTAAGGGCAACCTAAATGAAATCAAGGAGCGGCTTCACGTTAGAGGGAGCGAAAATCCACGCGTCAACCGGCGGTTCCAAGCCTGTTCTGAGGACGAAGTATGAAGACGAAGGCGAAGCGTGATGCACTGGGTGAAACTGGGAGCATCAGGCCTCGAAAGATCGAGCGTAGCATGGTCAACTGAAAGACAGGCATAGCTTACTCCAAAGACAGGCAGGCAGGATGAGTGTGAACTATCAGTTGTCCCTTTCCTCCTTTCTCCCCATAACACAAACGCCAAATACGGCCCGTGCATCACGATATTCGCCCCCCCTTCAAAAATAGGGGCACTTCACTTAACTACATATATCCCAGTATATACATAGATATATGAATCGATTCGTATAGGTAGCCTTCTATCTCTGCCTACTCTGCCTCTAGCTCGGGTTCAGAGTATTTGGGGTACTTGAACCTAATCCTTGATTGCAGCTCCCCCACCCAATAAGTAAAATAGGAGCGAGGTACGGAGTCGTTTTTAACCCTAACTTTACGTTCGTGAAATACGAAGTGTCAAGTCATAAGGCAAGCAGCATAATTACATATATAATTCGATATCTCTCTTCGTATACGATTGATGAAATCACAATAGCTATTGGGTTCAGGCCCTCGCCCGATGCGGATAAGTGACTTCGTACCTTTCCTTTCAATCAATTATTCGATCGCGTAATTATTACGTATATAAATGAAACGGAAGAACAAAGAAAATAACACTCCGTACCTCGCCCTTCTCTTCTAGGGACGAGCCTGCTTAACGCACCAATAAATTGCCTTTTCAAAATGAGAAGCGCTCTTTGAGGTTTTTAAATATAGGGCTTTCAGGAAGGACCAACCTACCCGGTAATAAAAAACCTTACCGACCCGCCTGAGAGGACCGGGTCCAAAGTGCCGCCGGTTTTGATTTTCCCGAACTAACTCGCTCAGGTAAGGCCCTTCCAGTATATAAGCTGGTCATCAATCGGAAGCAGGCAAGATGGTGACGAATTGCGTGCGATTGGTCCAAATCTTCGACCTCGTTAAACTTAGGTGGCGCCAACCCCATAATTTGATAGCCCATACCTTTCCTTGTTCGCACAGCGAATGAAGGCCGGCCGGGTGGAAGGGCGCCCCTTATGGAATAGTCATACAGTCAGCAGGCTGCTTCTTGGCCACGCCCCCAGGCTGATAGATATGACATACTCGATCCGATCCGCATTATCAAGTAGGAAATTGCATACTGCCAATAGACAGGAACATGGGTACATAATATTGAATGTAATCCAGGTCAAGGCGCAAAGCCGACACTCGAGCCGCAGGAACCTTTGCTAAAACAATGAAGAAACCTGGGAATGCACCACAATATCTTTCTTGTGCGGTCACCTGCGGGTGTTGAAAAACGAATAGATCCCCGATGCCGCGCCACTATTGGTATAGTTCCCAATCCATTTATGCTTCCTCTTTTCGGTATATATCTCCGGGGGGTCCCCCCTGTGTAAATTTTTATCAAATATCCAATGAGATTTACATAAACCCTGTTTGCATTCGCAGCTATGAAACAAATCTCTGGTATTCGTCTTATGGCTTCTTTCACAAAGTCAAATATGGATGGGAAAGATAAATTTATTAATATCCTTGGCTATCCATTACATTTCTGGATGGAAAATGTGTTAATTAAAAGGTCCTGCCCAGTATAGATAAGAAGCTAGATGGTGGGCAGGTGTTCAAATAGGTTCTTCCCGGGCTTGGTCATACCGGTTGCTGGGATAGGAATAGATAAGACCCATCCATCAACCAAAACAACTAGGACTAGAAATAGATCAACTAGGACTAGGAATAGATAGAATGGACTAAAAAGAGATAGTAGAAATGGAATATATAAATAGAATACGGCCTTGCTTGATCCGGTATCTGGGATAGTAATAGATCGCTTCCTGGGACTAGATTCTTGGGGTCAAAATCGATAGCTTATTCCTGGGCTTGATCATTTAGACTATCCCCCGGCCTACAATACTTCTTGGGATCCTGGGCTTGATCATACCGGTTGCTGTGATAGGTCATAGATAGATTCCTGGGATAGAAATAGATAGAAGATAGTAATAGATATTCTATTCCCAGGCGATAGACTAGATATTCCCATCCCAGGTTTGGTCATATCGGTTCCTGGGCTTGATATCATACCAGTTCTTGTGATAGGTCATACCGGGTGGGCGAATAGATAGCATAAGCTTGGCCATAACGGTTGGGCCTTTCCCCCCATTCTATTTCATTCTCCACTAATCTCTAATAACGGTGGGGTCTTCCCTTCATTCTCTATCAATATAAACAGTTGGGCCTTCTAATAACGTAATGGTGGGGCCTGCCATTCATTATCTACGGAGCCATTCATTACTACGGAACCATTCATTATCTACGTAATATATATCCCCTCTATCCGTGAAACAAGCAAGAGGAGCAAGACTACACCTAGACTACACCTAGACTACACCTAGATACATATACATCTCTTGCTGGATATCTATATCTATCTCTTGATGCTGGCCCCAATATATATTCACTCGACCATATAGATATATTTGGGACCGCCATCGGAAGAGGACGGGTGCAATACAATGGTATCTATCTCTTTATGCTGGATGGGGGCTGGACAATGGACAATGGCATGGCTGGATGGGGTTTGGGTTATACAATGAAAAAAACACACTAATATATATATCTATTGATATTCTATTCCTATATATTGCTTGGGTGCTAGACAATGGCAAACACACAACTACACCGAGATATCTCACATAGAAGATATACAGAAGGTGAGGCTATACAATCCCTTCCACTACTTACCCGCCACGGGCACCCATACTACAAACCTTGCTCAGTCAGCTAATGCACACGGAACTCTACGTGCGGATCGGGTCCCACCGCTTTCTTTGAATAAGTATTGACCGTCATTCTCACGTAGTTTAGTTCCAAACGGCCCAACAATGTTATTGTTATTGAGAATCATCTCTCTTCCCCGGTGGGTACTCCTACCTTCCTTCCTTCGATTTTCTTCATTGATGGATTTCACTAATATTTATTACCGTAGTTGCATCAATCCAAAACCAACTCCTAGAGCATCAATGCGTGGGGTTGAATTCCACTGTTTCACGCCTCTCCCAAATAGATATGGTCTTGTACCTAAAGGTCCTCAACAACCGGTGTCCACTGTTATTTCTGAATAAGTATTGGGCGGTCATCCTCACTATGTTCGAAACAAGTCGATGGCGGTCCTACCCGTCGAGTGCCTATCGGCCCAACAATGTGCCCGCCCTTACCCATCTCTCGAATATTTGAATGCTTTAATCTGTTATTCAACTTCCCTGCCCACCGTAGGGAAGGAGGCAGGGAGGGTTGAATCCACCGCACCGTGGAACTGCGCTGCCGGGGCATATCTATTTTCCCGGTGCCATCAACAACAAACAATCAACACTAAACGAGGTGTGTAGTTGCGGAAGGGAAGGTAACGGTGACTGCTCCACCCCTCTCCTGAAGCGGAAACCAGCGCATATAATATTGGAAGGTTGATCGTCAACTCTACTATTTCACCGGGAGCCATTCAACCAAGTGACTATACAACCAAGTAGATGTTTAGTCAATCTGATACTGCTTTCTAACTTCGATCAACTATGGGGTCTTTCTCCCCTCTATTTGACCTCTTGCTTGTTCCGAATGCGAATGAATGCCCTCACTCCTGAATACTGATGTCTTATCTTCCGAGGCACAACCTTCTATATGCTATCCTACTTTCTCTAATGCTTGCTCCGCTAAGAAACCTGCTAACTACCAAACCCATTGTTATAACTTGGCCAATTACGGAACCCATGAGTTATTGAACCTACTTATTTCATTTGATTGACTGTTGGGCTCTTGCCCATAAAAGAATCGGCTAACATCTCCTCTTGTCTTGGGAGCTAGGGGACAAATATTGGCTTGGGATAATCCTTCCAAATGAATGCCTATATAAAAAGGTATGCTCTATTACGTAATTAGTTCGACTTGCCCAACCGAATGCTGGATCCACTAACATGTTTCCGTCGAATGTCTTGGCGAATGCACCTATCGTCTTGGGTGCGCTTGTCCGCTGTTCAATGGCTTTGGCCTTAATAAAAAGAAAGTATTTACCAGTCCCACTTCTTGATCGAATCACAAGCACCTTTTTTAAAAGTACTTAAGATAAAAAAAAAGAGAGAGAAGGCTTGGAGAACGACTGGAATTGATTGCTCCTTCCTCAATTACCGGGACGATTGAACACCAGGTAATGTTGCTGGTTGATAACAACTATTGGCACTCCTAACTTAACTTAGAGAGAAGAATTGATTGGCTGGACGAACCAATTAGATAGCTACTCGAGGGATGACTGTTAGGATGTTTTTCGGTTAATTCTAAAAGTTCCCTGATGTCTGCTGCTCTAGTGAGTTGTTTTGGGCCTTTACCCCGTACGCTTACTTTTTTCGCGCCTCAGTACTCCCTGGCATAAACCAAGCATAGGGTTCGCCTTCACATCCACTCATTCCTCATTAGATTGGTTCTTTGGATGTACACTTCGGTGCCTTGTCGTTCCACATCTAACTAATTGAATCATAGGCACTAGACATTATCATATCTTGGTAAATGCCTGTCGATTCGGGCATTTATATATAAAATTGTTTTTTTCTAGGGATGGGACCGCATCACGTATCGACTATAGCGACGGGAGGTTTGTCAGTTCGAGAAAATGAATTCGGATATCATACGTGCTAGCGGTTTAGATTCCCTTCGTTGAATACCGAAGATGGCTCCTTCCATTCGATGTAGATATAGGCGTGTTTCCTTTCATTCCAGATTATATTATATATTATTTCAATTTCTGCTAAACCCAGAACAGAAGGTATTTGTGTTTCGTTCCTAAGAGCAGCCACCACATTAATGGTGGAGGAATTGATTGATTAAACATTGCATTGCCTATCCCATGTATGCGATTTCTGCCTGGGCAAAATCAAAATAATATTCTCTCATTACTCAGGCATAGCTCCTTTTATTCTTCGTAGACTGGATGTATACCAGCTGTTTTATTTGAATATAGTATGACTAGCTAGTATGAATCTCCCTGAATGAGGAGATAGGAAAGCTAATGTCCACTTGTTTTACTCAACGTAAGCTTTCTTATTTATGCTTTGCTTGCTCCACAAGAGAGATGTCCTGTGTCCGGCCAGCCATCAAAGATTGGATAGAGATCGTTGGGGACCGGCCACTTGCTGCCTTGGAAGGGCAAAGCCAGATCAGATAGATAAGTAAAGCGCTTTTCCTTACGAAGCTGCTACCTTGCTTGTCATAACTCTTTGCTGGCTAGCTCTAAGAAATCCAGAAGCAGACCCACTCTTTGCCAGCTTTATTCAGAAGGAAAAAACAAGATCTATGTACCTTACTGGAACGACGGGAAGGCCTACCCTCAGCATCGGGAAGGGGAAAGCGAGAACCATCATTTTGTTTATCTGGTCTAATGAGGGCGCTTGCCACAATAGAATGAAAGGGGAAGGGGCATGCAGTATACGGTTGAGTGCTGAGTGTAACCAAGTAAAGAGGATGCAAGGAAAGCCCTCACCTCGCTATCTGTAGTTAGAATTAGTATCCCCTAGATGACGGTTATGCAGGCAGGAATAAGTAGGTATTTGAAAGCATAGGAATATTTGACTCCAGGCAGAGCGAATAGTATAGTTTCGGGAGCTTCTCATTTACGAGACGGAGTGAAACCAATCGATGTAAAAGGAATAAGTGTTAGAAAGCTTGGGAGCATTCGTTACTCACTCGTGCACTCTATTTATTGTTATTGGTTTGGTCAATAGTACTGTACTCATTATCCCGTTCAGCAGTTAGACCATCAGCAGGAGGAAGAATAGGTAAGCTATGAGAAACAGAAGAGAAATCAGAGCTCATTCTGGTCGCATACTCGCAATCGTAACACCTATCGCAATCATGGTTGTGTCAGCACCCCCTACTATTTTGTTTGGACCGATTCTGTCTTTGGCCAATCCAGTTATTAGATCCAATTAGATAAAGAAGAGTGGGACATACCTATTTAAATAAACGATAGCTGGGTTGGACTCCTGCAACTGGAACTTACCCATCATTATCGAAAACACTGGGATCTCTCTCGTATCTATCAGCCAAAGCGGAACCATTGGAAAGAGAAGACCCAGAACCAGGACATGGAACAAAACAAGATTAGTAGGGTGCGGGAGTAGAATCTGCTTATCCTAATCCTAGTGCAGGTGAAAAAAGAAAGTATTTAAAGCAGCAACCTTACGAGGCTTATTCATCTTTCATCTAATCTAGTGCAGGTGAAAAGGAAGATCTAAGTGCAGCAGGACCATACCCAGGAGCATTATCACTATCAATCGCTATAGCTAGGACTTATCGAGTGAATCCGATAATCAGTAAATCCGATGCAGCTTTAGATAAGAGATTAGTTAGATGGATGGCAAGAATATGCGGATCTAAGAGTTGGGGGAAGGTAGTAATCATTATTGAACGTGGGCAAAGAAGGGAAAAAGTAGGCGGTGGTAGCATCATACCTGTTATCCGTCTCCTAGTATCAATATGGTTGCATCTCTACTTTAAAATCTCCCAGAAGCAGGTTAGCCACATGAGGCAGGTTATCCATCACAGGCGGGTGGAACATCATTATTAGAGGTGGATTAGGGAGAAACATACACATATGGAGGGGGAATATCGAGTGCAGGTACCGGGTAGAGGCGTACAGAGCTTTACTTAAGCATAGCGGTTCCCAGTAAGCCCCAGTAATCCCTAGATCTCTCCCAATCGTTAGCCATTCTTACATTATTGAAATCCAATCAATAGCCATCCCTTCCAACATGATGAGCAGAACCAGATCCTATTCCAGCAGATCCAGTTATTTGCTATAAACCAATTGAAAAGTATCGGTAGGACCATGCATTAAATAAACGATTTGGAAATAGGCATATTCTCAAATAGCTGAATGAGAGGAATTGGAAGCTAGTGGAGTGGGATGGCAATTATTAGCTATAAAGTACTGGAGGGACGGCCTATTAGCTATAAAGTAGGCGTTAGCTATAATGTGGAGCAACAACAAGACTAGCAAGACCAAACGCATAAGCGGATGAATCAAACAAAGTGTAGGTAAAAGCGGACTAAATGGGAAATAAAGAAATTGGTAAAGCGGGCAAAAGCAGCCATTGATTGAGTTGGACCTATAGACGGAGGCGAATGTAGGTAGGTTTGGGTAGATTTAGCATGCAAAGGCGGGATAAAAGCTTATGTCCTCAGGATCAGGCACTTTCAAACTCTAATAAATGGATAGAATTGGCTTATTCAGAACGAACACAGAAGGCAGCTCCCCTAATATATAGATAAAGGGCCATAAGGGAGGAGACAGATCAAAGCTCCTACTCACACTCACTGGCAAATTACTCACATCACGAGGCGGATCCCTCACTATCATTCATTGGTCACTCACTGGCGGAGACAAATCCCAAAGCAGATAGGATAGCCGGGGCAAGATCGAAAGCGGGAGATACTGGCAAACAATAATAGGTTAGGTGCATGGGTGGGAGTAGGCATAGAGAGGTTTACCGAGGGCAAGGGCATTATATCTAGAGGAGTCATGTTTGGGTACAGCATATTAGCAATCGTAGGAAGATTATTGAGTTTACCCATCAGCAACAGGAGAACGATTATAAGGAGAAGAATTTGAAACAGTTGAATCCGAAACAGCTTACTCTAAGCTTAGGGCGGGATATCAATCATATTAATGAATTTCATCTAAATGGAATGGAATGGAATGGAAGTGCAATATAGTAAGTAAGAAAGGTACATCGGCGAAGCTTTAGGAAAACATCGCTACGGGCAAACATACAGAAGTGGATTCGGTCATCAATAGCTTCTTCTCCCAGGCGGAACCCAACTATCAGAGCTATACACCCTTCCATCCGGAGCAACGCTCACTAATCTATCTATTCCCCCCTTTATTGCCAGCACCTATCTATCCAACCAGCCAAAACTCTAAATTGAAGGGAACAAACAGAAGATGCAAAAGCATAAGATGGTCAGCACTTTCATGAATTAGCTAGCTACAAAACTATAATTTGACCCTGAGCAGGAAAAAAGAAGGTGACTAAAGGCGAATCTATTATAGCTCATATACCAGCAGTAGGAAACATAGCTGAGGGGTGAGTTATTGGGAAGAACCATGTGAGCTACAAATAATGGGTAGAACCAATGGACCCAAGCAGTTAGTTATAAACGAATCAGCCGAATAAGTGTTTATGGAGATCAGCCGAGAAATCGTTAGAAGGAGAATAATTGTTAGAACCAAGACGAACCAACAACTGCCAAAGCAACCGGGAAAGCACCAGAATGAGATCAATCAGCATTAAACGCGGGCTAAATTAAACAGTAGAATGAGCGTCATAGGCAGTTGAATCTTTATAGGCAGATCTAGCAATCGTTACTAAGCATTACTCAGAGACAGCCACACCGAATCCTAAACCTTCCCTAGAGCGTTACCAACCATTATGAGCTCAGCCCATCCCATCTTAGTGCAGTTGTTCGGGTACAGGTACTCTAACAGCAGGCATAGCATCTCTCTTGGCAGGCATAGCTAGTCATGGGTAGATGGCGAACCGAACCAATTCTATGTACTCAGAGCGGTATCGGGAGGGTCTTTCTATCGATTATAGCGGTTGGAACTCATTCAGGTGGAACAGGAGAAGAAAGTGCCGAGGGAGGAATATATACCCGGAATCTAAACATTCATTCGAAGCATTTTAAACTAGTGCCAGGGTGATGAAGCGGGAAAGGGAAATACTTACTAACAAAAGCTTAGAAATGGGAAATCAAGAAAGGCAGATTATTAAGCATCACCGGAACCCCCTAACTCTCATCTATTGGCGGTATCATAGTAATAATTTACTAGTGCACTGAGAGCACCTACTATTGCAATCGTAAAAGCAAGTTCCGTAGGGAAATCTGTTGAATGATATTCTATTTCGTAAGATGTTAGTACGGGGATGGGAGAAATTATTAAACCGTTGAATGAGTAGGAGTGGCAAAAGAATAGGACTTGGGAACATCAGAAATAGTTGGAGTTGCAGAAACTATCACATATCGAGGTGAGTGAAAAACCATAGGAGCGCACCTATTAGTTATGAAGCTTGGAAGTGTAGAAAAATAGGGTCAATCTGATGGTCCAACTATTACTATTATGCTCAATATTATAAAAAGTAGATCCAAGTATAGTATATCCATGGGCGCTCCTAGAGCTGTATCGAAAGAGTTGTACCCGCACCTATACGAAGGAGTAGAATCAGCTATAGCGGTTTCATCAATAGGACCAGGATCAGTTGCAAATCCAAAAGCTACGAAAGTGGGCGGAATTTGAAACCAATTTATGAGCGGCATAAGCAGCTATTAAAGCAAAACTAGGGGAATAATCGGTCAAAACGAAAGCAACAGATCTAAAAGGTGCCACGGAAGCAGGCATTATTACTCACTAGTCTCGACTTGGGTACCTTCTATATGCGGGCCCCCTTAACCAGTTATAAATGAGTACGAGTTGGACCCGTCATTAAGAGAGCAGATCCAAGTTTCTTTAGCTTAGGCGGAACTTGCAAGCTCAGAAGTGGTACAATCCTATCGGTAAACAGTTGAATCTTAATATGAAACATAAGAACCATAGCTTTAGGCAGGTGGAAACGAATCGATTAGTTATAAAGCAGCAAAAACAGAAGAATTAGGTTGGGGAAACCCAGTACGAATTGGAGTTGCAGGATCAGGCCAATTAATTGAATCATGGTCAAGAAAGAGTATTCCATTGTCACTATCATCCCCGTAAGCAGTCAACAGAGCGAGTTCCGGTACAACCAGTATTTTTCCATCAATCATGTACTCATCTATTCTATTGGCGGGCACCTTCATTCATTAGGCCGCACCAACTGGAAAATAAGTAGAAGTACCGAAGGGGGCAAACAGTCAAGTATTCAAGGGCGGAACCAAGTGCAGCATTCTCAATCGCGGGGAGCCATTGGAAAGATAATACCCATAACTAGACTACTTTTATGCCCCACCATTCCTAGGAGCTTTGTTCTCACCATCCTTATAAAGGACATAACGAAGCGGCAGAACGATGTGCACCATCAGAGTCGAACAGGGAATCTTTCCAACTATTGACCTATCTATGCTCCGGGTAAGCCTTTCCATCATTAATCTGGTTAGCCTAGCCTAATATTCAGATCTCGAAGCGGCACCCTATCAACTGGCGAATCATAACTGGAGTAACTGGAAGAAAAGGTTTCTGGGCGAAGGTTGCAACTCCTACTCCTAATAGCGTTATCAGGAAACCAACCTCTAAGCTACGGACAGATTTCTCTATGGCTTACAGAGAATACTCACTAATATGCTCGGGTGGATTATAATTTATAGCGGTTGAGAATAACGGTTTAGAATGAGATGAAAAAGGTTTACCAAGAACAAAGGGAGCATTACTCTTTTGCAGTCATTATTTACTCAATTCTCTCATCATGCCTAGGAGCCTTAAATACCAAAATACTGGATTGAATAGTTAGTTGGGCCTATTTACTCTACGAATGGGTGGAATATAGCAAGCAAGCAAAACTAGAATGAATTGGGAACATAAGCTATAGCGGGCACCTTCAATGGATAGGCGGGGGCAACTCATATCCTATTTATTAGGCTATGTGGAACTAGCTTTGGCTCCGCATATTACTTTGGATTTTTTTATGAGCAAGATAAAAGAATGGGGGCTGGACAAAGTGGTGGTGATGGGGAAGCTGGGACTGAAACTGACGCTTGCTTTGTTGCTGGATCAGCTGCAACTAGCTCTGGTAGTGGTGGATAAGTTGGCTTGGCTGGCTCTTTATGGCTTGGCTTGGTAGCTGCTGACCTTGGTATGGTAGTAGTACTGTGGGCTAGCTTGTCTTAGACTATGATGAGTAAACTGCTACTTTATATGTGAGGCGCCGTCTTGGCCAGAAAATCCGGAGGATGAGGGGGCGAATCTAGTCCGACTAGCTCCGAGTTTTCATCCGCTTCTAGGGAGGGACCAACATCCGATATGAAGGATTCTCTGCTCCGAGATG
>Ga0224573_1000082_pt1 | contig 13247 bp, 9 predicted proteins | sample CRU1metagenome_FD_189088 | JGI IMG/M metagenome (GOLD analysis project Ga0224573, IMG submission 189088) | Spruce roots microbial communities from Bohemian Forest, Czech Republic - CRU1 | ecosystem: Host-associated > Plants > Roots > Unclassified | place: Czech Republic: South Bohemian Region... | reverse complement strand
ATTCTGAAATAGTATTCTGTTTATCAACTATTCAGTTATTCTCCAGTATTCTCTTTATAAACTATGAATTCAGAGTAGTGTTGAGAAAGTAAGCGAATGAATAATCGAATTAATGCAAGCTTCTTAATGAAGGCAAGCCACCCGACAACAAGTTGCCCTCACTCTTTCCCAAAGCAAGAAAGCAAGCTAGTGGTTATTATCCGGTAGGCAATCAAGAATGAGAGTGGTTCTTCTCCGGGATTCTGTTTATAAAGTCTTCATTCTTAGAAAGAAAGCCCTCCGCAAGCTACCAAGGAAGCAAGGACTATGCTAAGCGAAAGCAAAGCGTTTTCTTTTCTCCGGGATTCAATCAATCAAGAAAGTATATTCCCTTAAATTGTCTGAATGAGGGGAATTTTCTTCGGTCCGATGCCATTAAGAGTAGCGCATTCTGGTTAGGAGAGGCAGAGAAGTACTACCACCGGAGACCGGCTTTCAAAAGCCCCTTTGGGCGGTGGGTTCCGTTCGATGTACTATCAAGAACAAGATCGATTGTGAAGATCATTCTTTTCAGAGGAGAACTTTGTTCCGTCAGTTGCGACTTGCATATGTTAAGCATCACGCTAGCCTGAGTTCTTTGCCCACACATCCTATCCGTCGCGCACCTTGCGCAATAAATTACCCTCCCTTGCTTTCTTTAATTCGCTATCCGTCCCTTTCCGTCTTCTAGCGGCAAGTCAAGCCTTCCCCTCATACTTAGTTCGACTTGCATGTGTTAAGCATCACGCTAGCGTGAGTTCTTTGCCAGGAGCACACTCTAATGAATGGAAGACAAGCATACCTTTATTCCGGCTTGCGAGCATGAAGCAATTTATTGCACTCTAACAAGAGCGTCTGTGCTTCTCATTCTTATACGATAGAAAAGGTTCTCCTTTTTGCTTTTCTCCCTCTATTGCTTGCTTAAAGGGAGCCTCCTGAATAACATATCTTCCTTAATGCTTTATTTCTGCTTCCTATGGCTTGTTGCTTGAGCGGCAGACCCCTTTCAACAACTGAGAATGAAAATCCGTTCAATTGCTTTACACAAGGAAAATCAATGTGTAAGAAAGCGAGGAAGCGCTAGCTACACCATTTATTAGGCTTTCTGCGGGGGCCGGTTCACCGTGAAGATAGACAATTGAATACTCCCACTCCTCTATCCAATACCCGGAACGAGGGCATCCACCTCATCATTTGTCCTACTCTTCTAAGCGCATGGTTAATAGGAAAAAACTAGACTAATGGGCTCAGCACCTCTGATTTCACTAGCTTTGGCTAGTTACACCTCGCTAGGTCTACCTTTTTCTATTTGTGTCCCTCCAGATCGAATTGTGGAACTACCTTAAATTCTATTCTGGTAATACGACTGATTGTTCGCGCGCATCAGATTCCAGGCTTGTAACACTCCCTTTCCTGGGGAGGGCCCGGCATCGGATGGATGCTTTTGATTTAGTCGCATTGAGAGGGGAAAACGACGAAAGGCGGATCTGGGGGAAATACTGTGATCCACGGCGACTACTTAATAATCGTTCAAGACTGCGATCAACCTTTTCATCAGGAGATAGCATTGATCGCACCTTAATTGCTGGAGAGCGGCAATGGCTCGCTTGAGAAGGAAGAGGGCCCGTTAGGGATGGCGTTGACGCACTTTTCTTTCTTTCGCAAAAATCGGAATTGATCGACGCAAGAGCTTTGAATCAGTCGAGGTCATATCTCGGCCGACGCTAAACTTAGGGTCGAGGGAACAACCGATCGAAGCGCTCTCTGAGGTGAGGGCTATTATGCTACGGAACCAAAAGGGTTTTCTCTGACCGTTCATTGTTCTTTTCCTGCTGGCTCTCTCTTGCTCTCATCCCGGCCGATCCCGAGAGATGCTGGCGGAATCCGGCTGGCTCTTGCCTTCTGGTGTCTATCGAATCCGCGTTCTTGTTTCGATCCACTAAAGTGGTCAATTGGTGTGACCTCCCCGCTCGCTTCATGTATGTTAGAATGGCAGTTTTGCTCCCTCGCGAGTTTACTACAGCACTCCGAGGTGAAGGAAGCTCTATTACGCTACGGCTAGTTTCCATCATTCACTTTTCCGCAACATCCGCCCCTCCACATCTGGCTTCTGACAATAGTGCTTTTCCACTACACCATGTGCCGAGTCTTATACCATCATGTATCTATCCTTCTGGGGTCATGTATGTCTTTAGGCCCCAACTCCATCCATTACTATGAGTCCTATTCTCTTGTTCGAACGCTCTCCCTACCTGGCGCAACGAAGCCGTTCCGAAGGCGCACTGAGCCCTATGTTCACCCACCTTTGAATAATCCTATCGATTCACCTTAGCAATGCCCGGTCCAGGGCCTTGAATGTCTTTCTCAATTCAAAGGCAAGGGGAGGTTTTGACCCACCCCTTATATAAGTAATAATGAAAAAATTGATTTCTCAATGAAACTTGATCCCGGGCAGAACTATTCTGAATTAATTGCAGTCTTTAACGATTCTTCATTTCTTCGAGTATTTTCCTGGTGTGGGAAAGTGGCCAGCCCTGTTCCCCATTTGCCAGTTCCAGTTTCCCTCTGGCTGTTTGATCCTGGTTTAGATGCTTGCTCCGGTTCTGAATTCTAGTGCGCCGGCCTTCTACTTAGAGATGATCTTGCTCCAAGTCATGTTGTCTGTTGGCCCCTACCCAAGCAATCTCTTCTTCTCACTTCCAAGTTGTGCGCCCGTGTTAGTCGTTGGCAAAGTTTGTGGTCAAGATGTGACGAATCGAGTTGGTTCGTTCTTTACCGTACCAGGCTGTTATGAACCGAGTATATTATATACGTATTAACCACAACTCCGAAAGCTATTTATTGGTCGAGTGAGTACCTAAAGGTCCTCTTTCACTTCCCACTTTCCGGAAAGTTGTTCACCGCTGATCGGCTGCCAAAGGATTGGGTCTACACAACTGCTTTAAACTTCTTCCCGCCCACCCGGCACTTAACAAATAAAAAAGAACTGAGAGAAATAAAACATTGCGGATTGGAGGGGAAGGAACCTGGGAGGCAACTAGAAACTGGGGTGATTTATAAGGAGTGATAGTGGGGTGCACCTCCTCTCATTTGTGAATGATGGAAGAACGGGTGGGATGAAAAAGCTCTCTGAATAACGCCCATCTGGAGCACATATGTAACACTGCATTTATCGAATGATTTTGGGACATTGTAGAATATGATTGGTAGGGAGCCCTACGATTGCAACAAGGTTCACAATAAATAGCGAACGGCCCAGCCCAGTAGCTAATTCCCTTCCTTTTCTGTAACAAAGGAGCCCTTTCTTGAAAAGAGATTAATCCCTTTTTCTAAAGAGGAGATCCTCATTAGAAATGAAATTAATCTCCTATTCCTTTTCCCAATTAGTATGAGAGAGAAAGATAGCATGCATTATTAATGAGATTATTCCATTCCTGATTCTTTTCATTAAATACAGGATAGGACACTAAAGCTGAGCGTAAGCGAAGAAGCTAGTCCCCTCCCTGAGCGTAAGCGAAGAAGCTGTTGTATCCATTCTTTTAAAAAGAAAGAGGCACTTAGCTGAGCAGAAGCGAAGCTATGCATTCTATATGTAATATCTGCCCTTATTATTGGAAAGGAAAGATGCACTTCTAAAGCTGAGCGTAAGTGAAAGCTTGTGATATTGCATAGATACGAAACCATTTTCTTTTCCATAGTTGATATGACCTACCTTGTTCGGGGCACAAACAATTGGAACAGCTTTCTTTCAACCAAATCTGGAACATTCGCTAGTTTCGTCCAATCAATTCTCATATTTAGGGGGGGTCCAAGTGGGAATAAAAGAACTCATCAGGAGACCTAAAGTGGAATTTATATTTACTGAACTAGGGCATTTCAGAATGTTGACCTAGTAGCATGTCATTGATTGAGGCTCAACCAATATGTAAGTGAACAAGAATAACTCTCTACATCTTTTCTACATCTATAGATCAAATTATTTCTGTGGCTAGGTTAAATCCATTTCAGGAAGTTTCTCTATGACAGAATGCCATATCTAAGTCCGCTAACTCCTTGTAAGGAACCCATGTTGCTGTTGTAAGGAACCCTTATTCTTCCCGTCTTGAGAGTTCTCCCCGGTTTCAAAAACCCTATAGAACAAAATAGGGGAGTGGTTAGCTCATAAATATAATACTCGCATATCTACGCTGAACTTGGATTTGACTGAGTTGACATGATTCTTTCACTTCTTATAATTCCCATGTTTGGTATCAGAAACACTCTTTGTTATAAGGTCGGATAGGTCACATCGGGGATATCCAACTGGATTTTATGATATAGTAACCATACCCTTTGATGAGGTTTCCTTCGGTCTCAATGAATATGAATAGTTATTCTCATCATAAATAGCATAATTAGTTGGTTCATATACGATCATATATGAGCAGGGCAGAGATACGTTGTAACCTGGACTACTCTCAATATAGTCCACCTTGTTGTTCCGAATTGAAAACAAACAACATGTGTATAGCAGCATGTATGAGCACTGTTCCTAGTATGAGAGCATGGATATAGACACTATGGGAGTTCCGTTCTCGGAGTCATAAAATAGTTTATAGGGTCGGATACATCGTATCATCCGGATATATAAACTGGATTTCTTGATAATGGAACCATACCATTTGAGGAGGTTTCCATCGTGGCAGCAGAATTCTTCCTAGTTCAATACATAATATGTTATGTTGTAAAAAGCATATCTAAGTGTTCTGCAGTTCAATCCATATCTAATAAAGAAATAACAATTGTTTGTTTCAACTTGCTAGATTATTATTATGAAGATTATGTATGGAGCTAAGATTTCTTAGGGACCCATTATAGAGACGTTCTACTTGCTCATTCATATGTAACCGTACTTGGAACCAACTCAACTCATATCAACTCATATATAGTAGTAGGCGTGGTGAGAAAGCGAACCCAAGCCAGTTCCCATAAAAACTATGGGGTAAAATGTGATGTTGTTACATGCATATCTAAGTGTTTAAATCTATGTTCAATACAACATATATGGTTCTGTTGTACAATCCATAGAAACAACACTATATAGTAAGTAAATCTCTCGTCGGGTTGTAGCGAAAAGCATACACAACCCAATACATAAACATACCTGACTTGTTGTTATGAGCTTATTCAGTTCTAATAATAGAGAATTAAATTCAATGAGACTCGCATATATACGCGAACTTGTAATTAGATTAATATGAACTAATTGGAACTAGTTTCCGTACCGGCCAGGGTCAGCCTAGCTAGCCAAGCTCATCTAGCGTCAGCCTAGTATTTCATATATGATGCATGCATAGAGAAGTTTGACTTTACCTTAGATGTGTTTCACCAGCCTTTAAGAGAATATTTGATTTTCACCTTCACTGCGCATAGTCAATTCGTAAAGCCATGGGTTTCTTTTTTGTTTGGTCGAGCCTCAATCAACACTGACATCTCCCATCCATCAAAATGAGGAGCGGAGCGGGGCCAAATGAGAATGTTTTTGAAATCTGTCCTTCCCCGATCTAGAGATAGGAAGGCAATAGAGAGATAGAGTCAGCCAAGCAATAGTAAGGCAAGCAAAATAGTATGCCAAGCAATATAAATAGGTAGAAATAATCTTTCCTGAACTGCGCATAAAAGCGTGTTATTACATATATAAATAATGACTTTCTATTGGCTACTGGCCCTTCCCAACAACTACACTGGCCCTTACTGGCTCATTACTGGCCCATCCTACGGTCTCACGGTCTCAACCTTCCACAGCAGCAATAGTCAGTATTTCTCAATGGTCTTCGGTCAGCCTAGACCCACTGACCAGTCTGTCTCCCTGAAAGTATCTGTCTCCCTAAAGGAAGGTCTTCGGTCAGCTAAGGTTTGTAGAAGGTAATTACCAGCCTTCTTCTCTTATAAGCCAGCCTTATAGCGTTTATTGGGTCGGCTGAAGATAGCGTTCATTGGCCTGCCTCCCTCTCGCTGCCGGAACTGGATAGTGAATGAACCGAGACAGCCAGCCAGAGATGCAGCCAACCAACCGTCAAGTTATTTAGTCAGTCCCGAGCCCCACTCCCCCTCTTTCCATTTTCCATCTATCAACCAACATCCATCCATATGTCAGGCTAAGCCTGGGCTTCCCGCTGGCTAACTTAGCATTAGCATGGCGTTCTTCCTTATGCTTCACCTCATCGCCACTCTCTTTCATTTAAGAAGTGTTCTTTCCATCAATCTTGAGTTAGAATGCATGCATGCCGAGACCCAAGCCAGGTGCCATCCCATATAGATAGAGCTTGGTGTTCGAGCATTCAATGAATGACAGTCAAATCCCTGCCATCCATATATGCTCTGGTCCATATACCGAAAAAACCCGGTCTTCCTTCCCACTCTCATGGCCCGGATCACTCATAGTTAGTTCACAAGCCTACGAGTCTTTCTCCTTTTATATATCGAAATATTAGAGATTGAGAGATTGAGAGAGTGATTGATCGATGGCCCACATAGCTTGGAGGTCAAGTCAGGATGGATAGATAACTGTACATAAGGAGCGGGGGAGATTTATTGCCCAGCGTGAGAGGAACCTTAGAGTCCTGCTTGCGTTCGAGTCCTACCCCGTGAAAGGACTACTTGCCCTGAGAGTCCAGCTTGACCCGAGAGTAGGATTACTTGCCTCGTTTTAGTCCTGCTGATTGAAACAAACCTCCAACCGAAAAGAGACCGACCGCTGCGCCTGGAAAACAACTTACCTCTGACGAAGAGAGATTATGCTTCTTGCTTTTATTACTTGATTATTACTTGCTGATTAGAGTGCGGGGCGGGCTGGGACAAGAAAGATGAACCCGCGGGCTTACTTACGTGATTGCCGCCTGCCTTATCTCTCCTGCCTGCTTCGGGGCGGTTCTTGTCCTTCTGGCTCGTTGTTATCGTTGTTGTTATCGTTGTTGCAGTCGTTGTAGGGTGTTGGTTCCGGTGTGTGCGCGGGAGGGGTGGAAGGTCCGGCGCGGGTAGGTGGTCGTGTTATGGGTGATCCGCTTCTTATGGAGGCCCGTTCTGCGTCTTCTGAGGCATGATCCGCTTGCTTCGAGCGTGTGGGTGGCTGGGTGTTCCGATGATGAGGCGTGGTTGGCCTTTCATTCGGGGCGTGTCTCGCTTCGTCTGCTGAGGCAGGCAGGCAGGGTCGATAGCTTGTAGGGGGTCAGGCTAGAGTGAGATAGTGATCGCCAGAGCCAAGAGGAAGGACCCCAGGCACCAAAACCCAGAATTCGCCGGTGCTCGTGACTCTCAAATAAAAAAGGTGTTAGGGGTTACAAATAGTAGAATGGGATTGTTGAAAGGTGCCGTAAGGCCGCTCGACCAAAGGAAGAGGAAGAATAGGTCCATTATTGATACAAAGAAGGCTATGGTTAATGACCTAGATCTACCTATGTTCCTTTCAGCAAAGGTATGTAGTACAATTGTCTACATTCCGAACAGGTGTCCTCACAAGGTATTGAAGGACAAGACACCAGAGGAAGCTTTCACTAGTTAGAAACCCTAGGTATCACACTTTCATGTTTTTCATTGTCCTCTATATATTCATATTCCTAAGGACTTTCCTGGACTTTCCCGGTGTGGGCGTTACGGCATGGCAAGGCCCTGTAACGTTCTAGGCGGACCTATTTGAGACGGAAAAGTACCCTGGTTTGGTCCTGACTGCGCCGGGCCTTAACCTAAAGTCTTTGAGGGGAATAAAGAAAAGTGTCCTGTGCCGGTGTGATTTGAGGGGAATAAATAGAAGTAAGGATATCTTTTATTTAATAGATAGAAGGAAGGAATGACTGGACGTATGGATTGCTTTAAACGGTACTAATCGGCTTATTTTCTTAATCTCGTTCACTAACTTCGATCCCATTTACAGCCCCTTCCTTACAGCCTGTATTCCGTCCCTCTCATACTGATAGATAATCCTTTCAAGACGTGTAGCCTTACCTTACCTTACTTACTGGCTTTCAATTCGTGTAGCCCGGTCCGCTTCTTCACGTTACGCCTATCAATATGCTACGCCTTACTGAGAGAAGAGGTAAGCCACGCTTACTTTACTATAGATGAGATGCTTGACTTACTATATATGGAACAGAGAGGGAATAACCTTAAGATCTACCTCATCCCGTGAAGGGATCGAGAAGGTTGGGAGATCCGGGCGCTTCAACCCAACCCTTAAGAGCGTAGCTGGACTCATTCCCCCTAGGAGGGCAAGTCGGGGTAATTCGTCTAGAGATTCACCAAATAGGAAAAGATGAGCTTCTGATAGCAAGCATGTAACCTCTAACTTGACCCTTAACTTTACCTCGAACTACTTACTCTTACTTATACGCGGTGAGAAAGCAACCAACCCTCATTAGAAGACCAGGTTCATTAGTACGGGACTCTCTTGATCGGTACTTCATGGGAGGATGGTTTCCATCACTCTTTTCTTCCTTTCTTTCTTGAGAAGCTGAAGCGTATGATGAATGAGTCAGAGCGTATGATGGACGAGTCACAATAAAGGCCACACAAATCGTCAAGGGTAGACTGGAAGTGGTGCAAGAACGCGCCAGAAGAGCCATTGAGACGGTTTTCCGCTTTCACTTATGCTTCCTTGCTCAACCTTCGTTTTAGTTCCTTCGCACCCATAGTTGGTCTTGATGACGTATAACCACTTTTAACGTGAGTATCCTTTTGGAGAGTCAGTGCTCTTTCTTTCTATTGCCTCGAAAAGCTGAGCCATCAGGCGAGGCAGGCTTAGGTGAGGCGGGCTCAAGTGGGGACCGCAATAACATATATCTTTTCTTGTGGGTTTAAGGAACCTTCATTCGAGGTGAATACTTTAACGCATCAGGGCCTGTTTTATTTTCACCAATCCTCAGTAACCAATCCTCATTTGAAGGGTGTTAACGCTCACTCATCATATGGGTGAGGGACGACGTGTACTTTTACCAACATCTGGCACTTATTTACTAATTGACTTGCTGAGTGATCGTTTCGATACAAATCTATAATACAAAGCTAGACTGTAAGGCAGGACCCCCTAAGGCATACTCAGGTAAGGCAGGACCTTCAGGCAGACTTAGGTCAGGTAGGCTCAGGTCAGGCAGAGAATATACAGGTTGGGAATGAACAGGTCAGGCGGCTCTTTCCTTACAAGACCAAACCCTTCCCTTACCTGTACGAACGAGTGGGTGTTACCTATACATCTCTATATGCCTTCATTATGGCGGGCTATCTATATGCCTATCTATATGCCCTCATTATGTTGGGTTGGAACTACTTATCCTTCCTTACAGGAATCACCTTCCTTTTCATTGACTCCTTGATTTCGGAGGTATCCTTTGTATTGACTCCTTTATTTAGGAGGTAAGTCTTAGATTGAGATGCTATGTGGCTGGTACAGTTCTGAGCATGTCTGGGTAGACTCATTTATAGAGGGGATACTCATGTAACAATCCCAGAGTGGTGCCATTTGGATGGTACAGTTCTGAGCATGTCTGGGGAGACTCGTTGGTGAGGGCAGACCCTAATGGATGCAATGTGGGTGTTCCAGTAATAGCGCATGTATCTAGGGTGGCTGGCTATCTCACCCTGATTCCTGCAATGTGGGTTATCACTTTCTTGAGCATGTATCTAGGGTTGCTAGTGTTTATGGCTAGGTCAAAGATAAAGTCATAAGGCAAGGTTTGATGCACTCAGTTATACGCACTCTATCAAGTCAGAAGGCAAGAGACTCACCAGGCATCAAGAGACTTACCAGGCATCAAGAGACTTACCAGGCATCATTGCCCACATAGAAGACATATCCTTGCCTTACAAGTATGAACGGGTTCCTTACCGATATTAATGACTCTCCTCTATCCCGATATTAATGACTCTAATCAATCTTTACCCATATTAATGACTCTAATCAATCCTCTATCCCGAGATTTCCTCCCTCTATCCCGATATGTCATCTATCCCGATATGTCCTCAGAGGAACGGGTTCCTTATAGGAGCGGGTTCTTAGTGATGAACGGGAAATGAACGGGTTCCATAAGCGGGTTCCATAAACTCATATATAACTACAGACATAACAGAGTGTCAGTCCCTTAACGGAGTGTAAGTTCCTTAACGTAGTGTCAGAAGCAGGAGATGCACGGGTTCCTAGTAGCTTCGGTAAGTCATGTGACCGCCGTTAAAGTAGCTTCTAAATGTCCTCTTTTCCGGACCTAACTTCATCCATTCTCCCAGTGCCGATCCTCTAAGGATTCCTATCTACGACAGCCTTTATTGAAGTAGTATTATAGCTTTAAGTGGTATTATATATATTCCCGGACATGTAGATATAGCATTTCCTCAATCTCGCTTTGTTCCAATAAAATATCATGCACCTTGGTTGCCACTGGTTAAGGAAGTCATGAAGAGCGGGCCCACTATACTAAAATAGGGCTCTTCCCGCTATGTAATTCCTCTTGTTAGTCATGATAGCTTGGCTTGCGGCCCTTTATTCCATCCATTGATAGTGCCTCATTTCACCGATCTTGTGATATGTATTCGGATTAAGCCTCACCATAATTGATTTTCCCTTCTCATCACTTTATTTAGTGGACCGTATTCCGTAATAAAGAGAGGGAGGGAGCGCGAGTTTTGATTGATTCATTCTCCTGCGTGTCGATTGCCTAATGTCATAGAACTAGGGTTGAGTCGTTTGAATGATAGTGGATGAACTAAGTCACTTTACCATACCATGCCTTCCTTTCCACTAGTTCTCTCTAAGATAGTCCTAGATGAGGCTGTAAGGGCCAGACTCCAGCCTACATTGATATCGCGCCCTTACTTTAATGCAGCAGGGGCCATTCTATAACGATCATTTCAGCCTGGTTGGAGGGAAGCAAATCCCGGCTCCATCTGAATTCACCGTCACTCAGAGATGAGGGAGCGCGTTTCAATAACGCCCTGCGCAGCTCCACTACTACTGGCTGGATGGGGAGAAGCGTAATTCCTTAGCTGCTAAGTAATAGAACACAGCGATTCAACAAGAGCCGTTTGTTCATGAATGGAATAGCAAAAGCCGAGCGAGCCATCTCTCTCAGTTGAAGCTGGAAGCAAGGTAACCCGGGTGCGAATGGACGGACTAAGGACATGCATGAAAGACTGCGCCTCCTAACACCGAAAGAGAGAGACGGACTATCTGTCTGTACGAATCGGAATACAGATTGTAGAGGGACGGGAAGCGGGAATTTCAGGTGGAATTCAATGAGGAGCTACTATCCAAGAAGAGGTAGTTCGGGGTTGGTGCCACCAATATTATATACGTAATTACGCTATTTCAGAATTGATAAAATATGAGTAGCTGGTAATTTAACTACTTAAAGGGGGAGGCAGGGCAGAGAAGGCACTTGGCTTGGTAGCTCTTGGGCTGGTTGGGAAAGGCAGAATAGCCAATCTGGTCCCTACCCAATATAAGGTAAGGGTTGGTTCCATCTCGGTAAGGTAATGGACAAGACCCACCACGCAAAGGGAGGAAGGATAGCTCGCCTGACATAAGGTTTCTCGCTGGTTGGGTGGGAATAGATAAATAGTAATCATAGAAGGGTGAGGAGGGCGAGGAAAGCCCGTCGCCCGTCTCCGTCTCCGTCCGTAGAAAGAGCGGAGCGAGCTTTGAAGCGGGATGTAATAACCGAGAAGTGGTGGCTGAACAAGTAAAGTCATTGATACGAGCGGGAGGACAATAAACCCACCCTTAGTACCTCTGACACCAGAGTTATTAATAAAGTAATTTCTCCCTTAGACCCTTCCTTCCTATTTTTCATCCGACTCACCGCTACCGGGTATCCCCCCTCTCTTCTCCACTATTTCCTCCTTATTCTTAGGAACAGGAGATGATCGATTACGATGGGAAGAAGTACAGTAAGAACGCTTACTACCTGAAGACATCCCAATCCGAAATTGAAAGGCATAGCGAAATATCCTAAGTAGATATTACAAAGATATTCCATGAAGTTGTCCCTTCACCACCCTTAGCAAGATCTCACAGCAGACAAACAGTCTCTCTTTCTTTATCTTGAGTTGTTCCCAAGGTATATCTCCTTATATTAGACTATAGCCCACCTAACCTTGCTACGTAATCTATGGCATAAACAAAATGATACGAGTCATTATCTATCCTCTCTCTAAATAAGGAAGCCACACTTCTCTTCGAAAGTAAGGCCCCGACCTATCTATCTAAAGGTATCAACCCTATTCACCGTGATATATATTCCCAGTAAGGTCAAAAGGCTACTAAATAAAGAAAGAATGAAAAATTTCCTTAATCAATCATCCTATTTATCCTATCTGTAGAGAATAGATAATAAATACGATAGACTATATATCTATATATCTAGTTTGCTAGTTTGCCAACGTGCCGGGAGGAGCAATATACGGATTGAACCTGCGGAGTCGTTTTATAGTCTCGTATAGTAGTATTACCAACGAAACCGACCTATACTTAACTTAAGGGCCGCGCCGCCATCGCTCAACTTATGAATAGGGAGAGGGATAGGGGGACGGAACGCCGATCGTTCAGATTGAGATGTGTGCGGATGATAAATACGAGTAGCTGCGATGCATGTGAGCCTGGAAGAGCCGCGGCCCTCTCCTCTGGTCGCCTGGTTATGGCCAAGAGAATAGCGTGATACGTTATGGCGTTCGTTAATCAATAAGACTGCCTCCCTCCCTCTTAAGGAAGGAATGGTGTCGAGGGGTGCTGATCGAGGAGATGTCCTGCGATGTGTGCGGGAAGGGAGAAGGAAAGGATGCGATGTGCAGGGGGAGTAATTGGCTATGGTTTTCGGGTTACGAGAGGCACGTTATATATGATCCTCTGGCACTCCAATACTCGGCCGCTGACATGAAGTGGGGGGGCTGGCTAAAAAGAATATGGAAGCTTAGTTCGACTGGCATGCAACTAGGATCCGACCCTCCCTCTCTTTTTCGACGAGACGAACGGTTGGTTCAGTCAAAACCTTCCTTCATAGGAATAGTTACGGGTAGTTAAGGAATAAGGCTTGGTTTGCAAAAGTCATCATCGCAAGATGAGGAATTGATCAGGCTTGCCCCCTAGAAAGTCGGTATTTTTATCCCATGGCTTGCTTTCCTTATTGGGACTTCATGCTTCGTGACTGGCTTGCCTTCCTTATTGGGACTTCATGCTTCGTGACTGGGTCTGTGTGCTCGGGATCGTAGCT
>Ga0224573_1000081_pt1 | contig 13320 bp, 14 predicted proteins | sample CRU1metagenome_FD_189088 | JGI IMG/M metagenome (GOLD analysis project Ga0224573, IMG submission 189088) | Spruce roots microbial communities from Bohemian Forest, Czech Republic - CRU1 | ecosystem: Host-associated > Plants > Roots > Unclassified | place: Czech Republic: South Bohemian Region... | reverse complement strand
TTGAATATGACACTTGTATCACAACAGAATAATTATATTAACTGCAGGAGGACAAATGGAACAACCATGTTAAAATCAACTGACCATGACTCCATGAGTGGGGAACAAGTTGGAACTACCTCTGGGCTGATTATTACAAGCGACAAATCAGATATTTGGCCATTGGTAGCCCCTGAAAATCAGGGATTTAGAAAGCTACGAAAAATCCCAAGGGAGGGAAAATGACCTGAGCAAAATTGATAAATAACATATGTGAGGAGGAAGGATGCTGCCAAGTATGCTCGGGAAAAAGATTTTGAGTTCTCTTTCTGTTATGGACACTATGGATTGAGTGTGAGGCAAGAGGAGTCTGTTGAGACAGAAAGACATTTGCTAAGGAGGATATTCCAAGTTTTCCCTCATGGATTCATGGTCAGGCTAGGGGGTGAATCAGGCAAGTGTTTTGACTGCCCTGTTCTACGGTTGGGAGGAACATGGTTGTTCCCTTTGTCTTCCCGCAAGCTGGTTCAATTATGTTTCTCTACTCCTCTCTGTCTGAATGATTTTATATATGATGCAATGTATTTGTTAGATCTGAACTGAAATGATTTCCATTTTTATGTTTAAATGCCCGCATATCTTATGCATTGTATTCGTTAAATATGAATTGAAATTATGTTCCATCTCTTTGAATTATTTAGGCACAGTTGTAATGCACCTATTTAATTCGGTATGGATACAATAACCTGGGTGAAATCTGTTCAAAGTATGAAGTATAAAAAGGAAAACTGATAGAATGCCTTAAGAATTTAATGTTGAATAATGTTTTACGTTTGAGTTAATCTCGAATGAATACTAAAATTCTGTCTTTTAATTGTTAGGATAATCGGAAGTAAATTATATGGTTAAATTCTGGAATAGTCCCTTTATAAACTAGGTTATTACCATGGAGGCATTGGTAGGGTAATTAACAGTATTTCGAAACTCCAATGTACAGAATTTATCTATTGTAAATGGACTTGAACCTGAGAACTTTACATAGGGTATTTATACTTCGGTAAGAAAATCATGTGCTAGGTTATGATAATGATTGGGTTTTGTTTGGGTACATAAAAGTCCCAAAAACAAACAAAATCCAAGTACAACAGAAATCACAATCAATATTTCTATTACCTATATATATATATATATATATATATATTACAGTGGAAATGGACAGAATTACAAGTACAGAAGTTGTAAGTGATTTCCGTCGATATGTCTACACATTTTTCCTTTTAGAGCTTAATCCCAATAGTGTTCACATACAACTGGAAGACAGATAGATATGCAATCTATATATACATAGATATATATATTCTGATAATAAATATGAGTTTACAGAAGTAACAGATTCTAATTGACCATACTTTAAATTCTGGAATCAAACTTCAAACAAATTTAAACTTGTCAAGAATCTATGGTTATGTATAACTAAATGCTAGAGGCGTGAGGGCCGATAAATTTTAACTTGACCATTCTAGAACCACGAAACCCCGAAGTGATGCTCCCACATTCCTTTCACTTTTTGCAATTCAAGGGTTGTTGCGTGTTGATGTTTGGCATTTGTAATCGCGAAATCCTGAAACCCCGAAGTGTTGGTCCCACATTCCTTTCACTTTTTCGCAATTTGGGATTTGTTGTGTGTGGACATTTGGCATTTGAAATCGCAAAATCCTGAACCCCGAAACCCCGAAGTGTTGGTCCCACTTTCCTTTCACTTTTTCGCAATTCGGTAGTTGTTGTGTGATGATGTTTGGCATTTGAAATCGCGAAATCCCGAACCTCGAAACCCCAAAGTGCTGGTCCAACATTCCTTTCACTTTTTCGCAATTTGAGAGTTGTTGTGTGTTGATGTTTGGCATTTGTAATCATGAAATCCTGAACCCCGAAATGTTGGTCCCACATTCCTTTCAATTTTTCGCAATTCGGGAGTTATTATGTGTCGATGTTTGGCATTTGAAATCGTGAAATCTCGAACCCAGGAACCCCGAACTACTGGTCTCACATTCCTTTCACTTTTTCGCAATTCGGGGGATGTTGTGTCATGATGTTCAGCATTTGTAATCGCCGAAACCCGATTTGACCTCTTTTTTTCCACAAAACTGTAGGAACATGGTAGGAATTATTTGTTATAGGAACAACTCTAATACTATAAGGAATGGACTGCTAGAATCAATGGAGGATCTTCATCCGCAATAGAGGTAGAATAGAAATAACAGATCATATTACAAGTCACTGTGTACAGGGCATGACAAGTACAGAAATTATTGTATATGAAAGTATTAAACTAATTAAGCAGATTTTAGCGCGATTTTTTCTAATAGTTTTGCTTCCCATGAGGTCATACACCTTTAAGTATTTGAATTTTTCATAATTAGACTATTGTTTAATGGAATAAACCGTAGAGAACAAAAAGGGATCCTTCGAAGTAAACTAGACTGGTGTAATAATGTCATTATGGACAGAAATGAATCTTACCTCCCCTAAATCCTAAGCTTAAACGAAATTGAATTATGTCATAGAAACTATTTTTTGTGGTGAATTTGAGGTTCATTTCACCACCCTACTTGCATTTTAAGATGGCAAGAATCAGGGAATACATGTCCACTCTGCCGATTTCAAGTGCCCCTTTGATTACAATACCGTTATGTTTTATGTTTTCTGGATTCTAATAATTTTGGAACAACTCATATCATGCATGATTATGTTACATTGATATCATTTTTTTTTTGTTTTTTAGCATCCTGAATTTATTTATGCATTCAGAAGATGCAATTTAAACAACAAAAGATAGTTATTTTGTCTAGATTTATGTCTGCCAAAAAAAAACAAAAGGTATAACCTTTAGCCAAGGCCTTTAAGATTTATATTAGTGATTTTGACATATAATAATACTTTCGTGCTATTTTCATATTTTGTTTAAAGATTATTGAGGTTGAATATGTTCTTTGATTATTTGTCATATTGGAAAATATTTACACACTCTACAAAGGTAACTTATCTATGCAACTTAGTCTCTTCATTCATTCTTATATCTATTCAAATAATATTAATAATATGTTCATTATTTCTTAGTGAGGTTCATCATCTTCTATATTGTAGTGTAGACAATATTTTTATTTACATTTTAGATATGCCTTACTTAGTTTCTTAAATGGATGACTTGCTTGTTCTTTTTCTTGGCATCCTTCTTCTAGTGACTTAGATTAATCTTTGGATGTAGCTTTCAACACTTATCTTCATTATGACCATTGATATTACAATGGTTGTGGTGGTTTTGTAGATCCTTGCATTAAGGTGTAGTGGTTGTTGTCTTCTTAACCTTTCCATTCCACTTATTAATTGCCATGATGGTTTTTTACTTAGAACCAATTGGTTGTAATCTCTTCTTATACATCGCCAAATATCGTTCTTCCATACTTGCCTCGTCAACATCCCTAATTTTAAAGTGAATCACTTGCCTCCTTATATGATTGTGGATATCATCTAAATACTTGAGGAATACATCCAGGTTATTGGGAGATATTCCCAACATAATGGCTTGTTTCTGGGACTCAATAGTGTATTCTCTATACACTATGTCTTTGCTTCCAATGGTGTATTCTCTATACACTATGCCTTTGCTTCAATTGCAAGTGCCAATTGGGGAACCTGTCCCCCACTTGAGGGATAGAGTAGATATCTAAGCTTTCCTACTCAAGGGAGGTACTGATATCTAAATCTCCTCTAGGTGGAATGAAGAGACTTCGTGAAATTGATACCTCTGATTATGATAAAGAGTTGGTTCCCTCTATGAATTATGTGTTGATATTATGGTATTTGTGGGAGGTATTAACCTCCATATGTAACCTTTGAATAGAATAGAATATTTTGGAAGCAAGAGAAACCCTAAACAGATGTGCAAAAATCATAGAAGACATGTCGTCTCAACAAAATATGTAATATTAAGGTATTCTCCTCCAAGAAGACAAGTCGGCCTCACAGGAAAAAGATAAACAAAACATATAATTACCAGAAAGTCAGCTCAGCCTAGTCATAGAATTCACTAGATAGATTAATATAAATAGAGGACATATTGGCTCATTTGTTCATTCACTCTCACTGAGGAAACCAAAAACAATGCACAAGTTTGGAGGAAGAGAAATAACATCTGCAATTGTACGGTTTTATCTTATTTATTATTTTCGGTACTTTCTCTTGTGCGCTACCCTTGGAGAAGGTGAACTCTATTGGTCATGTATTGGTTCTAGTGTGGCTTACCGGAATCATTCTTTCTATCAAAGGTTAAGGTTCTTGGGGGTGGATTTATGCCTATGGATGGGTAACAATGGTGTAGTATTGTCTATGGTGAAATGATCACATCTGCATTATTCTAACAGGTTATGGGCTCACACTACCTTTAGAACAGTCTAACAACTAGAAGGTAGATCAGGTTTCTGATTTTGCAATTGCAGCAAAGCCTAAACCTAAATTATTGGGAAAATTCATTGAAGCATTGAACCTAATTCTTGGATATTCTAGCGTTCCCTAACCCAATGCATCTCCTAGTTCCCTCATCCATTAAATCTGTCAAGGTTGAATTTTTTGGTCAAAGTCAAAGTTTGATTGGTCAAAGTCAAAGTTTTATTGGTCAAATTAAAATTTTAACTGGTCAAGGTCAAAGTCAAAAAAGTCATGAAGACGATTTTCAGAGTAGAAGATAGATTGGAAGGTGCCACCAACTTTAGAGCATGGAATATTAAGTTACTTCTTATCTTAGAAGAAATTATCTTCAGGACTACATAAATCAAGCCATTCCTGAGATGGTAGAAGATAAAGAGAAGGTCAAACACAAGAAGAAAGAAGTAATGACAAGAAGAATCCTGGTAGATTCTATTAAAGAGCATCTGATTCCACATATTGCAGAACTAAAGACTGCCAAAAAAATGTACAATGCCTTGGTAAAATTATTTGAAAGAAAGAACATTAGCAAAAGGTTTTCTTTGAGAAATCAGTTTTGATGCATCGAGATGTCCAATTCAGATACAATCAACATATATTTAACAAATATATCCAAAATAAGAGATCAACTTAAATCTATTGGATATGAAGTTCCAGACGCATAAATTGACACTATATATCTTAATGGATTACCAATATCATGGGATCCATTTATTCATAGAATTTGCGGACGTAAAACGCTACCCAGGTTTGAACATCTATGGTCTGATTGTGTTTAATAAGAAACCTCAATGTTATCCAGAAAGATCTTTCAAAATCCCCCAGAAGAAGAAGAAAAAGAGCAAGCATTTCCATCCAATGCGAGAAAAGGGAAAGGGAAATTCTAGAAGAAAAATACATGCCCATCAAGAAAGAAGAAGTATCTTTCAAAGATCCAATGCTACATTTGTGACGAGTTTGGTCACTATGCTAGAGATTTTCCTCAAAGGAAAATAAAAGAAAGACAACATGCATAGATAATTGATGAACATCCACAGAAGAAGACTAAATGTGGCGATGATTATTTCTACTAAATACATCATGAGAATCTCTACAAATCTCACTGTAAGTATAATTTAGTTATTTTGATCATTTTTCTTTTGTATTGGACCATTTTCCTCGATACGGGAGTCCATTTTATTTTTGGTTTGGTTATTATGTTATTATAGGAGGCCATTGTGGTTATTATCCCTAGATGGGAGGCCATCTTGGTTATTATCCTAGTACGAGAGGCCAAACTTCTTATCTTTGTTAGAAGGGCCATTATCCTTGGTACGAGAACCCCTAGTTCTAGGTTAGGAATAAGAAATGTATGACAACAAGAACAACAGACTTGAAAGTACTCAGAGGCAGTCATACTTTAAAGGGAGTCATTGATGAGGAAGAAGCCATCTTGGTTTCATGACACTTTGCAGGATGCAAAGGGAACATACATAAGCATGGTCCGAGGATTCTCTCATATAGAGGGAGTTGACTTCAAAATTTGAGATGAAGGCTATTGCATGACTTCATCGGAGACATGGTGCAAGAAGGAGTAGTGGCGATCCATCAATTATCCACAGATGAGAATATAGTCAACATTTTCACTAAGCCTATGTCTGGGACAAGCTTGGCAGGAATGAAAATGTTTCCTTGGGGGAGTATTGATGATTGCAGCATTGTTTCGATATCCCAATATTGATCACATGGAATTGATATGTAATATTCGTCGGACTGCAAATTCGAGTTATTGTTAGATCTCCTATGTGTAAATTGCATTGGGCCTTGAAACTCTCACGAGTAGGTGAGTAATCTTGATAAGCATTGGGTCGACTGTATCTCTAAACTGGGCTACAGACCATGGGAGATAGGGAACTTATACATAATCCTTGAAACCCCTAGTTCTAGGTTAGGAATAAGAAATGTATGACAACAAGAACAACAGACTTGAAAGTACTCATAGGGAGTCATACTTTAGAGGGAGTTAGAATTTAGAGGGAGTCATTGATTAGGAAGAAGCCATCTTGGTTTCATGACACTTTGCAGGATGCAAAGGGAACATACATAAGCATGGTCTGAGGATTCTCTCAGATAGAGTGAGTTGACTTCAAAATTTGAGATGAAGGCTATTGCATGACTTCATCAGAGACATGGTGCAGGAAGGAGAGTGGTGATCCATCAATTATCCACAGATGAGAATATAGTCAACATTTTCACTAAGCCTATGTCTGGGACAAGCTTGGCAGGAATAAAAATGTTTCCTTGGGGGAGTATTGATTATTGCAGCATTGTTTTGATATCCCAATATTGATCACATGGAATTGATCATGTGGGAATAGGCCCATATGTAATATTCGTCGGACTGCAAATTCGAGTTATTGTTAGATCTCCTATGTGTAAATTGCATTGGGCCTTGAAACTCTCACGAGTAGGTGAGTAATCCTAATAAGCATTGGGTCGACTGTATCTCCGAACTGGGCTGCAGACCATGGGAGATAGGGAACTTCTACATACAGAGTAGATGTACCCCGACATAGTCTTCGACGGACTGAAGACTTTAGGTGCAATTCCATGTGTCCAATAGCATCGAGATGAATCCATTCACGAAGTGGTCCTATGAAAGGATCACCGTGATGTGTTTGTGTCCACGATGTGGTCATAATTATTGGCACGGGACAAGAACGACGTTGGGTACTAGACACATGGTGGTGGAGATGGATCATCAATATAGCTAAATGAGGCTCATGGATATTGTGATATTTTCTATGACAAAAGAATACCAAAAACAAGTGCGGCGATATGTTTTGATGCCAGATTGCTACCACGTGATGTTAATAGTGATGATTATACTCGTGCCTTGATTTATGATGATGCTACGTGTAGAATAGTCTACAAGACCATGTGAAGCTTTCCCATCCCATGTGAAGATGAATGGATGTGTTCTAGACCATGAATACCTCCCTAGCTAAGAGGGAGTGTTGATATTATGGTAGTTGCAGGAGGTATTAACTTCCATATGTAGTCTTCATCTAGAATAGAATATTTCGGAAGCAAGAGAAACCCTAAAAAGATGTGTGAAAACCCTAGAAGACATGTCGACTCATAAAAATATATCATATCAAGGTATTATCCTCGAGGAAGACAAGTCGGCCTCACGTGAAAAAGATAAAAATAAAATATAATTACGAGAAAGTCGGGTCGAACCAGCCATAAAAGTCATTGGCCAGATTAATCCAAATAGAGGACATCTTGGCTCATTTGTTCACTCACTCTCACTCAGGAAATCAAAAATAGTGCACAAGTTTGGAGGAGGAGGCGGTACGGTTTTATCTTGTTCAGTCTTTCTGGTACATTTTCTTGTGCACTACCCTTAGATAAGTTGCACTCTCTTGGTCATCTGTTGGTTCTGGTGTGGCTTCCCGTAATCATTCTTTATGTCAAAGTTTAGGGTGTTCGAGGGTGGATTTATGCGTATGGATGGGTGACAATGGTGTAGCATTGTCTATGGTGAAACGAGCACATCTACATTATTCTAACATTATGACCTATTACAACAAAATTTAAAAAAAAAATTATCTTCAATCTTTAAATTAAAAATAATTAAAATGTTAAAACAAATTACTAAATTTTTTATTAAATTTTAAAAATAAGATATGAAATTAAAATTGATCGGTTTGGAAAGTGATAATTATTATAATCATATTTTTTATTTTTATATTTTAGAATTGATTAATTAATAGCCAAGAGAGAAGATAACAGTTAGCAATGAATAAATTATTAGAAATAGTGGTTAAGATTAGGTATTTAATAATGATACATTTATTTGATTTTAAAAATTAAAAATAAAAAAGAGTAGGAGATTAGGTAGTTAAAATGTTTCAATTATGAAGTGTTAAAAGGGGGAGAAGAGGTAGTTGAGGTTATTATTGTAAAACAAATCTAAATTTATTTATTCTAAAATCAAGTTGTATATTTTTTTGCTCTAAAGCCTACATCTAACCGTACATTTACTCCATAGTGATATTTATTCTTGTAAACTAGATTAACCAATATAAATCTAAATTTATTTATTCTAAAATCACTTGTATTTTTTTCACTTTAGAGGAAAATCTCATCTATTACATGAGTGGCCTAATTACAACGGGCATCTCCTCTATTAAAGGCAATTACAGATCTACCCCATACTCCATTATCATTTTCATTTTCAATTTTCATTTCCATTTTCATTTTCTATTTTCATTTTCAGTTATCAGAAGCTATCAGTGATCTGAACAGGTTAGTAACTTGTAAACTTGGTCATTTTCATTTTCTATAGAGTCTGAACAGGTTAGTTATCAGAAGCTATCAGTGATATATTTGCATTTTTGTAAACTTGGTTAACTAGTATAAATCTAAATTTATTTACTTTAAAGCAGATTTGTATTTTTTTCAATCTAAAGTGGACATAGTAAATATATTTATTCTTGTAAACAAATCTAAATTTATTTATTCTAAAATCAAGTTGTATTTTTTTTGGCTCTACTGCCGACATTTAACCCTAGTGATATTTATTCTTGTAAACTAGATTAACCAATATAAATCTAAATTTATTTATTCTAAAATCACTTGTATTTTTTTCACATTAGAGCGGAAATCTTCTTTACTATAAAAGCTGCCTAATTACAGCCGACATATCCTCTATTAAAGACAATTACACATCTGCCCCATACTCCATTATTATTTTCAATTTTCATTTTCATTTTCTATTATCAGAAGCTATCAGTAATCTGAACGGGTTAGTAACAGTCCCTCATTTCAGCATAGCGTTGAAATACAGAAATGGAAGGAGAAAGCCCAGAAGAACGACGTGGAGAACAGAGAAGGACGGATGATAGCACAACTTCAAATCCTTCGCCAATATCGCCCGGCAGAAATGATGAGTCAAATCCCTCGCCATTATCGCCCGGCAGAAATGATGAGAATGGCAGCAGGAGAAGAAGAAATGATGAGAATGGCAGCAGAAGGAGAAGAACAACTCGTATTCGTATCGGAGGACCTATTCGTGATGCTCCAGCTGTTGATACTGTTGATATTATAGAACACGTAATCGTGATTCTTGCAGGGCTGACAGAAGAAGTTCCCTCTGTGTCGAGCGGACAGAACCGCCGTCGAGCAGATAGAGCCGCGGTGGAGCACTTACATCACATACAGATTTCAGAGGATCATATCAGGAACACTGGTTCCTGCCCAGTTTGTCTTAGGGATTTTAAATTGGGTGAGGAGGCATGTCACTTGCATTGTGGCCATATCCACCACCCTACTTGCATTTTAAGATGGCTGGAATCGGGGAATACATGTCCACTCTGCCGATTTCAAGTGCCCCTCTGATTACAATACTGTTATGTTTTATGTTTTCTGGATTCTAATAATTCTTGAACAACTCATATCATGCATGATTATGTTATATCATGCATGATTATGTTACATTGATATCTTTTTTTTTAGGTTTTTTTAGCATCTTGAATTCATTTATGTATTCAGAAGATGCAATTTAAACAATAAAAGATAGCTATTTTGTCTAGATTTATGTCTGCCTAAAAAACCAAAAGATATAACCTTTAGCCAAGGCCTTTAAGATTTATACTAATGATTTTGACATATAATAATACTTTCATGCTATTTTCATATTTTGTTTAGATGATTGAGGTTGAATATGTTCTTTGATTATTTGTCATATTGGAAAATATTTCCACACTCTACAAAGGTAGCGTATCTATGCAACTTAGTCTCTTCATTAGTGCCTATATCTATTCAAATAATATTAATAGTCTGTTCATTATTGCTTAGTCAGGTTCACCATCTTCTATATTGTAGTGTAGACAATATTTTTATTTACATTTTAGATATGCCTTACTTAGTTTCTTAAATGGATGATTTTCTTATTCTTCTTCTTGGCATCCTTCTTCTAGTGATTTAGGTTAATCTTTGGATGTAGCTTTCAACATTTATCTTCATTATGACCGTTGATATTACAATGGTTGTGGTGGTTTTGTAGATCCTTGCATTAAGGTGTAGTGGTTGTTGTCTTCTTAACCTTTCCATTCCACTTATTAATTGTCGTGATGGTTTTTTACTTAGAACCACTTGGTTGTCCTCTCTTCTTATACATCGCCAAATATCGTGCTTCCATACTTGCCTCGTCAACATCCCTAATTTTAAAGGGAATCACTTCCCTCCTTATGTGGTTGTGGATATCATCTAAATACTTGAGGAATACATCCAAGTTATTGGGATATATTCCCAACATACTGGCTTGTTTCTGGGACACAATGGTGTATTCTCTATACACTATACCTTTGCTTCTAGTGGAAGTAATGCTAGTAGATCCATAAATCATCTTCATACCCAATAGGGTAAAAATGAAACTTAACGAGGGTTTTAAACATCTCCCACCTAGTTACTATGTTATTAGCCTCTAGCCTAAGAGTCTTTGTGGATTTCCCACCAGTTTTGGGCATGGCTCTCAAACATTGGTCGAGCAAATGATATATTTTGATCTTCTCCTATGTTAGGAAAATTCAAATAGACTTCTAACTTTTTCAACCATTGATTCAACTTAATAACATTATTATCACCTTGATATGGTTTCACATCCACTTTTCTTTCCACTTTGAATAGAGATTGGGAAGAGGTGTTTTTGGAACTTGGTTTCTCTTTATTTTGCTCCATTTTCAATGGTTTTTCTATTTCTTTTGTCTCCGGTTTTTTTGTCTAAGACAATGACCAAGTTAGAGCTACTAGAATCCTCAAAAGGTTGAAACTTTCTCTCTAAACCTACCATGAGGATTTCCATGTTTCAAGAGATGTTGTTGAATTATGCTTCCATCAGTAAAAATCTCTCCTTTGATTCATCCCTTGGATTGTTAGTGTACTCATCCACCATGGATCGGGTTTTGATACTGCAATACCATACACAAGTGTTGAAAAAACCAAGATCACATGAAGAATAACCATGCACAAGAACACAAGTATCCTGGGAAAACCCTTCTCAATTAAGGGAAAAACCCAACAATCCCTTGCTATATTCAAGAGAATATCCGCCACACCATAAACCCTAGATGCACACAAGAGGGTGCTCTACAACCAACATAGTTACCGACTTAATGAGAATATCACTCACTCTCACTCAGGAAACCAAAAACAATGTGCAAGTTTGGAGGAGGAGAAACAACATCTGCAATTGTACGGTTTATCTTGTTTATTATTTTCGGTACTTTCTCTTGTGCGCTACCCTTGGAGAAGGTGAACTCTCTTGGTCATGTGTTGGTTCTAGTGTGTCTTCCCGGAATCATTCTTTCTGTCAAAGGTTAAGGTTCTTGGGGATGGATTTATGCCTACGGATGGGTGACAATGTTGTAGTATTGTCTATGGTGAAATGATCACATCTGCATTATTCTAACAGGTTATGGGTTCACACTACCTTTAGAACAGTCTAACCACTAGAAGGTAGATTGGGTTTCTGATTTTGCAGCTGCAGCAAAGGCTAAACCAAAATTATTGGGAAATTACATTGAAGGATTGGACCTAATTCCTGGATATTCTAGTGTGCCCTAACCCAAGCATCTCCTAGTTCCCTCATCCATAAAAAACGTCAAGGTTGAATTTTTTGGTCAAAGTCAAAGTTTGATTGGTCAAATTCAAAGTTTAACTGGTCAAGGTCAAAGTCAAAAAAGTTATGAAGACGGTTTTTAGAGTAGAAGACAGATTGGAAGGTGCCACCAACTTTAGAGCATGGAATATTAAGTTACTTCTTATCTTAGAAGAAAATGATCTTCAAGACTACATAAATCAAGCCATTCCTGAGACGATAGAAGATGAAGAGAAGGTCGAACACAAGAAGAAAGAAGTAATGACAAGAAGAATCCTGGGAGATTTTATTAAAGGGCATATGATTCCACATATTGCAGAACTAAAGACTGCCAAGAAAATGTACAATGCCTTGGTAAAATTATTTGAAAGAAAGAACATTAGCAGAAGGTTATCTTTGAGAAATCAGATTTGATGCATGGAGATGTCCAATTTAGATACAATCAACATATATTTAACAAATATCTCCAAAATAAGAGATCAACTTAAAGCTATTGGATATGAAGTTTCAGATGCATAACTTGACACTATATCTCTTAATGGATCACCAATATCATGGGATTCCTTTATTCAGAGAATTTGTGGACGTAAAAATCTACCGAGGTTTGAACATCTATGGTCTCATTGTGTTTAAGAATAAACCTCAACGTTATCCAAAAAGATCTTGCAAAATCCCCTAGAAGAAGAAGAAAAAGAGCAAGCACTTGCATCCAATGCGAGAAAAGGGAAACGGAAATTCCAAAAGAAAAATACATGACCATCAAGAAATAAGAAGAATCTTTCAAAGATCCAATGATACATTTGTGACGAGTTTGGTCGCTATGCTAGATATTTTCCTCAAAGGAAAATAAAAGAAAGACAGCATGCATAGATAACTCATGAACGTCCACAGAAGAAGACTAAATGTGACGATGATTATTTCTACTAAATACATCATGAGAATCTCTACAAATCTCATTGTAAGTATAATTTAGTTATTTTGATCATTTTTCTTTTGTATTGGACCATTTTCCTTGATACGGGAGTCCATTTTCTTTTTGGTTTGGTTATTATGTTATTATAGGAGGCCATTGTGGTTATTATCCCTTGATGGGAGGCCATCTTGGTTATTATCCTAGTACGAGAGGCCAAACTTCTTATCTTTGTTAGAAGGGCCATTATCCTTGGTACGAGAACCCCTAGTTCTAGGTTAGGAATAAGAAATGTATGACAACA
>Ga0224573_1000079_pt1 | contig 13365 bp, 11 predicted proteins | sample CRU1metagenome_FD_189088 | JGI IMG/M metagenome (GOLD analysis project Ga0224573, IMG submission 189088) | Spruce roots microbial communities from Bohemian Forest, Czech Republic - CRU1 | ecosystem: Host-associated > Plants > Roots > Unclassified | place: Czech Republic: South Bohemian Region... | reverse complement strand
GGATGAGCTCAGAGAAATGTTTATCTGCTGAGATACCGGATGCTTACCGAAAGAGGGGAATTGCACGTAAGAAAAGGGATGATCCTCATGAACCGGCTCCCACCAATCGAAGTTTCGTGCATTTCAGATGGTGGTAAACTCTGTAGTTATCAGCTGGGCCTTGCAACAAACAGGACCGCAGAGAAAGCTCCACGGAGCTATTGCTTCTATCTCTCATTCGTTTTAATTCAGACATATATGTAAGTAAAACCATCTATACTATAACGAACGAGCAGCGTGGGCGAGCGGAGCAAGGGGCCCCGCCCCCTTCCCCTCGGGTTTTTCCTATTCAAGGCGTAGCATATTTCAAGCTAGGCGTAACGTATTTCAAGCCTTTGAGGGGAAGATAAATATGAGGCGTAACGTATTTCAAGCTAAGTAAGTAAGAGAAAGCCAGTGAGTCAGTCAGTAGGAAGGGAGGAGGGACAAGGAAAGACAAGATTGTGATAGAGTAAGTCCTACGGGTTTCTATCTATTTTCCTAAGGCGTACGAATATGCATATCTGTCCATTAATGGGAGATTGGATATGGAAATAGTGATACGCACCTAGATACGTACCTAGACAGTGAGAGACCGGCCTTCCTAGAGAGGAGAGAGAGACTGGCTAGAGAGAGGAGAGAGATATAGACTGGCCTTCCTACAGATAGTGATACGCACCCAGATAGTGATATGTACCTAGGCAGTGATACGCACCTAGACAGTGATACGCACCCAGACAGATAGTGATATGCACCCAGTGATACGCACCTAGACAGTGATACGCACCCAGACAGATAGTGATATGCACCCAGTGATACGCACCTAGATACGTACCTAGACAGTGATACGCACTTAGACCTCTTTCCCCTAAGCAGCTAGCTATAGCCCATTCTACCGGCAGCTAGCTATAGCCCATTCTACCGGCAGCTAGCTATAGCCCATTCTACCGGCAGCTAGCTATAGCCCGTATCTACCGAGCGAGGGGTAATATCCCTCCATAGATACAAGTAGACCTAGGGATTGGTAGATTAGGTGGTAAAGAACTTAGTTTACATTAATGAGTCAACCCTCCATATCTTGTCTTGATAAACTCGTATGTCTTGATAAACCCGTATGAAGGACAGCAACTCAGTTCTTCAACCTTTATTTTGGGCGATATTTCGAAATAAGCTTTATCTTCTGGCTGGTGGAAATCCCTTTTCTCACTTGTTGTTTTAGTAGGAGGGTGACCGCCAGAGGTGAGAGAACGTCAGTAAAGAGTCTAAGGATTGCTTGCTCTAACGAATGCCGAAAAGGAATTGGAGAGTTAGAAGCCCGAGGTAAGGGTCGCTGGGAAAGCTAGACCAAGTTATCGAGGTGAGCTTTCTTTCCTTCTAGGGCCAAGCCATTACATTCCAAACTCTTTCTTCGGGGAGCCAGAGGAGAGAGGCAGAATGACGTACATAATTCAGTCCACTCGAGTAATTAGCCGATGTGAAGGGCTAGGAACCCAGGCTGGCTTACATATATTGATCAAAGATTTGAACCTGCCTTTCATGTAATGCGTAACAAACAGATTGACTTCACTAATTAATAATTGTTCAAGACTGCTTCCCGTGGGCATTGAAAAACAAGTTGCATTCACACCTAGCGGAAAGGATTAAGCCGAGGTGGCAGATATCGTGATGACAAGACCAATAACGAAACCGGGGATACATTTGAGGTAAGGGCGGGAAGGGAGGACAGCTAGGGTTCGCTGCTCAAGGTCTAGGCCAAATGATATGGTTTGACAACGACTTCTTTCGGGAAGGTTGCATCCCACGAGACGCAAATGGAATTTTGACGACTTCTGACCAGTGATACTTTTAATGCCATTCCTTCTCTAGGGAGCCTGGGATCTCCTCGGTGTTCTAGGCGGAAGCATGAGCGAGAGCAACAGAGGCTGGTGGAGAACCAGGTGGGTAGGCGCCCCTTCTTTCGATTTCTTCCTATTAGCGAGAAAAGAGAAAGTAGGATGGGGAGTAGTTTCATGCCCAACCCGCCGGGGCTTAACGAAGCGGCGATCTATTATTTTGGAGCTATTTAGCAATCTATCTATTCCCGCACCTATCTATGTCTAGCCCCATTTCATCTAGCGTGTGGGCGCTTTGTCCGATGCCCTGGATCTGGAAATAGGATGAATTTGGCCATTCGGCTTCAATTTGAACCTTCTCCAGTAAGCGAGTTTTCACTCCGGGTCCGAGATCCTTCTTTTCAACCTCCTATGCTTCGTAGGGGGTTCTCATTAAACAAAATGTTCCAACTAATTCTTAAACCCTATCTTGCCTCACCTCTTCCTGTGGTTTGCTTTTTCCTAGTAGGATGTGTTTGATCCCTGGTTCCCAGCTAGCAGCATCAGAGCGGAAAGAGAATGGAAGCAAAAGCAGGACAATTTGATCGGCATTGACCGGTATCATGGTATGCCTGACCATCCGAAATCGCCTCCACAGTGAGAAAGATCAATGTTGCTAATCCCTCCCATAACCCGGCTAATCAACCTGATTTTTCGACACTCTGGTGACAATTATGCTTTACCTCGACCGGTCAGCTGATCGAAAGGCAGGGCTCGGGATCGCGTTGCTAAAGGAGCTTATTTTCCGGTCCCGGGCACCCCTTGTCTTATACTTGGGCCCATCCCAACCCAGGTGGGTTTAATCCGGAATGAACAGCAGGAGCAGCAAAACCGGCATTAGCAGCAGCGGAAGGAGGATCAAACTCTCAATTTCAACCCCTACAGTTGAAGATGTTTGATCCGGCCCCTCCTATTAGTATTCCACCCATATATTCTCCATTGCGGGTTAGGCGGGCTAGTCTACCTCACCTAATTTCAGCTAGCTCGGGCGAGTGGGGACAAAAACACTAGGCAGAACGAAAGGAAGGAACCAACTGATGAAGGCCGGATGACAGAAAGGAGTTTATGCTCCCAATGAATGAAAGGGAAATCTTACTTACGTCTGGATATTATTCATCCCTGACACAAAAATCAGAAAGAATCACGGCTTTTCCCCTTCTGTTCTCTCTCTTTCCATCTCCGTTCGAATCGAATTCTGTTCTTGTTGGGGCTTTAATAGAATAATGGTTGAGTACTTTTTATTTTCCCTCGACCACCTCCTGCGTTTTTGCTTTCTGTGAGCCCTCTCGTGACTAATCAAAATGATGTCAATTCGAACGGGTTCAGTGACCCGAATGAACAGCTATTCTGTTCGTTTGAGTTACTCCATATTAAAAGTTTTTCTATCCACATTCAAAGTTATCAATATAGGTGCCAGGCTCGTATTCCATTAGCAATGTTTCCTTTATTGCAAGTCAGAGTTGTTTCCAATCCAATCCTTTCTCTTGCACGGAAGAACTATTCACAAAAATGCTCCGGCAAGTCGGGTCCCCTGCTAGGCCCAGAGGTCAAACTTGTAGCTCCAGGTCCTCGATCACTCTACCCCATCAATGCTGTTTTCCTAAACTCTTCCTCTCCCGTTTTCGATTCCCGGAAATCCAATTGATTTGATCCTTGCCCCTCATCCATTCAGTCATATCCTTCTGTGAATAATAGTTAGGTCGCTGTGATCAGTTTTCATTCCGTATCCAATACTTAAGGGCGCATGACCATAGAAATAAAATGGGCAAATGACAAAATGAAAAGCGAAACTAGACCAACTTCATTGAAACACGTGATAGCTGACCTTGATAGCAGATGTGATCACCGATAAGAAATAGCGGAGAAAACAGAACCAGATTTCTTATTCGTTCGATGTCTTCAGCTATTGAGCTTGCTCCCGTTTCCGGGTCATTTAGGAATCTGCAGATACGGAAGAACTCAAGCTCTGTTGGGCCCCGAGATCACCAGGATCATCATAAGCGCACTGACCAGCCATCGAAATGCTATTCGTTCTGCCTGGTCTACCTAAGCCTCGTTCCTAAATGGCACCTTTCTCTTTAGTGGGCCCTAAATGAATGAGCTATGCCTTCTAAGGGATCTCTCTCGGACTATGGCGCCGAATCTTAGAAACCATTTCATTCGATCATAGCAGTATTATATATGCTATATCGGTCTCGATTCTGCTGGACTAAGTTCCTTGGCGCGAACCATCGAAACTCGCACCCGTACCGCACCAGGGAACCAGCAGAATCCATGGATCGCCATTCTTCTTTTCTCATGACAAGACTTTGATAGATGAAGAGACCAATTCCTACTATACTACTAGTTATTCTCTTTGTTCACCATTCATTTCAGTCCACTTCTCCAGGTCCAGGCTTCTAGGCGCAGAAATACGAGTTTAAGGCTTTCGTCGAAATGAAGCCTTTTCGAAATGAATAGATAGATAGGCCCGGGGATAGGCCCGGGTGGGATTCTTGAGTGATCGGAGGTGAGTAAGAGTGCTGGTCTGTAACGCCTCAGGTCAAATTCGGATCTGCAGTCGGTTTATTACTAGAATAATATTCCAGGCTTTTCATTTCAAGGTGCAGCTTTTAAGTGAAAAGCATCAAATAAAGACGACAAAGCTGTTCGGTTCGTTCCGGTTGAGTTGTTCATTGTTCCCGGTTCGATTCAAACTGGTTCTCCTGGGCGCAGAGCCGAGATGCAACATTGCTAACAGAAGAATGAAGAGGCGCTGGCTGCTAATCACTGAATTTCCAATTCACATTAGATTCACCCAATCTGGTTGTCGCTGGTGACAGGGCAGGCGGCACCTCACCCCCGATGATCCAGTCATTCATAGTGTGGATTACTTCACGTTGTTTCTGTATTTTGGGCCTTCCCGATCGATTTGTTTCGGTTCCCGCTCGCTATGCCCGGCGCTTCTTCCCTTCTATTCGGTGGTCCCGCTTCCCCAACCTCTTCTTCCTCGACCGGTTGTTGGAGGTAGACCCGCTAGCTGTCAAGATGGATAGATTCAGTCAGGAGCTGGTTAGTCCGCTGTCCAAAAGTGCCCGAGTGAGTGCCCATTCCGGAGCGCTCTCCATATTAGAAGGTTCGCTGGGGGTGAGTGCCCATATTACATAGCTACAGCTTTCCCGGTTTGAAATAGTAAGCAGTGCCTATAATAACACATATCATATGACGTATATAAGCGAATCATTAGTTGGGCTTGAGATTCTTTCTAATTCGATCTATTCTTTCTAATTTGATCAAAAGGATCTTCAGTTGTCTGTCTTTCCGCGTGTACTGTACGATTACCGGTCGAGTGCACTCTCTATCCTCTTTTGACCTGTCGTTCAAACGTTTCATTTCGATAGGTCGTCGAGTCCTCATGCTATCTCTAAAAGAGAGGTCGAGTCTTATGACGTAAGTAAAAAGACTGCTCAACTTGAGGTTGTTTGAAAGAAGGTGGAAGGTCGAGCAAGGTGACTTCCTCTCCCTCGACCTATCCAGAACGCAAGTCTTATTACTCCGAAACGCAATAATGGACAATCAATTTTGAGACAGTTGCTCGGTCGAGAGGGTCGTACGCCTCCGCATTCATGCAGTCGTATAAAAAGGCTTCGTTGTCGCTCACTCCTGCCCAACCGATAGGGACGCCTGCCCAGCACTCACTAAGCTATTGCAGCATCTATGTAGCGCACGAGCTGGGTTGAGCGTAGCGTTCGTACAGTCTTCAGGTTCTGTTCCTTCACTTCATCGCTCCGGTGAAAATCCCGGCTCCTTCCTGGCCCTTCTGCCGGCCCAGCGCGTGTATGGTTGGGATTAGAACATTCTTAATCAATCGGTTATAAAGTGATGCCTTTTTTACTAGTTCTTCAATTAGAAGGGTAGGCTTTATCTAGTTGGTGATCCTCGACTAGAATTAGGTAGGCTAGGCGTTGATCTAGTTGGTGATGCTCTCGCGCGCCACTTACCATCCATTTATTTTCTTTATTCTAAGGCGATAAATTCAGGCGTCCACCTCGCTGCACGATAGGAACTACCTACCCACCCCCTCAGTCAGATAGCTAGTGGGGTGGGTAAAGCAATAAGTAGCCAAACTCCCTTCCGTATTCCCTTTCATGCATGCTACCGTCGTTAGACATAGGTACGAGTTTAGTCGACACCTGTCTAACTTTCACTAATTATATTTATTGGGCTGGTCTTAGTAACCATAGACCATATGAACCATAAACAATATGAACCATAGATTCATTCATTCCTTGGGAAGCACTGGGATAAGGAAAGGAGATACCAACCACCCATTCCCACCCCAACCCAACACGGTTCTCCTTTCTACTTGATGGATTTTATTTCTTGGGCTTGGAAAAGGACTGGACCCGGCACCCGCACCCGCAATGACCCGCACCCGCTTGGTATAGCACGCGAAGCCACCCACCGCCACACCCGGGGCAGCAGCGAGAGTGACTGGATGGATTGATTTATGGACAGATACCGGATGAAACAAGCTTCACAGGTTGGGACAGAGCTAGGCAGGCAGGAATAATCTATCTGAAGAAAAAAGCGATGGAACGCAGTTTTGATTATCAAGTTGGGGTTATTTCGGGTCTCCCCGACACCCAAAATCTGTCTGAAAGAAAAAGCATCAGGCCAAAGGCGCATGGAAAGGGTGGGTTTTGCTAACAACAAATTACAGTTCATATGCCCGATGTGGTCCAACCCTTCGAAGGGTGGAAAATGGCGTGTAAGCGCGTTTGAAGCGCACTTCTGACCTCCAAGCAAGGATTGACTTATCGGAGTTAATACCTCTCCTCATTCCTGAGGTTAAGACCCCCTACTTCTCGGACTTAGCCTCACTTCAATAGACCAACCTACTTATCGGACCTTAGCCTCACTTCAATATAACACGCCTTATCGGACTTAGCCCTCGCTTTTGCCTTCCTTAATATTACACATGCCTTATCGGACTTAGCCTCCCTTCAATGTACACACGCCTTATCGGACCTTAGCCCTCCCTTTACCTTCCTGAATGTAGACCCACCTCATTTGGATAAGCTGGATCAACAGACTCGACTGAACCAACTACTGCATCAACTGCTGCATCAACGACAGAATCACCGGCTGCTGGTGGTGGTGGAGAAGCTGGAAGGTATGCGGGCTATGGGTATGTATCTAGGTATACTAATGCTAGGTATGGGTATGGATCTGCATCTGTGTATGGGTATGGACCAACTGCTTCGACTGCATAACCAACAGAAAGGGCTACTGGGTCTCGATCTAGTTCATCGTATCGGTCTAGTTCATCAAGGTAAGCTACTGGAGCAACTGGGTCAAGCTCATCAGCTCAGTAAACTAGCTAGACTTATGGATAGACTGTTTTACCAGGAACTATTCGTGCTGCTACTGATGGTGCTGGCGATAGAGAAGGCGGTCCTTGTAACGAACAAAGCAAGTGATATGCCCGAGAAAGACACGGAGAAGAAGGGTTTAAGTGTACGTCTTTCCGGGCCAGCAAAAGAAGGCATGGCAGTAGTTACCCCATCCATATAGATAAGATACCCACGTAGCTTGTGCGAAGTATGCCCCTGTTTATATGTATGTCTAGCTTGGTATGCAGTATGCCCCTGCCTGGATAGGCAGCACGTGCGCCCCTCCAGAGGGCATGCTTCTTACTGGCTGGCATGCCTACTACCCCCACTACGCTATCATAAGGCCTGGGCGTAGTGCCTCCGCAGGGTGACCAGAGGGAGGTGAGGCATTAGCCCTTCTAAAATATCCTGGGGAGGCATGTGAGGAAGGTAGGCACGTAAGTAGTGCGAATGAATGCATGCCGCCAAATTCCTTCTCGATCGGGAGGAGGAGACCAGCCAGAGAGAGAGGCAAGAGATAATTCTGCCTAAATGACTTATCGGGAGGAGGGCCAGAGAGGCATAAGACCAACTAGCCAAGATAGGCAATAGGAGAGTGAGTTTCCTGTAAGCAAGCAAGATAGGCATAAGACCGCCTAGCCAAGCAAGCCAGCCAGATAGGAAAGCAAGAGTACTTCATTATGATTGGGCATGCCTTTCCCCACAAGCAAGATAGGCAGGCAAGAGAATGATTCTTCTGGGGCCTTTCCCCATCCATATACGGAAATAATAACCCTCGATCAGTAACTGGATCTGAATCTCTATATTATCGGAGAATAAGGGAAAAAGTGTACATATTTCCGGGCCCGAATCCAGAACTTATATGTTTTTGAGTAATGAATAATGGCTGCTTATGAACTATTGAATTGAATGGATTTGCTCTCTGAAAATGAAATGTAACGTTCTGAAACTCGACCAATTGGAATAGATTGGAATGGATAGGATTGATCCCCCGGAACTCTAAAGTCAAGACGTTAGGTGCTGAGGGTCGTTATAATCACTTACCCTTAGCGAGGTTCAAGGGTGCTCTCCCACTTTAGGAGTAGGCGGGGGAGTCGCTGGAATGGGGAAATGGTTATTGCTTGCTTGGAATGGTTATTACTGGGTAGCACACCTATTTTAGCCCAGGAAGAGATGGAGAATCTTCCCTTTAGATAGATGGTCGTACTCTGGAAGGGATTACTCTTAGAGGTTCGACCCGCCCCTCCTTACTTATAGGTTCTGGGCCCTTATAGGTCATACCCAGAGAGGTTCTGCCCACCAGATCCTTTCCTTGGTTCGGAAGCGATGGTGATCGAAAAGTGGCAATCAAGTGGCATTCAGGAGTTGCCTGCCTGAGGCCTGCCTATTTATTTGGCCTGCCTACATGACTAGCAGGAAAGAGATTGATTATCGGCCATCCCGGTCAAGCAGCAGTGGGCAGCGGTCATCATGACTAGCAGGAAAGAGATTGATTATCGGCCAGCAGGTAACACCTGACTTATCATAGTCTATGTCCAACTGAGACTAATTCCTTTGCCTCCCATTTTGACCATGGAACCATTAATTCCAATAATTTATCCTACCTCGTCACCCAGTCAATTAAATAAAGGCAAGGAGATCATTTCACATACCCTTTCCACAGATTATTCATTGGATTTGTCCTATTCTCTTGTCATCCAAACTCCTTCAGACACATCACATTGTGTGCATTTTTTCTCGATCAAACAAAAGACCAGCAATGGAGGAATGAACACTTGTCCATTGTTGATCCCGAGGCCAAATATTCCACCAGATTTATAGATAACATGAGCTACGAGAATGATACTATGTCCTTCTCCACTCTTACACCGAAGGTGGACAAGAAAGAATATGACATGGCCATTGATTATTTTGAAGTGAAGCAGATTACTTTGGATATGTCTATTGTCCGAGATGAAGACAGAATAACATTCGCTGATGCCAGTGTTAAGAATGTATACAGTGGTTACTTAAGGGCTGTATAGGATCTAGGCAGAGCAGAAAAGAAGGCAATTAACTTGAATGAAGATGTAAAGTTCCACAAAGCTTTGGGAAAAGAACAAGAGAATAAAATAAAGGCCCTGCAAGATGAATTGGTGGAAACATCCAAAGTCCCCAATCCTAAAATCATTCAGGACTTGTTGAATGCCAAAGACAAATAAAGTAAGCAACTGAAGGACAAGGTCACTCAAAAGTCAAAGTTTGGTGATCCCATGAAGCATAATGATTTCATACAGCTCATACGAGCTAGATATGTTTTGGATGTAGATAACTATAAAATGGCCAATGAGTTGGGGCAGCTTAAGGCACGACTAGCAGATATTGAGTCACAACAGGGTTTTATCACCCTTATACAGGCTCTTAAAGAAAATGCCGAACTCAAGAGCCAAGTTCAAGATTTGGAGTGGGAAGTTCATGATGCCAAGGCCGAAAGGGTTGTTCCAATAATGCCTTCACCCTCAGTAAATGACAATTATTTGGTGGTAGAGTTGAGAGCTTAGCTAGAGAGTTTGACTCAGTGGGTTAAGCAATCTCGGAGCATATCCATTTATAAGAGTGAGCAGACCAATGCTCTAGAGGCCAACAGCAAGGATAGAGAGGCAATGATGGAAGCATTTAAGAAAAAACATGATGACATGCTCGCCTTAAAAGATTTCATTGACTAAATAAGGTCCTTCGCGTACTTCTGAGTCCAACGCGTACTTCTGATTCCAATTATATCTGAGTATCTGGATTAACCCGAGGAAAGAGGGATTAATGGAGGTTGCGGCTTATCTCTGATTCCAACGGGTACTGATCTATCGGTATTCCAACGGGTACTTATATTTTATACTTATCTCTGATCGGGTACTGATCTCTGATACTTATCTCTGATTCCAACGGTTATTCCCACGGGTACTTATTGCCTTATCAAAATAGAATAGAATCCATAGGAAATATCCGAGCCCGTACCGAGCCCGTTTAACAAGCCCGCACCGAGCCCGTACCGAGCCCGCGTACCAAACCATCAAGGGATCGTTGCTGGCCTTCTGACTTGCCTTTCAAATCGGGGAAGAAAATACCCAGCCTAGTCCCTTCGAATGCTAGTGACATCAAGGGTGAGAAACGAACCAAAGACCAAAATCTAAAGATCCTCAAATTTGAAGAGTTTAGGCCCGTTTGGGAAAGGAAAGAAGTGTAGGAAGCTTCCGGACATTTTCGGACAGCGACTTATCTCCTTGGCTTTGCTCGAATCTCCATTAAAGAAAGACTCGGCTCGAGGAAAGACTCGAGGTGTTGCCCCACGCCTGAACGTTCTCTTCCAACGATTAAGGTGTCGCTGTCACTGTCGTTGGGGAAGTGGCGTTCACACCACCCAGAGAGACGACTCCCCAGCTAGAGACTACTCGGAGTCGAACCGATAACAAAAACCTGTTTTCCCCCGTCTCTGGGATTCACCTTTTTCTCCAAACTCTTTTCATTTAATATGTCGCTTGCCACGTTGGAAACGGCGTGAAATACCCACCCGCTTTCTTCCGCCTATTTCTAACCTTCGGGTCAACATGAATTATCTTTATAATATGATGCCACCTGACTATATGATTGATAAAGTACCCGAAAGGGCGCTTCGTTAACTAAGGCGAAGAGAGAAACCTTCGGGTATAAAAATAGCATGGGAACTTTGAATCTAACCTTTTCTGGCTCCATTGAATCTATAATGTTGGGCTTTGGTCCTGTGGTTCTAGGGGCAAAGGTAGTGGTAGTTGCGAGGGTGAGCGCCTATTATCAGTGTAATAGCTTGGTCTGTTGGTGCTGAGCCTCTATGCCTCGGTTCGCTAAAAAAGTGAGTCTCTTCGTTTTTTGTCCGTTGGTCAATCGATGCACACACATGTTGATTGGGTTAGCACGGCACTAGTGAAAGCTTTTGCTATTGAGAGCAACTAAGGACCGGTTGCACAAATACCAGCTTAGACAGAGAACCAAAAAGTAGACCCTTTTATCTATTCAGTGGAGGAATCAATTCTAGGAAGAAATCCATACAGAGAGACCCGGAGCCCTATATATAGACAGCACAGCAGGCTAGGGAGTAAGCAAAGAGTTGATGGTGTAAAAGCTTTAAGTGGAGAAAAGAGCTTAGCAGAAATCCCTTATTACCTAGCAGGACGAGGACTAGGCAAAGGAGCGCATGAATGCTAAGGGTAAGCCCACTCCCTTTTCCTGTGCTATTGTCTCTGCCGGTATTAAGGGATGGCTTCTTTCAGAGGTCAGTGTTCATAGGAGCTCTATAAAGCTAGGTATCTATAACGGGGGGATCGCCTAGACGGATAGGACCATTTTGACTACGTCTGCGGTGATGCCACATCTCTTGTTCGGGCGGGCTTTATAATCCAACCAACCAACTCACAACCTGGCGTATTCACTTAATCTTTCAATACTGGTTCACAGACCTGAACTTTTATATTCACGGGCTTGCTCGGGTGGGTCACTTACAGCATTGCTAGGACTTTGAGACTACAGGATTACTGAAGTGCGACGCGACGACCTACTGCTGCTACCAACTACCTAGCGTCTTAACTAAGACTGTGGCTCACTTACCCCTTTACTTTTCAATATTACCGGTTTGGCTCGGGCACTTAGACCATTAATTATTGGTGTTACCTTTATCAATATACTGGATGACAGGAAGTGGAGTGAGTGGCGTAGGAACCACCAGTCATTGGATCGTGCGTGGCAACTGCCCTGTTGGATGGACTACTGCCTTATGAGATGTTACGTGCTTGGGTCGGCACTTAGACCAGTTGTATTCCCTTTATCAGCCTACACGATGAATGTTTGTGTGACCTACTGCATGCAACCAACAACCTGTCGTGTTAACAATCCTTTCAATACCGGCTCACAGACCTTAGTGATTGTACGCGCTTCGAAACCAACCACTTGCTGGAGTAATGCTCGGGTGACATAAAAAACCACGGGGGTAGATGATCGATAGAAACAGCCACGGGTAGCGGGTAGATCGATTACAGAAACCACGGCATCGAATTTACCATAGGGCATTGGAAATTTCATACGGTGTTGAATGAGTGGTACCTGACCCCTATATATTTTGTGGATTGAAAGGAAGGCAGCAGTGAGACCAGGGCGATCCATACCCCGCCCGACCTTGGCACATTGAATGAAAGTTTCGAAAGGGTTTTTCATCCATCCGGAAAACTCAAAATAGCCAATTCGTCGAAGACTTTGTTCAGGTAAATGGCATCAAAAATGACCGGAGAGTGGCCTACCTGACCCCTTGATCCCCCCGACCTGTTGACATCGAATGACAGTTCAGAAAGGTGTTTGTTGCCCCATCCTGAATAATAAAAATCGCCAATTTGCTGAGCACTTTCGTATCTCATTCCCCCATCCAGCATGACAAGATTGGTGGAAGCCCACCCAACGCATCATAAGTAAAAAGGGGGGTTGTTAAATAAGGCAGGGCAGGTTGTAACGCAATACCCTGTATCCCGGGCCCGGGCATGCATAGAGTTTGTAAGCACCACCCCCTTTAACCTCGCGACTCATTGAGTTTACTAAATCAAAATTTGAGTTATTACCCCAGATAGAATACCTAACGATACCCCGGAAAACGCAACAGAACGAAGTTTTATTTAATAACTTTTTCATATTTGGGTTATCCCGGACACCCTCAATCCGTCTTACCGGTCTGATCACTCTTTTCTGATTCCGGGCGTAGCGGTACAATTGTTCTGCAGCTATTGGAGAATTGAAGAAAAGCTCAGCTCGAAGAAAGTAAGAAGGGAGGGAGGTGGGCCAGTTAGAGAGAGGCTTAGGCGGATTAGGGAAAACCATTTCTATGGCCATTGACGCGAAACGCGCTGTAGCCCCACTTTAACCCAAAGAAGGTCAGATTCACTTTGAGCATTGATCTTTCTTTTTGGCTCTATCAAAGTTATGAGTGAAAGCGAAATCTATCTCCTCCCCGGTGCTTGCTTTGTTTATGTTGCTGGCTTGGGTGCTGGTCCCACTTAGTGAGCGACCGGTGGGGTGGGGGCTAGATATCGCAGTTCTAAGCACCCAGTTCG
>Ga0224573_1000078_pt1 | contig 13475 bp, 10 predicted proteins | sample CRU1metagenome_FD_189088 | JGI IMG/M metagenome (GOLD analysis project Ga0224573, IMG submission 189088) | Spruce roots microbial communities from Bohemian Forest, Czech Republic - CRU1 | ecosystem: Host-associated > Plants > Roots > Unclassified | place: Czech Republic: South Bohemian Region... | reverse complement strand
GCGTTAAGCGGGCTCGACTGTAAGGAGAGGAAGCTAACTCGATAAGCTTCGATAACATCTCCAGATTCGCTATTATATATGTAATTATGGAGGAAGCTAAGCAACACCTGATTCGGGGGTAAAGTGGCGATCAAACGCATTCAAATGGTGGCTCCATTTCAGCGGTGATCGATCGATGCAGATTTCGAGATCACGTAGATTCGTTTCGATCAATTACTCACAGGAACGCAGCTAGGTAAATAAGAAGTACTTTAACAATTATTAAGTAGTCGCGATATATAAGTAGTAAAAGCACCACCTGCAGAAGCATTGGTTATTCAACAGATGCTTCAATAGGTTTTCCAACAGAATATGAGACGGGATCACACTGGGTCTGCTGATTCAATGGATTAAACTAGGTAAACTGCCTTTGCGCTTTACTCTTTCTCTCAATCTCAAATTGAAAGAGTTCCGTGCGAAAGGATACTAGGTCTACTGAATCTGGGACCGGGGGATCCATATACGGAGCAGGAATTGAAACACGTGCACCCGGAACATGAATAGGCCCTGCAACTAGATCTGGATCTATACCCGTAGAGCACCTGCGAAATGCGTTGTTCGACCTGCAACTACGGCTCTGTGACGGGGCGGGAGCAGCCGGGACTGAGAGCTGGGTGGCTGCTTTTAGTTTCCACTTCTTTATATCCTGCTTGTTAGCATCGCTTAGTTTACTGAGCTAGATCGGTAGATGGCTTATGATGTGGATTGAATTTCTCTGTTTATCTATATATATGTTACTATGGAATCCCAGTGTTTTAGCTCCTGGGTTTCTGTTCCTAGTAATCCCAGTGCTGCTAGTTCCTTAGACCTGTTCTTCCTTGGCAATCCTCGTGTCTCAGTTTCTTCCTCGGTATCAACTGCATGCTTGATTAAGGGTTGATTGTCTTTACTAGTGTGTATCGAGGGGCTAGTGTCATCATTCGTATCCAAGCTTCCCGGGTTTAATGATCTTTAGTAGGGTTCGGGCAGTAACGATATTTCGAGCATGGGTAGCTTGGTTTCGACCAACCGATCCATTCTCTGATCTATTCGTTGATGCATGCACTGAGATATCCAACCATGCACATTCTTATCAAGTTGGTATTTCTCCTTAAAGTATAAGGAAACCCTCCCTTCAAGTACAGGAAAGCTTCCCTCTCCCCTAGTTATTAGCGGATAATTGACTGACCCGTTCAGTGAGAAAAGGAGATTTATTATTGAAATAAGCGTATGACTTTCCACCATAAGATGCCCTTCGGGCCTTTGGGCTACTTATGGGGTCTTTATTCACTATTTTTCATTACCTTGCCCTCCTACTATTGATTCTTGCCTTAGATGGAAGAAGGGAGGCGCGCTCCTTCATTCAGTACAAAAACGTGTCAAATTTCCATGGCGTTTCATTTCCACTTTCTTCCAAGGAAGGTATCAAGACCTTTCTGGGTTGGTTTCCCGGAAAATTGATTGAAATAGGCCACCTCTTTTCCTCTGCTGATAGTGGATAGGAAAGAAAGAAATAGAGATAGACAAGCAGGTCATCTTATTCTTATCTGTCATACCAGGAAGATAAGGAAGCAATGGTTAGCAGTTATCGGGCTACAGGCATGGTTCATAGGGCTAGTAGCCTTGCCTTATTACTTGCCAGCGTGGGTTTATGCGTGGAAGCGTAGAAGCGTGGAAGCGTAGAAGCGTCAAGCAGTGGGATATTAAAGGGTCGTCCTCCGTAGGTGTTCTCCTCGATAAGGAAAGGATACAGATTGATTAGGATAAGGTCGGAGCTAGTTGTCTCCTTCTTATCCGTTCTGTTAGGGAATGATAAGATAAGGGCAAAAGGGCCTAGGAAAAGGGCCTATACAGGGCCTTGCTAACCAGTAATCCACATTCATTTACATTCATTATCCACTGACTTGCCTTATTTAAGTCACCTTTTCACTATTTATCCACATTTACATTCAAGCATTCATTTACATTCATTAACTTATGACTAGCAGAAAATCTCTTTCTTATTGACAGGTGGATTGGGGGGGTTCTCGCTTGCTGGCGGAGTTAGCGGGCTTATGAAAGGTTATCGGGCTTATGACAGGCAGGAGATTGATTGCTGAACTATCTGCCTGAACTAGCTGAACTAGCAGGAGAAAGAATACTTCGAGAAGTTCGGTGTAAGTCCCTAATAAAAGAGAGGAAGGATGGAAACCCTGACAACGGATGGGGATGATCCCATAAAATAGGCACGGAAATACCGGTTAATTTGAGGCATAAACCTAAGAGCGGTAGGCTTGATGGAAGGCTTTATGGATGGAAAAAAGGCTTGATGGAAAGAACATGTAAAATGGAAAGAACATGGAAAATATAAACGGATGGGGATAGACTGGAAAGTTGTGGGGAAAGGTTCAGTCACTAATAACATTGGTGGGTTCGCTAGAAGAGATCAAACGAGAGATACCTCCATTCGCCCTCCTAAAAAGAGATATCCACCGGCCCTCCTACTAAGTAGTTGTCTCCTTCTTATCCTTATAGTTTGGGGAAGTTACCGGCATGAAGAGCCACAGACGAGACTTGAACAGACTTACAGGAGCACTAGGAGCACTAACAGATCCACATATGTGTTTATTATTATATGAGAAGCACGCCCCTCACAGACGGGACTGGAACAGACTTGAACAGATAATCCCCATATTTGGTAAGTGTTATGTGAGAAGGGTCTTAAGTGTTACGATGGCTCTTAATCCATATTTGGTAAGTGTTACGTGAGAAGGGTCCACCGTAGGGGCATACTCAATCTCATTCTTAATTTAGAATTCTAATATCCCTAACTATGGATAATATCCCTCACTTAATAACTAGCTATATTTATAATTATCATATCCCAGACTATATTTATCATATCCCTGACTATTATCCCAGACTATATTTATCATTATTATGACTTAAATAGATTGATTGCGGTAATTCCCTCCCTATTTAGAGCATCTATTTCACCTCTTTATCGCATGAATCGCATCGAAAACCATGAATCGCATCGAAGGACAGATTTCAAACTTGATGTACAAGATAAGTTTTGGGTAAATTGAAGTACCTAATAACGGAAGGACACAAAGGCGGTGATAAATAACCCGGCCGGCCATTGCTAATATGAACATTATGAACAGAACTCCGCAGGGCTATGAACACTATTCATTCTTGGGTTATTTATTCAGTCATTACCCGCTCAGATTCAAAGAATGCGCCTGCCTCTCAGAGGAAAGAAGTGGCCTGCTTTGGATTGCCTAACCAACCTTCCTTCAGATTGATTCTCGCCAATCACGCGCCACTCCAGCCAGAAGGAAGCTCCGCAAGCGCAATCCCGGAATCAACCAGTGGTTCTCAACTGTTCTCGTTCGTTTACTCGCCCCGGAACTAGTAAGATTGGGTAGTAACGGCCCCTCTTTTTTGGTTTACTCATTCATTTTGAAAACCCCCTACTCTTTCATGCATGGAATGGGGGAGTAAGGGGATTGAGAGACAGCGAACTATGGAACCGGGCTTTTATCTTGTTTCTAGACCCTTTGATCTGTACGCCATGGGAATGTAGTAAGAAATCCAGTCAGTCCGCTTTCGTAGAGGTGGAGGGTGATCTTCTCCTTTCCTTTCATCACAGGAGCCGGGTTGATCTCTTCTATTTCTCTTCGATACTGTAGAAAGCATTAGGGATCGGGATCTAGCATTTTTCCCATGATCGAAGAGGAAGGACTGGGTTGGGCCGGGGAAGTCCTACCCATCTCTAAGTTATTCGAAAAGTCGGGGAGAGGCATCCATCCGCATTCCACCAATACTATACTATTTCGGTACAGTAGGGCGCTGATTCTTTCCGTCCGATACAGTAGGGATTCCAATACAGTATCGATCATGCAACATCTCTCTTTCCCCTACGGCATTGAACCTGCACCGATATTATATACGTAATTTGAATCGATGCGCCCTGCTGACTTCACTGAACCGATACAGTAGGCTGACTTCACTGAACCCATACAGTAGGGAACTTGCTACCGAAGGAAGGATAGCAATCCAAAGAAGGGCATCAACTCATTTCGGTCTATCAATACCAACCCGAATCACAACAAAACAACGGGAATGGGGAGCCCTTTGAGTTTCCGTCTTACGACCAGACTGAAGTGGCGTTAGCTGAGCCTTTATATTCTAGTTTTGTAGGAATGCAAAATGTGTCCGATCACACATCTCTTCAGAATGAGAAGACCATTCAAATAAAACCAGAGTCCCAGCCCAGGGTGTGACGAGCGGTGGGATACCCCAATCATTGAGACCTCTGGCCGTAGGGATCTCTACTGAACTGAAGAATCGGTGAAAACCGGGTGGGTTCTTGCCTTTCTGCCCGGGGAGGACGGAAAAAGTAGGTAGACAATTTAATTAGTCACCATGAAATATTTCCCCAGCGAGCAACAGCCCTTCGGTTCGAAGAGGACCATGTCTTAGCGATCTCATTCTAATCTAATAAGGGATGAAATCACGTAGAAAGCGGGAAAACCACGCCTACATACTTTGTGATTCTCTTTTCGCGTAGAAGAATATGGGTTCGAAAGCTCTTTTCTTGATTCAGACTGAACGAGTAGGTATAGCAGGACCCTATTTTCTTCCCTCAAGCGACCATGAGATCTTCGTTGGGACAGAAGAGAGAGTAGGAGATCCCATCCACTTGTCAATATTTGTGGTAATAATCCGATCGGTGGGAAGCCGGGCCGGCCGGTACGACCAGCTAGTTTAGTTAGTGAATAAGAAGAATAGGGCGCCTATTCGCACAAGAGCCGGAGAAGCGCGAAGCTCGGGGAGGTTAATTACCGATCAATCAAGGCCCTTGCCTTTCAATTTAGGTCCAATCTAATTAACCTTAGCCGATGGAGCTAGCTAGATCCTTATGAACGAATGATCGGGGTCGGTATTATCTCGAAAAGAAATCAAGTTCGCTGCGAATAAAAGAAAAAGGAAGTGAAACCTGTCTTATAATTGGTTGGAAGTGGCTTCGAAACGATCGAAACCAAAATGCCTGTTGAGAAGAACCTTTCTCAATCAAATTATCATAAGGATCAGCATGGTGGGCTTTTTGTTCTGTTGTGAAAGAAGAAGAATCCGGAACCGAGTTCGAAAGAAGAGTAACAAGAGGACCAGCCCATACTCTTTTTTCCCGCCCACCCAGCACTCACTGAACTATAGATTAGATCTACCCAATCGAAACGATTATGTCGCAACTATTTCATTGTCTTTCTATCTAATGTCCACCGCCCGGAACAGCTGGCACAACGACAAAAGAGCGCAGCGAGATCATCTATCTAGAATCTAGTGACCCGTAAAACAGCCGTGTCTTCGACATGAAAAGACGATGTCCTAACCACGTCCTAACCACTAGACCCCTACCCGTTTCCCTGGCAAGACTTGAATGATTGACTCGCCAAGAAGAATCATGTATAACCCTCGAGTGCATAAATGACCTGAGGGAGAGTCGAGTCTATTATCATTTTCTCTCCATCGATACCCAAGTCCCCATGACCGAACCAACCTGCTTACTGAACCGAGTCTCTTATCGACGTATTAACGGACATTATGAAAATAAGATAAGAGTTGTTGGTTGGTTGGTCGAGTCATCAATGACATGTCCTCGACCGGCGTCGGTCGAGTTCTGAAAGCTGTCGCTCACCCACTCCCCACTTATATATATAAGAGGTCGAGGGAAATCCTCTATCGGGAAGTCGAGTACACCCTATCTATCGGTCGAGTGAGGTCGTGTTAGTTCCTAATGAAAGTATTATTACGTATGTAATAACGATTCATTGGGAAACGTAAGGCGGTGAATGGGAAACGGAAAGCAGTGAGCGACAGCAACAGGAAACACGCTGCTTGCGCTTGAGAGAATGGAGATTCGTTCATGGACCCCCTTCAATAGAGAGGTGCTTCTCCCCATCGATCGTTAACCGGAGCTCGCCAACACAGAGGGGCGGGGCTGCTGGACCATGGCAAGAGAAGGACGAACATGAATTCGATTCTTTGCCATTGACTCCGGGTCATTATGCGGCTTTCCCTCTCCCGCTCATACATTCTTCTTTCACAACATAAAAAGAAGAGACTCGGCCCGACCCGGTCCCCGGTGGATAGGAGTTTTCTTTTTTGAGTAAGTGCATGGGTAGACGCTACATCTTGCGTCGAGCACATGGGAAGGGGCAGACTGCTGGACATGATTTCTTGGATGAAACGAATGTAAGAGAGAGCGTCGACAGCTAGTATTCTCATGACCTACCAGGAATAGAGATACTTAGTCCTACCAATCACCATATCCGTGACTCCGACAAGCATCCATCTCGCACCATTTGAGAAGGATATTCATCCTTTCAGGCTCCTCTCTCTCCATCCAGAAGTTCCATACTGAACTGAGGACAGTTGTATTACTTTCACGCTTCTCCTGCCTACTTCCACCCATCCCACTTCCTCCGTTTTTATTTGATGGTTCATTTAGCGCTTCTGGTCCAGCTCACTCTTTATGGGTTTTCTTTCCCTCGAGATTAAATGAAGAGAATCTGTTTTTGGTGTGGGTTTTTATAGTGATACCTTTTGGGCTCTGTTTTGATCCGATATATATATATGCCTATTGCTCTTTTGATTGTAGCTTTCAAACGCAGCTACGTCTGCGAATATCGAAATGAGACGGAAAGGCCTTTATGACAACTTAGAGAGCCTGTTTAATATAGATTTGAGAGAATATGTTTGTGTACAAAGAAACCAACCAAACGTGTGGGTAGCTTCACTCTCGCGGAACAAAGGAAGTGGAGTAAAAGGAAACCCCCTGTGTGAATAGTTCCTATCGGAGGGACGCGGGCGGGGACTTACTTTCGGAGCGGCCCCGTTTCAAAGCGAAAGTGTGAGTAGCGGTCGAGTAGATAAGAGTCAATCTACTATTAGCGTAAGTAAGAGAGGGAGGAAAGGTACGGCACCTTTCAGAAAGTAGTGGTATGATTCTAAGCCTCTCTCTTTTTGTCGTTTTTCCTAAATGAAATTTGACGACTTATGTTTTTCTGGGGTTTGGTCTTTGGCCCATTGTCTTTTCTTTTCCCGAAAATAAATGGATGGATGGAAAGACTGATGGATGGATGGAAAAACTATTGTCTCAGTCCCATGCCTTGTCTACTGGAGCGGTAACTTACTCTTAGCAGCTTCTATCTTGTGTGTACTGAAAAAGAATAGGGATATGGAAGTCAGCCGAGTGCACATACCGGTAACCCTCTCTCTTCTCCAGGAAAGATCTGTTGAACCCCATTCTCTTCTATAAGTGAACCCCATTTTCTCATTTGATCATAGGGATATGGAAGTCAGCCGAACATATTTGAGGGTCAGAAAGATTTGAGGGGAATAAATAGAAAGCGTAACGTCAGGCTTTGAGGGGAATAAATCAATTAAGGACCAGGACCTTACCTGAGCTACGCTCACGATTTGAGGTACGTTAAGTGACTCGACCATAAGGGAGAGGAACGTAGTCGCTCGACCATAAGGGAGAGGGGAATAAATCAAGGGACCTTACCCTTTTCCCTATGGATCAAACCTTTCTCAATTCTTCGAGAGCATAATTACATATATAATGAATGACTGGAAGAAAGCGATCGACCGAAGCGACCGACGGAATGTTGAATTAAGTCCGCCCTGAGTTTCAGTCCTGAGTGATTTCTCGATTGAGGGGTGGGATGGGGTGTGAGGCAGATGAAATGCCTACTGTATCAGAAAGAATGCATCGGATGGATGCCCGGGCATTGAGAGGGAAGGATGCTTCCAAAGGCGAAAGGCCAGTATATAGCTGGTTTTCCGTGAAATCTATTTAAGTAGAGCGTGCTTCAGTAGAGCGTGCGTATAATATGGCCCGAGGTAGAGCACGGGATAGGGTGACTTTACGAACCTTATGCTAGGGTGGCCCAAAGCTTTACCAACCCCAAGGAAACGCCGAGTACAGGCTTAATCAATCGTTAAGGTCTCTCCTCTGGCGGGCCGAACCTATAAGAGTAAACCCCATACCTAAAGGAAGCCCCTATCAGAGTACGACCCTATATCCATGGGGCCTATAGGGTATAACCTCTAAGTAAGGGAGCCGCCTATGCGGGATGGACCTATTCTGCCTCAAAGTGAAATTCATCGGTAACTCATACAGTTATAGGCGGATGCAAGCGGTGGATAATGAATGTCATAGTGAGGGATAAGTGACCGGGTAATCGGGTTAACTCAAATATGTTTCCCCTAGCCTCATCCACCGATTAAATCATTTACGAAATAAAGAATCTTTCCTGAACTGTACGAATAGGTCTTGGTGGGAAGGTCTTGGTCGAGTAGTCTCGCTAACGCTCGATTGGTGGGAAGGTCTTGGTGGGTCAGTCAATAAAATCCTGCCTTCCCCGACCTTAGAGTGAGTAGGGATGGGACCAATTGGGTAGGAACTAGGCGTGAGTTGTTAGCTCCGCGGGGCATCCTTACGAAGGTATGAACGCATGGGTAAGGATACGAAGGGCAGGTGGAACTCGATAGGGCTTGTTCCTTTACTCAATTCTTTCTTGTATTGGATTTGATAGATGGCTTTAGCCCCAGCAACACATCCCCCTCGAGTTAACATAAAAGACCCCCCGCGACATCCCTCATGAGTGAACTTCCCTCATCAGCCACCTTCCTTCCATTTCTATCTCTCCATATATCTCTTGATAGGGCCGAAGAGCTAGTCAACGTGAGAGGGGCAACATCCATAAGGAAAAGACTTCGAAAGTCCTGAAAGGCCTTCTTCTTGATTGAAAGGTTAATTTGAGGGGAAGAAAGAATCCTTAAAGTACCTGAGCTCGAAGAGATAATCCTGACTTAAAAGTAACCCGCTCCTCTAAGTAAGATAGATAAGGTCCTGAAAGGTTTTATTTGGTCCTGAAAGGTCTTATTTCCGGCCCTTTTTCCCTTGCCTTTCCCTTGCCCGGATGGAAGGATTGGGAAACCTGAGCTCCCGTCAACCCTGATGGATAATGATAACCACGTATGTCTGCGGAAGGTCTTGAACCGTATGGTAGTGCATAGGCGATTCCATCTTTTTATCCATTAATATTTATATACTATTCTATAATAAATAGTTATTGGAGCCGGGGAATTTTCATTTTCTCTTGTCCAAAACGCTAGGCCAATCCATGCTTAAGGCACTGATCTCCAGAGGCACCGAAAGCCATTCTCCAGGCACTTAAAATAAGGCCAGTCTCTGCAGAAAGGCCATCATTCATCGATGGCTATGACGTATATAATAAAGCGTGCAACCGGGCTCTTATGCGTTAGTGGAGATTGCTTATCCGCTTCGGGGATCGGTAACGGGAAAATGGGCATTTGCGGGTAGAGCTGAGAACACCTCCAAGCTGGAGTGATATGATAGGATGAAACGGCTCTGTAGCATGGGAAGCAGATCCAATCAATCCTAACGAATAGTGCAATGGAAAGTAGGAATGTGTCACAGAAACCATCGATGGGGATGTACCATTATGGTTTCATGATAGCGCAGGACACTCGACTCGACTTTCCCGCCCGCGTTGACTCCAAATGACGATGGCTTATAAGAGTTTTGGGCGTTGCTATCTGTGAAGTGTACAATCCTAATATTAGGAACTTAAGAAATGACATTTCGCTCCTTTCACGTTACCCGCCCCGCGGTTATGGGCGTATGGTCTTGGATCCGTCATTCGAATTGCAGGTTACTTTACTGGGTAATGGAGTCTATTTTTCCCATTCCGAGTCAACTATTTAGTCTATTTGACTGGTGTTCCATCCGCGTATGGAGTATAGCCAAGTGGTAAGGCATCGGTTTTTTGTGCCGCGTACGTGAGTTGAGTGAAGATAGAGGGAAGGATTGAGAGTGAGAAAAGCCTATGCTTGGTCAATCCATTAGCGCTGTGCTATCATATGGGTAATGGAGTTCGTTCAACGGAAGAGTGAGTGTTTCTCGATCCAACCCGGAATAGAATAAGGACGATACGGGAATAACAGGGAGATAACGAAACTAGAATGGAGGAATGTTGGTTTATTGGAAGGCTGGTCAACGAATCACTAGCGCTGTGCCGCATGCCCCGGAAAGCTTGTTATCTAGAAAAAAAAGGGGGGGCTTGCCTGAGCTTGGTTGATAGACTTTCTTTTTTTCCGGAGGGAATGAAATGCATGAGTGAAGGAAGAGAGAGGGAATCGAAGCAGTCCATTCCTTTCATCTCTCTTCGAAATGTCCTACCCCTTTTCGCCTAGTGGAAGATCACAGAAATCCGATCTCGTTTAGTTCCTTGATTCATCCCGTGGCGCAAAACCCATCAGCCGGGCATCGATACAGGTTCCTACAGAGAAACCTTCTACGATCAATTAGCGATCATTACGATTGACATTACAGACGATTAGTGCTTGCATTACGATTAGCGGATCGGGAAAGCGTTTAGATGTTCTTGTTGCTTCCCAACCGGAAAACGAACACGCTTTGTCTAACATTGGTATCAAGCAAGGGTGGAATGCTAGTTCGGCTCGTCAGGGCTGTCTACAACCATACATTCTTTCCGGTTCAGGGCGGCATTTGATTTATGGAGAAGAAAGGCGTTGGATCCTCAATGCAGGGGGGCTAGCTAAACACCACATACAAACGGGGCGGGTGCTCCTGTTTTTTCCCGTATCAGACGATTTGGGGGAAGGGAATTATTTACCTCGAGCTCGAGCTAGTGGAAGAGAGTGGATTGCCTCCTAACTGAAGCGAAAGAGAACAGCTGGTAGTCTCTATTCCAACCGGTCTGATCATCTGGTTTCGGAATCAGAAGAAGCGAAAGGAGTAATTGGCTTGTTCTTTGGATGGAAGGCCAGCACCGGGAAATAGACCAACTAACGTAGATTTAGATATGGCTAACACTGGGAAACAACCTTGCTATAGTTTAATGTCTATGCTCAATCCAAGTGGGCCATTTATTAATAAAATTTTGCAAATAAAGATTGGCTAATCAATCTACTATAGAATCCTAGCACCCAACTACCTACTTTAGGCGTATCAATTGTTTGGTCACTCAAGAAACATTGGAGGAAGGCGCAGTGTTTTCGAGCTTATTGATTGCGCTTCGCCTCCCGTGACCGACTGACTGGTGTCGTCTACAACATCGTTAAGTCGTTCATTAATACGTATAGGATAGACTCGGGCGTGTTGTTGCTTGCATATCATATTAAGCTTGCCTTGACACCAAGAATAAGAAAGAGTGCATTGAAGCCCTCGACAACCTAATTAATACATACGAGCGCTCTCCTTATTAATTAAAACCTCTCCATTTCTACTATTCCCAAACTATTCATTACGTTAGCTCAAAAAAGAGGGCAAGTTGGCTCCGTTAGCAGGCTTATAATTCCTAAAAAAGGACTAGTAACTATTTCCACCCTATATATATATATAACCGTACGCTCGCATCTAAACTAGCTTATTTTCACGACAGTTCCGATCCAACCGCGTGAGTGATTGATTCGATTCATAGATAGGTGGTGGGCCTGGACACTGATGGAGTTAGTCGATTGATTGATTCTATTATCCCCTTTTGAGATGAGGACAATAACATCTTTAGATAGGGGGGTCCCACGGACAGGCAAATGAAGACTAGACAGGATACCTTGCCGGGAGACCTAACCGTAGCAGCCATACCTCAATCTTCTACCTCATTTTTATTTAGAGAAATATCATCTTTAGGAGGTAAAAGGCAAATTACCTATGGGGCACCCAAAGTGATTTTATTCTTAATGAAACATACATTTTATTGCTCTTAACTACCTCCGCGCTGACCCTGAACGCTAACGGAACAATGGTGACTACCTCCTGCAACAACTAGAAGACATAGCGAGAGAGAGACGATGAGGATAAGGTTCAATGCAAGCTTTCAGTTCATGCACTCGATAAAGAGCCGATTCAAGATTCGATGTCAGGTGGCGATGCCGGTACTCACTCGATTCAGGTGGAGATGCCTTCTTGTATGTTTTGGAGATAGAAGATTTCTTCTTGGAGGATGTCTTCTTGTATGTTTTGGAGATGTCTTCTTGTATGTTTTGGAAAACCGATGGATTGATTCTGTTAATTGCATCCATGGTACCCGTTCACCTTAACAACGTGCCACATCCACCCTACACAGGAAGGTACGGGACGGGAAGCTACGGGACGGGAAGCTGCACAGGGAAGGGGCCCACGTAGCCGCCCTACAGGACATCCCCACAGAGCCAACCTACACAGCCGACTGAAGCGCCGATCGTAGCCACCCGACAGAGCCAGTCATAAACAGTCATTGTCAGACAGAAGGTCATTGCTGATAGCCGCTATTTGATCCAGGTGGCGATACACTCTTGATATGCCAGTACTCCATGCTAAGGTTCAATGCCAGGTTTCAGTTCATGCACTCGATCCCAGAGAAGAGCCGATACAAGAGTCGATGCCAGGTGTTTATGCACTCGATCAGGTGGAAATGCTTTTTGGATGTTTTGGAAACGATAAAAGCACTTTATACTAAGTAGTTTCGTTATCCACCTGCGATCAACTTTGACCTCTATGTTGGAGACAGGTCACGACTCAACCAATTTGCTCGCTCATATAATAATCTGGGGAGGATGCGCAAGCAGGCTCGACCAAAGGGTGTTAACGCTCACTCATCATATGGGTGAGGGAGAGGATGCGCAAGCAGGCTCGACCAAAGGGTGTTAACGCTCACTCATCATATGGGTGAGGGAGAGGATGCGCCCATTGTGTAATAAAGTTGGCTGAATATATGAGAGTGGTAGTGCACATAACAGTCGGCTAAGTGAATAGAAGGTACTCGAGGGCTGTCTGCTATGGGTGGCTGGACGTAATCGAAGTAGGTCTGGCGAAGAGTGCACTCAGCCAGAGTGCAGTATTGAGAGCTGGGCCCGATGCTATGATACAAATGTGTTTAAATGGCATGAAGTAGGGTTTGTTCCTTTGTCACAATGGTAGTTCTAGGTGCAAAAAAATAGGCTGGGGGCAAAGAAATCTCCCATCGTGCTTTTGTTGTGTTCAAGCGTGTGGCTGAATGTTATATGGGGAGCCTAACTGAGTCCCATGTGAGATAGCTATCCGTGCGCTGGACCAACGAGTAGATTGGATGGAACTGTGGTGGTGTAGCAGAGGGATGGTATCTTGGAGATTGTTTCTGTAGCATGGAATTCTGAAAGGCAGTGCTAGGTGACGGCGCATGGCCATGAAGAGAGGCAGTCATCATGATATCTTCCTCCTGGTCCGCTGGGCTTAGAGATTGTGCGTTTGCCATAGAATTCTGAGTTTTCGTTGGTGCAAGCCAAGGAAATAAGTCCGGCTTTATGGATGGAAAGCCCTGTATTTCTTCCCCTCAATCTAGCTAGCTAGCTCAGGTAAGACCGGCGCAGTAAGGGCCCTATATTTATTCCCCTCAAAG